>MDTA01066384.1_pt1 | contig 17155 bp, 17 predicted proteins | sample 811151 | NCBI WGS metagenome assembly MDTA01 (sample SAMN05326648, study PRJNA326480) | marine metagenome | isolation source: seawater | place: Indian Ocean: South | collected 2010
AAAAAATCTGTCCCTCAAGCACTTAAAGACATTAAAAAAATTAAGGGTGTAAATGAGGTGGTCTTACTCTCAACTTGTAACAGAACAGAAATCTATACAGAAAATGATAAGGACAATTCTCAGATAATATCTTGGCTGAGAAATCAGAACTCATCAGTAGACATAACTTCTTACACATATAACCACTACGACGAGGATGCAATCAAACATCTCTTCAATGTAGCTTCGGGAATTGACTCTATGGTAATTGGTGAAAATGAAATTCTTGGTCAGGTAAAAAATGCTTACAAAATTGCAGACGACCAAAATACAGTGAAAACTACGCTAAAACGTTTATTTGAGTATTCTTTTAATGTCGCGAAGCAAGTCAGGACTGATACGGATATAGGTTCAAATCCAGTATCTTTCATGTTCACTGCTATGAGTCTTATAAAGAAGATATTTAGTGATCTTGAATCAAAGAATGCTATCGTTCTGGGTTCTGGATATATGAGTCAACTCGCCATTAAATATTTACAATCTCATGGTATTTCCAATATTAGGCTGACTAATCATTCACCGGAAAAAGGCAAAAAAGTCGCAGATGAAAATAACTGCGTCTACAGTAAAATTCACTACTTGGGTAACCTCATTTCCTCTAGCGACATAGTAATATCGTCAACATCAAGTTCAACTCCTATAATCGGGAAAGGTTTGATAGAGAGTTGTCTCAAAACCACGACAAACCTTCCACTTGTAATCATTGACTTGGGTGTTCCAAGAGATGTTGAGCCTGAAATTGCAAAGCTGGACAATGTCTATCTTTATAGTATTGACGATTTAGGAAAAGTAATAAAAAATAATTTTAAAATAAGGGAAAACGCACTGAATGAAGCTAATAATATAATCTCGCATAAAATTTCTGAATTTAAAAAATGGCTTAACACTAATCAATCGAATGATCTGATAAAAACATATAGGAGTTATATTGACGATATTACACTTGGTGCAGTTATCAAAGCAAAAAAACAAATTGAATCAGGTGAAAATTTAGACCAATGTCTCATGCAATTAGCGGAATCATTAAAAAATAAATTAACTCATCAAACCACCTCGCAGATGAGAGATCTGCTGCCTCTCCTAGATGAGGTTGCTGCTAAGAAAGCAAAAGAAATTTTTAAGAAAAAATAAACACAATTAATTAATCATGGACTTAGAAAATATTGAAAAAGAATTCTCTGGTCGCGCTAAAGTTTTTATAGAATTGAAGAGAATTTTTCTAAGATATGAAGAAATTAATAAACTCCTTGAAGACCCCAAAACTTACGAAAATCATAAGCTATCAGAGAAACTCAATAAAGAGAGAGCTGAATTAGATAAGCCTGCAAAGCACTTCAGAGAATACATCGAGTTGGTGGAGACAATTGTCAACACAAAACATATAGTTGATAGTGAGAGTGATGATGATGTTAAACAACTTGCTAAGGATGAGATTATTAAAGATGAGGAATTGAAGCAAAAGCTTGAGACTCTATTATCTGATTTAATTACAAAAAATGATCCTAATGACTCGAGAGATATTTTTTTAGAGATACGTGCTGGTACAGGCGGAGATGAAGCAGCAATATTTGCAGGTGATTTATACAGGATGTACACAAAATTTGCAGAGAAAAATTCTTGGTCATCTGAGATTATATCGATGACAGAGAGTGATCATGGCGGTTATAAAGAAATTGTTATAAAAGTTATTGGTTCTAATATATACGGTGAAATGAAATTTGAATCTGGAACTCATAGAGTTCAGAGAGTTCCAGAGACTGAAACACAGGGAAGAATTCACACATCTGCGGCAACAATTGCTGTCTTGCCAGTTATTCAAGCTATAGATGAAGTTCAGATTAATAATAGTGATCTCAGAATAGATACTTATAGAGCATCAGGTGCTGGTGGACAACATGTCAATAAAACTGATTCAGCTGTAAGGATTACACACATACCTACTGGTACCGTCGCTGAGTGCCAAGATGGTAGGTCTCAGCATAAGAATAAAGCTCAGGCGTTAGAAATTTTGTACTCGAAATTACTACTGCATGAGCAAAATGAACAAAAACGTGAGACAGCTGAAGAGAGAAGATCTCTTGTCGGAAGTGGTGATAGATCAGAGAGGATTAGAACGTACAATTATCCACAAGGAAGAGTTACCGACCATAGAATTAATCTCACTCTATATAAACTTGATCATATTCTTGAAGGTAATATTGAGCCTCTAGTTGATGAGCTCAAGAAATCTGTTTAACCAATATGCAAAGGTTAACTATACAACAAAATCTCGATAACTGTGATTTTATAGTAAAAAAAAATGATCTAGAATATTGTTTGATGGATTGTTTAGGTAAAGATAGAGTATTCTTACACACGCAAAGAAAATATTTACTAACAGTTGAAGAGCAATTTAAATTTAATCAATACACTGACAAGCTAAAAAAATCTATTCCGCTCGCTTATGTAATAGGCTCGCAACCATTTTATAATCATGAGTTTATAGTGTCTCCTCAAGTTCTCATTCCCAGACCTGAAACTGAAATTCTTGTCAAAGAAGTTATCAAAACAGGAGAAGAGATATGTAAAGAAAAACAATCGGTTAACATTTTAGATCTAGGCGCTGGATCAGGTTGTATTGGTTTGTCGATTGCTGCTGAAAAACCAGAATGGTTAATATGTTTAAGTGATTTCAAAAAAGAAATAGCAAAAATAATATATAAAAACAAAATTAAGTTAGGTATTAAAAACTGCGTCATTACAGTGGCTGATTGGTTAACTGCATTTTCTCAAAATAGTTTTGACATTATAGTTACAAATCCGCCATACATAGATATATCATCAAATATGATTGAGGATAATGTAAAAAAGTTTGAACCCCATGACGCTCTTTACGCGGATGAGCGCGGATTAGCAGACATAAAGAGGATCATAATTTCATGTTCCAAATTTATCAAAAATAATGGTTACTTACTTATCGAAAATGGCTATGATCAATCTAGTGAAATTAAAAAATTTCTTGCTCAACATGATTTTAAAGACATTGAAGTTTTGTTAGATTATAATAATATCAGAAGATTTACTAAGTGTAGGCAAAAAGATGGATAAAAAAACTGTTTCAAAAATTGCTGATTTGGCCAAAATACAAATTGATGATAACCAGATTGATAATATTGTAAATAATCTCGAGAAGATCCTGGATTTAGTCGATGAAATGAATTCTGTTGACACAGATAACATAGAGCCTATGTCACACCCACTAAATCTTAAACAAGAATTAAGAGTGGATATAGTTACTGAAAAAAATTTAAGAGATACTTTCCAAGAGAACAGCAGTGCTTCTGAGAATGGTTATTATAAAGTTCCAAAAATTATAGACTAGTATGAACGAGAAAACACTAATAGAGTTAACAGAGGATATTAAATCTAGAAAAATTAGCTCTACTGAACTTACTGAATTTTATCTGAATCGAATTAAAAAATATGACGGGAAACTTAATAGTTTCATAACCATTACTGAAGAACATGCGCTTCAGAGGGCAAAAATTGCTGATAAAGAAATTGCAAAAGGCGAAGTGAAAAATCTAACAGGAATACCAATTGCACAAAAAGATATATTTTGCACTAAAGGTATCAAAACAACTTGTGGCTCTAAAATGTTGAATAATTTTATTAGCCCTTACGATGCGACAGTCGTAGAGAGGTTAAATCGCGTAGGGTCAATAATGATAGGAAAAACCAACATGGATGAATTCGCAATGGGATCATCTAATGAAACAAGCTATTATGGAAATGTACATAATCCCTGGAATCTTGACTGTGTACCTGGAGGCTCATCAGGGGGCTCAGCAGCATCAGTTGCGGCAGGCTTAGCTCCATGTGCCACTGGCACAGATACAGGAGGATCTATTCGTCAACCTGCCTCTTTAACTGGAATATGCGGTTTAAAACCTACCTATGGAAGAGTATCTAGGTATGGCATGATTGCTTTTGCCTCTAGTCTAGATCAAGCTGGAATTTTTGCTAAAACAGCCGAAGATTGTGCGTTGCTGCTGAATTGTATTTCTGGCTATGATAATAAAGATTCTACGTCATCTAGAAAAGATGTTCCTGATTATCTAGAAGAATGTCGTAATCTAAATTCTGTAAAAAAAATTGGGGTTCCAGTTGAATTTTTACAAGATTTAGACGAAGGTGTTGCACAAGTTTTTCAAGAGGCGCTAAGAGAATTAGAAAACATAAACTGCAAAATCGTAGACATTAGCCTAAAATCCTCAAAGCTAGGTGTTTCAGCTTACCAAGTAGTTGCGCCTGCAGAATGTTCATCTAACCTGTCAAGATATGATGGGGTGAGGTTTGGTCACAGAGCAGATAATGTCAAAGATATCTCAGAACTTTACAAAAAATCAAGATCAGAGGGCTTTGGTAATGAAGTTAAAAGAAGAATTCTAGTTGGAACTTATGCTCTTTCTGCTGGTTATTTCGATGCGTACTACTTAAAAGCGCAAAAGATACGAAACCTTATATCAAGTGAGTTTAATGCTGCTTTCAAAGATGTGGATTTGATAGTCGGCCCAACAGCTCCTGATGTTGCATTTAAAATTGGTGAGAAAATGAATGATCCCATTGCGATGTATCTGTCTGATGTTTATACAGTTAGTACTAATCTTGCAGGTTTACCAGCGATATCTATTCCGATGGGGTTTAAAAATGACCTTCCACTTGGATTACAAATAATAGGTAATCATTTTCAAGAATCACAAATATTATCACTTTCTCGTCAATTTCAAGAAGTAACTGATTGGCATACAAAACAACCAGGCGTATTAAAATGAAAAAAGAATTTGAATCTACAATTGGCCTTGAAGTTCATGTTCAGTTAAATACAAAAAGTAAAATCTTTTCAGCTGCCTCAACAAAGTTTGGTGCCGAACCTAATACACAAGCTTGTGCTATCGATTTAGGTTTACCAGGTGTACTGCCTGTGCTTAATGAGGAGGCCGTGAGAATGGCGATTATTTTTGGTCTGGCTGTTAACGCGAAGATAGAGGATAATTCTATTTTTGCAAGAAAAAATTACTTCTACCCAGATCTTCCAAAAGGATATCAAATATCTCAATATGAAATTCCAATTGTATCAGGTGGATCAGTCGAAATAGAAACTGAGGGAGTAAAAAAGATTATTAGGATTACTCGAGCACACCTTGAAGAGGATGCAGGAAAATCAATACATGACCTATTTACAAATGAAAGTGCTATTGACCTTAACAGAGCCGGTACACCATTAATTGAAATTGTTTCTGAACCAGATATGGGCAATGCAAAAGAAGCTGTAAGTTATCTAAAAACTATCCACTCACTCGTGAGGTATCTTGAAATCAGCGATGGGAACATGCAAGAGGGTTCATTTAGATGTGATGCTAATATTTCTTTGAGGGAAAAAGGTGCTCTAGAGCTCGGTACGAGAACAGAAATTAAAAATTTAAATTCATTTAAATTTGTAGAACAAGCTATCAACTTTGAGATTAAACGTCAAAGTAAATTATTATTGAATAATGAAAAAGTTGTGCAAGAAACAAGGCTTTACGATGCTCAGAAAAATGAGACAAGATCGATGAGATCTAAAGAAGAGGCAAATGATTATAGATATTTTCCAGATCCAGACTTACTACCAGTCGAGATAACAGAAGAAACCTTGGTAAAAATCCGAGATAATATGCCAGAGTTGCCAAACGAGAGAAAGATAAGATTTGCTGAACAATACAAACTAAATGAATATGATATTTCAATCCTAACATCTGATAAATCACTGTCAGCGTTTTATGAGACGATTCTAAAAGAAAGCGATATAGATGCGAAGTTTGCTGCTAATTGGATAATCACAGAATTATTAGCGTTAGCGAATAAACATGCCGTTCCACCACAGAACATTCATATATCTGCCAGAGACTTTTCAGATTTACTTGTTTCAATAAAAAATAGTGAAATTTCCTCCAAGCAGGGCAAATCAGTTCTCGAGAAAATGTGGGAAACTGGTGATAATCCTAGTAGTATCATTAAATCTGAGGGTCTCTCTCAAATATCAGACGAAGATGAACTAAACAAATTGGTTGATAATGTCTTAAAAAACCATTATAAAAGTGTAGAAGAATATAAGAATGGAAAAGAAAAGCTATTTGGTTTCTTTGTAGGTGCTGTAATGCAAGAATCAAAAGGTAAGGCTAGTCCACAAATTGTAAGTAAAATATTAAGAGATAAGCTTAAAAAATGATTACTAACTTATTAAAAAAAATCAAGGGAACTTTTTCTACTGATTTATCTATTGATCTCGGTACAGCAAATACCCTCATTTATGTTAAAGGTAGGGGTATTGTTTTAGACGAACCGAGCGTCGTTGTCGTCAGAGATGATAAATCTACTAATGGCAAAAAAATTGAAGCTGTGGGTATTGAAGCAAAAAAAATGTTAGGGAGGACACCAACAGGACTCCAAGCAATAAGACCTATGAAAGATGGTGTAATCTCCGATTTTATGGTCTGTGAGAAAATGCTTCAGCATTTCATTAGGAAAGTTCATGATAGTAAATTCTTTAGACCAAGCCCTAGGGTTCTTGTATGTGTGCCGTGCGGCGCAACCCAAGTTGAAAGGAGAGCAATACGAGAGTCGGCATCCGGAGCAGGAGCTAGAATTGTGCATCTCATTGACGAGCCAATGGCAGCAGCAATAGGTGCAGGTATGCCGACGGATGAGCCTAGGGGTTATATGGTTCTTGATATAGGAGGCGGTACATCTGAAGTCGCTACAATCTCATTAAATGGTATCGTATATTCTTCATCAACAAGAATAGGTGGGGATACATTTGATGATGCGATCATGAGCTACGTAAGAAGAAACTATGGTTGTGTAATAGGTTATCCAACAGCAGAGAAAATTAAACATGAAATAGGTTGTGCATACCCAAGCAGTGATTTATTAGAGATAGAAGTAAAAGGTACAAATCTCTCTGCTGGTGTTCCACAATCATTTACAGTAAACAGTAATGAAATCCTGGAGGCGCTCCAAGATCCTCTGCAAGGAATTATTACCGCAGTAAAGACTGCGCTCGAGCAAACACCTCCTGAGTTAGGAGCTGATATACATGAGAGAGGAATGGTCCTTACTGGAGGAGGTGCCTTACTAAGAGATCTTGATAAACTTATCACTGAGGAAACAGGAATGTATGTGATTGTTGCAGAAGACCCTATGAGTTGTGTAGCAAGAGGTGGTGGTAAAGTTTTAGAAATTATCGACAAAGAAGGTATTGAATTTTTGTCTGTCGAAAGTTAATAAGTATATAAAATCCTCATGGAACGAATCTATAAAAAAAGCACGAAAGATTTTTATAGTTTAGTTTTATTATTAGCTTTATCTGCTTCGATAATTATTGTGGATCATAAGTACAATCAAGCTGATTATGTACGATCATTCATTAATGATATTATAGTATATCCTCTCTATAACCTCTCATCTCTTCCCAGAAATATGATTAATTCATTGATGCAGGAGTATCAAGATATTGAAATGTTAGAAAGAGAAATAAAAAATCTTAAGTCAGAAAATATGTCTTTGAAAATTAAGCTTCAGGAATTTGATTCGCTTAGAGAAGAAAATGAAAGACTACTTGCCATTGAGAAAAAGTCACTTACGTCAACAAAAAAACAGAAAATAGCAAAAGTTTTGAATAATTCTGCAAGTCCAATAAGAAAAATCGCAATCATAGATAAAGGTCAGAATGATGGATTATATAAAGGACAAAATGTTATAGGAGTTAACGGATTGATTGGTCAAATTATAGAATTAAATATGATGTCATCAAAAATTATACTAATCAATGATGTTAGTCATAATGTTCCTGGTAATATCAGTAGAACTGGCGAGAAAGTAATTGTGGCTGGCAGTAGCGGCGGCGAAAGTAATCTTTTGGTTCAATTTACTCCAATAGATACAGATATCAAAGTTGGTGATATAGTAACTACCTCAGGTGTTGCTGGGAGATTTAAGTCAAATATCCCTATTGGCAAAGTAATATCAATTACAAAAGATCCCGAGAAAAAATTTAGTGACATCAATGTCAAAGCTTTTGAAAATCTAGATAATCTCTCAGACGTTATATTAATATGGGATTATAAACCATCAATTGAGACTAATAATGAATAATTCGTTAGTAATAATATTATCTACTTTTTTATCAGTCATTCTAACAATCTCAACATTTCCTCTTGGTTACTTCTCACCCGATTGGATTTTTTTAATCATCATGTACTGGATAATCGCCGTGCCTAGTATGTATAATTTCTATGTTATATGGTTAATAGGCATTATTACCGATGTAGCAGTAGGAACAACTTTGGGAATGAATGCTTTATTGTATGTGCTCCTAACGTTTATCGTCAAGAAATTATACAAATCTCTTAGGTACTTTACGGTAATTCAACAAAGCATTATAGTTTTAATTTTAATGGTAATGAAAATAACATTTCTTCTGTGGATTGATGCTATGTTGAATTCAGATATCTACTCAACATCTATGTACTGGACGACACTGACGAGCGCGCTTGTTTGGCCAATTATATTTTTCAGTTTGAGGCATATGAGAAGAAGATATAACATAATATGATTAAAGTTACATTCGATAGTGAATGTGCTAACCAAGCAGAGAATATTAAATGTATTATTAAAAAATCACATTTGACTAATATTGAACAGAATTTGGAATTTAATATAAATAAAGACAACATATTATTTCTGAATCATGAAAATAGTCCTCCATCAAGAGTAGAGGTTACAGAAATCAAAAATACTAAAGATGGTTCTCTAATGTATAGAGTATTTCCAAAAAAAAATGCAAAAATATTAGATTGCACAGGAGGTTTTGGGACAGATGCAATTGGACTTTCCAAATTGGGCTATCAGGTAACCATGATTGAGGAAAATCCTCTTATTATTACCATGCTCAAGAATTTTTTTGATAGAAATAAAGATATTAAAATCACATTAAAGTATGGTAATTCTCTGGATTATATGAGATTAAAACCTGATGCTTTTGATTTTATTTTTATTGACACCATGTTTAAGAAAGTAAAAAATAAATCTAAATCTAGGAAGGAAATAGAAATTTTACAAAATATATGTAGAGAACGGATCAGTCGTTTTAATCTCATCAAAGAGGCCTTGGAAAGGTCTTGCAGAAGAATCGTTGTCAAGGAGAGCTCAAATTCACTTTTAAAGTATGATTTTGACTACTCTATCAAAACAAAACTTGTAAGATATAATATACTAAGAGGAAGGATTTGAGTACTAATGGAAGTTCAGTCATTTTTTTCTAATAAACTTAATTTAATAGTCAAAAATCTTAAATTTAAAAAAATAATATACATATCTGAAAAGTATGACGACTATTTAGTTAATTCTCTTTTAAATGAATTTAATTCGGTGGAAATAAAAGAACACATAAATCAGATAAAAGATTCTCTTAACAGAGAGGACCTTGTTATATTAGAGGTTGATGAACGACGATTTAATTCTGAGATGCTTTTAGATATAGCAAATCTCAGGACTTATCATCAAACCAATCTTATAGTACTTGTGAAAGGTCACAAAAAAATTGAATCGAATCAATTCCATGATGTTCTGATGTCATACGGATTTAAAAATCTATTTGGAGAGAAATTACAAAATATATTTTATGATCTTTACGAATATAATATAATTGATTACAAGACAAAGCCAGAGTGGCTTAACAGTGATTATTGGGCTAATCCAGAGCTCTGGAAGAAATAAATGGAAGAAATTATAAAAAAAGAGATTATTAATCAACTAGTTGACTCAGAGGTTTTGGTTGAAGGAGGTGAATCGAAGTTCACTGTACATGTCAAAAGTGATAGCTTCCTAGGTAAGACGATTATCGAACAACACAAAATGATCTATGCAATATTAAATAAGTACATCGAGACAGGGGAAATCCACGCGTTGACCTTAAAGACTAAACCTAAAACATAGGGCAATGCATAGTTCTTATAAGAATAATCATATCAAAAAAATAATACATATCGATATGGATTCGTTTTATGCCTCTGTCGAAATCGCAGAAAAACCTCATTTAAGAAATAGGCCTGTGGCTGTTGCTGGAAGAAGTGAAACAAGAGGTGTAGTGACAACGTGTAACTACGAGGCAAGGAAATTCGGTGTTCGATCTGCTATGCCATCAGTAACAGCAAAAAGACTATGTCCCAATATAATATTTATTCCTGTGCATATGGAAAAATATAGAAAGATTTCCCGAGAAATCCATAAAATATTTAAGTGTTATACAAAAATAATAGAGCCAGTATCTCTAGATGAAGCATATTTGGATGTTACCCACTCAAAATATTGTTCGGGTAATCCGATAGAAATGGCATCCCAAATACGAAGTAAAATATCAAGTGACCTTAAATTAACAGCGTCTGCAGGTATCGCGCCAAATAAATTTTTGTCTAAAATTGCCAGTGAATGGAATAAACCAAATGGACAATACTGCATTACAACTAACATGATAGATGAATTGATGCTTACCTTGCCTATAAGAAAGATAATAGGAGTTGGTGAGAAAACTGAGAAAAAACTTATTAGTATTGGTGTAAAAACGTGTGGCGATCTTCAAAAGATGAGTGTAGAAAATCTTAAATCTTACTTTGGAAAATTTGGATTTACACTATTCAATCTTTGTAGGGGAATAGATTCTAGAAGTGTAGAGTCTGACAGAGACTCAAAAAGTCTAAGTGTAGAGGACACTTATGCGAGTGATTTAAAATCAAAACAAAAATGTGTAAGTGAACTCTCAAAAATTTATAAAAAGCTACAGCAAAGATTATGTGAGGATAAGTACATAGATAAAAAAATTAAATCTTGCTTCATTAAGGTCAAATATAACGATTTTAAAATATCTAGTCATCAAACTATTTGTGCAATGCCAAGAATTGAAAACTATTTGGGGCTGCTTGATAAGGCAATAGAAAAAAAGAGTAAACCGATTAGATTGTTAGGAGTAGGTGTTATCTTTGATAACAGACCCCAACTTAACTTAAATATCTATTAAATATTACTGGCATTATTATTTTTTTTTACATATGATAAATATTACTTGATTGAGGGGTTACTAATGAAATTCGAAACAATTGCAGTACATGGAGGATATTCACCTGAGCCGACCACTAACGCAGTGGCAGTACCAATTTACCAAACAACTTCATATTCATTCAGGGATACTCAACATGGTGCAGATTTATTTGATTTGAAAGAAGCGGGTAATATTTATACTCGTATAATGAACCCTACCTCAGACGTACTTGAAAACAGAGTGGCAGCACTCGAGGGTGGTGTTGGAGCCCTTGCTCTTGCATCAGGGTCAGCGGCTACAACCTATGCAATTATGACAATATGTGAGGCAGGTGACAATATAGTAAGTACAAGCACTTTATACGGTGGAACTTGGACATTATTTGCACATCAATTACCGAGGTTTGGAGTGGATGTAAAATTTGGTGATCATGACAAAATAGATCAAATGGAGAAGTTGATTGACTCAAAAACAAAAGCGATTTTTTGTGAGTCTATTGGGAATCCCGCTGCAAATGTAGTGGATGTACCAAAAATGGCCAAGCTTGCCCATAAGCATAACATTCCACTGATCGTTGATAATACCGTTCCTACGCCTTATATCTTTAGACCAATAGAGCATGGTGCTGACATAGTTGTCCATTCTTTAACCAAATACATGGGTGGTCATGGTACAACAATAGGCGGAATAATAGTAGATTCAGGTAAATTTCCATGGGATAAAAATAAACGAAAATTCAAAAGATTGAATACGCCTGACATGTCATATCACGGTGTTGTATTCACAGAAGCTGCTGGTCAAGCTGCATTTATTGTAGCTGCAAGAACTGTGGCTCTAAGAAATATGGGAGCAGCCATATCTCCGTTTAATAGTTTTCTAATATTGCAAGGAATTGAGAGTCTAGCAGTCAGGATGGATAGACATTGCGAAAATGCTGTTAAGGTATCTAATTTCCTTCTTAAAAATCCAAATGTCACTTGGGTCAATTATCCGGGAATTCCGAGTAGTCCTGATTTTGCTCTAGTTAAAAAAATTATGGGTGGTAAAGCATCAAGCGTATTGAGCTTTGGTATCAAAGGTGGAAGAAATAATGGTGGTAAGTTTATCGATAACCTAAACTTAGTAACCAGATTAGTTAATATTGGTGATGCTAAATCGTTAGCATGTCATCCTGCTTCGACAACCCATAGACAATTATCAAAGAACGAACTGAAAAAAGCTGGTGTCCCGGAAGACTTAGTTAGGTTATCAATAGGTATTGAAAATATTGATGATATTATTGATGATATAACTCAAGCTCTCGATGCTGTATTCAAAAAAAGTAAGAAAAAGAAATAATTACTTTTTAATATAAATTTCTTTACCTAATTTTTTAAATTCAAGAGACTTCTCATCCAAACCAAAGCTAATAGCGACGCCGTGGTCGTTCAAACCTTTTTTATCAGCATACTCACGAATATCTTGAGTAATTTTCATTGAGCAAAAATGAGGACCGCACATGGAGCAAAAATGTGCAACTTTTGCGCTCTCTTGCGGCAAGGTTTCATCATGCATCTCTTTTGATTTATAGGGATCTAGGCCTATATTAAATTGATCTTCCCAACGAAATTCAAATCTCGCCTTTGAAAGTGCATTATCTCTATACTGAGCAGTTGGGTTACCTTTTGATAAATCAGCTGCATGAGCTGCAATCTTGTATGCAATCATGCCATCTTTGACATCATCCTTGTCAGGTAAACCTAAATGTTCCTTTGGCGTGACATAACATAATACAGATGTGCCGTATGCTCCAATATTTGCTGCACCAATAGCTGATGTAATATGATCATATCCTGGAGCAATATCTGTCACTAATGGCCCGAGAGTATAAAATGGAGCATCGAAACATATTTCTTGTTCTTTAGTGACATTCTCTTTGATTTTATGAATGGGTATATGACCAGGTCCCTCAATCATGACTTGCACATCATGATCCCAAGAATACTTCGTTAACTCTCCCAGTGTTTCTAACTCAGAGAATTGAGCATCATCGTTTGCATCTGCAATACTTCCAGGACGAAGTCCATCACCAAGTGAAAAACATATGTTATAAGACTTCATAATTTGACATATATCATCAAAATTCGCGTACAAAAAATTCTCTTTATGGTGAGCTAAGCACCACTTGGCAATAATAGAGCCTCCACGAGAAACTATACCAGTCAATCGATTCATTGTTTTAGGTATATATCTTAATCTAACTCCCGAGTGAATAGTAAAATAATCAACACCTTGCTCTGCCTGTTCGATTAATACTTGTCTGAAAACATCATAATCTAAATCTTCTGGTTTGCCATCAACTCTTTCCAATGCTTCGTAGATAGGAACAGTACCTATTGGTACAGGCGAGTTTCTAATAATTCTCTCTCTTGTTTCATAAAGATCTTTTCCAGTTGACAGATCCATCACAGTGTCCGCTCCCCATCGAACAGCCCACAATAGTTTGTCAACTTCTTCATCGATGTCAGACCGAACAGGAGAGTTGCCGATGTTAGCATTTACTTTTGTAAGGAAATTTTTTCCTATTATCATTGGCTCTAATTCTGGATGATTTATATTCGATGGTATTATCGCCCTACCAGAAGCAATTTCTTCTCGAACAAATTCAGGAGTTATTTTGACATTATTACTCAGATGTGGGCTCACATTTTCCCTAATTGCTACATATTCCATTTCAGATGTAATAATACCTTTTTTTGCATAATGCATTTGTGATACGTTGGCGCCTGTTTTAGCAACAAGTATATCTTTCAGTTTTTCTTGCTTGGATTGCGATATATTCTTCAGCTTAGCTGATGTATTTCTTTTTGATGAGACAGTATCATTTCTTTTTTTAATCCATCCTGTCCTTATTGGATCCAGTCCCATGTCTACATTGATAGAATAATTTTCATCAGTGTATAGTCCAGTAGTGTCATAAACATGTATTGGCTTATTAACGATAGGATTTTTTCCTTTACTTATAGTAGGCGATAATTCAATCATCCTAGAAGGAACCATTATTTCATCTGTGCTTCCTTTAGTGTAATATTTTTTTGATTTTGGAAAATTTTTACTGTATTCCTTTATATCTATTTTTGTTTTTTCAGACATAATTTCATAATATCATGTTTTAATTGACTTATACTACAACAATACTAAACTTACCAATGAAATGAAAGAACTGAATAATACCAATGATAAAATTAAGAATTACATGAGGACATTTAACATAATTGATGAGAATGTGCTCGATGTAATCTGTGACGTGAGAAAAGAAGTTTATGCTCCCGATCAATACAAATCGTTTGCTTATACCGATATTCAGATACCACTAAATCACTCTGAATTTATGCTAACGTCTAATGTTGAAGGAATGATTTTACAATCTATGAGAATATCGAATAATGATTCAGCTATAATTCTGGGATCTGGAACTGGTTATCTCGCTTCATGTGTCTCTAAATTGGCAAAAAAAGTCCATGCTATCGATATCTATGATGACTTTATTAGAGACTCCGAAAAAAATTGTGTCGAGCATGGTATCGAAGATATTAATTTTAACTGTCTAGATATTAATGATTCTTGGGAAATGTTAAAGGATTTCAACATAATCATCTCGACATTTAGCGTGGAATCATCAGAGGATATTGTGAGCAATATGTCAAATAACTCACGAGCATTCATATTTACAGGTAACCAGAATTCCCCTATAAAATCTGGTAAAATCATTTCCAAAACAGAAAATAATGGGTACACTAGGGAACATATTATACAAACAAACGTAAAACACATTATCAAAGGAATGAATAAACATGATTGAAAAAACACCTGAGGAAATAAAACAATTACTGGAAAATAAAGAAGAAGTGAAAATTATTGATGTTAGAGAAGATTGGGAGTACGAGATATGTCACCTTGATAATTCAATACATATTCCACTACTTCAAGTCGAAGAGAAAGCTGATACACTTAATAAAGAAGATATACACATAGTGGTGTGTCACCATGGCATCAGAAGTAGAATGATTGGGAAATACCTTGAGAGCGTAGGTTTCAAAAATATAATTAATCTATCCACTGGTCTTGAAGGCTGGGCAAATGATGTCGATAAAACGATGAAAAAATATGAGCGTAAATAATATTTATTTGAAAACATTATTCTTACTATTTTTTAGTAATGGTATTTATGCTGCTGATCTAGTAGATGTTTATAATAGAGCTATTCAAAATAATGATGACTACAGAATAACTAAAAATGATAAAGAGATAACGGCACAACAATATAATCAAACTGCTGCCTCAATATTCCCGGAAGTTAGTTTTCAAGCAGGTGTGAGAGAAACAAATATAAATAGATATATCGGACCGGGGACAAACACTGATTTTAAAACTGATAGTTATAACCTTACTCTGAAACAACCAATATTTCGTCTATCTTTTTTTGATGAACTAGATAAATCAGATGCAATTGCAAAAAAATCTGAGAAGAATCTCTCCCTTCAAAAGAAGAAAATTACATTGAAGACGACAGAGCTATATTTTAGGCTTATTTCACATAGTAATCACCTGAACGAAAAAAATGAACTATTGGAGCTCTCAGAGAAGAGATATTCGCATGCAAGTAAATTATATTCAAATGGTTCAATTACAAAAACAGCACTTTTAAAATATAAGTCAGATGTTGACTCATCAAGGATTAACAAAGAAATGGCTCAAAATGATTATGAGAATTCAAAGGGAGATCTATATGTATTTGTTGGAAAAAAAATATCTGAGGTCCACAATGTTGACACGCAAATTGAAATAAAAAATAATCAATATGAACCATCTAGTGTTTTTAAAAAGGCAGTTTCGAAATATGAAGTAATCCAAATGGCTAACTATGATCTGGATATTTCTCAAAATACATTTGAAGCTAATAAATCTCAACATTTTCCTACAGTTGATCTGGTCGCCTCTTATGACTATTCAGATGTTACCGGTGGAACAAGGTTTGGTGCTAACAAAAGAGAATCTAATACGGTCGGGTTGACAATAACACTTCCAATTTACCAAGGAGGTTATCAATCTGCTAAGGTTAATGAATCTAGATACAGACTGGAAAATGCTCAAATAAAGTATGATCAAACACTTAAAATTTTAGAGAAAGAGATCAATGACAAAATCACAAAACATAATATTCAAAAAGATGTCGTTAATAATCAAAAAGAGAAATACAACTTGTCTAATCTCAAGTATATTGCAGCTAAAGAAGGTTACAGAACTGGGATTTATACAGACACTGAACTACAGCAGTCTAAAATAGAGTTGATAAGTGCAAAGAATAGATATATTGATTCAATATTAAATTATATTCTACTAGATTTAGATATTAAACAGTATATATCTCAAATTGGAATTGATGAGATCGAGGAAATAAACTCAATATTAGTTTGGTAAATAATAATACTCAATGTTTATATATAACCTACTAGTCTATATTCTGTCTCCAATTATAATAACTAAGATTCTGTACAATTCTCTACAGAGAGGGAATGATAGTAATTTTCTTAGACAACGTTTAGGATTTTTCTCATTTAAAAAAAATAATAAAGCAATTTGGTTACATGCATCATCTATAGGAGAAGCTAAAATAGCATTGAAACTCACGAAGGTTTTTAGGAAGAGAAAATTGGATGATGAGATACTAATAACCACGACAACAAGATCATCGAAAAATATACTAGACAAATCAAATGAGAATTTTAAACATTATTACTTACCCTTCGATTTTCTTTTCTCTATGAAAAGATTTATTAAAATAATCAATCCTAAAATTTGTATAATTATTGAGACAGAGATTTGGCCAAACATGATTAGTACATGCTCAAAGAAAAAAATACCTGTAATTATCGTTAATGCTCGCTTATCAAAAAAAACCCTTAATTCAAATAAAATTATAAAAAAAATATATGCAGATACTCTAAATCTAGTTGAAGC
>MDTA01119835.1_pt1 | contig 17151 bp, 13 predicted proteins | sample 811151 | NCBI WGS metagenome assembly MDTA01 (sample SAMN05326648, study PRJNA326480) | marine metagenome | isolation source: seawater | place: Indian Ocean: South | collected 2010
TACATCTATAATTCCAAAACCAATGATTCGTATTGATGGCAAACCAATCATTGAACATATAATGGAAATATATTCTAAATATGGGCATAAAGATTTCTACCTTGCATTGGGATATAAATCTGAAAAGATAAAGGAATACTTTTATAATTATGGAGTTTTAAATACAAATTTTAAAATTAATCTAAGTGATGGCAGGGTCATACCATATGAAAAAGTAGAAAAAAATTGGGAAATTAATTTAATTAATACAGGAATAAATACAATGACAGGAGGGCGTCTAAAAAGATTGAAAAATTATATTGGTAATGAGACATTTTTATTAACCTATGGAGATGCCGTCACAGATCTCAATATTGATGAGGTTATTAAATTTCATAAGTCACATGGAAAATTGGTAACAGTTACAGGGGTAAGGCCTCCAGCAAGATTTGGAGAATTAACCATTAATGAGCAAAATCAAGTTTTAGAATTTAAAGAAAAACCAAACATAAAAGAAGGCTGGATAAATGGTGGTTTTTTTGTAATAGAACCTGAATTTTTTAACTATATTAAAGATGATAATTCTATCCTAGAGAAAGAACCATTAGAGCAAGTTGCAAAAATAAATCAGCTTATGGCTTTCCTACATGATGGGTTTTGGCATTGCATAGATACAAAAAGAGATAAAGATAATTTAGAAGAATTTATTAAAAATGGTAAGAAAATATGGTGAATAACTCAAAAATATTAGTTGCAGGTGGAACAGGATTTATTGGCTCGAATCTAATACTTGAATTAATTTCTAAAAACAATGAAGTTATTAGTTTATCAAATGGACATAATAAAAAAAATCATTTCAATAAAGTAGTTTATATTTCACATGATTTAACTAGACCACTTAAAGAAGAAGAAGTTGATTTTCTTTCAGATGTAGAATATGTCATAAATTGTTCTGGATATATTGATCATAGAAGTTTTTTTAATGGAGGCAAAGAAGTTTTTAATAATCATTTTGAAGCACTTTATTTGCTTACAAAGCTAGCAATTAAAATCAAAGCAAAGGCATTTATTCATATAGGATCAAGTGATGAATACGGAAAAAATGTTTCACCTCTTGATGAAAAGATAAGAGAATCACCACAATCCCCTTATGCATTAAGTAAGTTGTCTTCGACACATTATTTACAACAATGTTATGACCAAGGGATCTTAAACACAGTAATAATAAGGCCATTTTTAGTTTATGGAGAAAGACAGGGCAAAGAACGTTTTTTACCTTATTTAATTGATAATTGCCTTCAGAACAAAGAGTTTAAGGTAACTTTGGGCGAACAGATAAGAGATTATTTGTATGTTAAAGATTTTAATAATGCTTTAATAAAAGCTTTAAATAATAAAGATGCTTATGGAGAAGTCATAAATGTAGCATCAGGTATACCAAGATCAATAAGAGAGGTTGTTGAGACGGTTAAAGAGATCACTGGTAAAGGGAAACCAATTTTTGGTGGAATAGATTACCGAAAAGGTGAAAGCATGAAACTTTATGCAAATATTAATAAAGCGAACAAAATCCTAAAGTGGCAACCTGTATATAATTTTAAAAAATCCTTAAAAGAAGTTATAGATTGGTACGTGAAAAATAGTTAATAATTAAAATTGTTTAAAATGCTGAGAGAGCATATTTATATTTTTTTACTATATTCTTCTTTATAAATATTTATAGTCTCTTCAAGACCTTTTACTAAGGGGATGTTAGCCTTCCAACCAAGTGAATTGAGTCTGCTTACTTCTAATAGTTTCTGTGGCGTTCCATCTGGCTTAGAAGTGTCCCAAATAATCTCCCCCTCATATTTAACTAAATTTGCTATCAAATTTGCCAATCCCTTAATAGATATATCCACTCCTGTCCCTACATTTAGAAAAGGTAGAGGAGTGCCATCTGAATATTTTGGAGCATTTTCTTGATCAAGATCCCATTTTTCAAGAGCAAAAACGCAAGCGCTACCTAAATCTTCAACATGTAAAAATTCTCTTAGGGGAGAACCTGTGCCCCAACAAGTAACTATTTTTTGTTCTTTGTTTTTTGCATCTACAAAACGTCTTATTAAACTTGGTAATACATGACTATTAGTTGGGTGATAATTATCACCAGGACCATATAGGTTTGTAGGCATTAAACTTATAGCGTTAAAGTCATACTGTTTTTTTAATGCTTCACAAAGTTTAATTCCTGTAATTTTTGCCAATGCATAACATTCATTACTACTTTCTAATGAGCCTGTTAGAAGCTCTTCTTCAGTAATTGGTTGTTTTGAGAATTTTGGATATATACAGCTACTACCTAGGAAAAGTAATTTTTTAACATTTTCTTTCGAAGCAATTTCAATAATATTATTTTGAATTTTTAAATTTTGAAGTAAAAATTCGACTGGATATTTACTATTTGCATAAATCCCACCTACCTTTGCTGCAGCAATTACTACGACATTAGGCTTATTATCAGAGAACCATTTTTTAACTTCAGAGTAATTGACTAAATCCAATTCCTTTCTGGATGGTTGTAGGATTTTTTTATATCCATTACGTTTTAAAGCTCTGCAAATAGCGCCTCCTGCCATACCATTTGAACCGAAAACAACAAAATTGTCATTATCAGAGATTAAATTCATTTATCTAAAACTTTTTATTCAAATCAGCTTTATTCGAGATTAATATAATTTTTGGTAATTATTAAGTATTTTTGTATTTTTTTTATTAGTATTTAACTCATCTATATTCTTTAAAAGAAAAATTAATTATTCTTCTACGACTTCGCCCTTTGAGGTTATCTTAAAAATTCGATTACAATTTTTCAAACTATTAAGCCTATGAGTAACCATAATGACTGTTAAGTTTTTATGAGTTTTTAATATTTTGTCTATTATTTTTGTCTCAGTTAACTCATCAAGAGCGCTAGTCGCTTCATCTAATACTAATAAATCTCTTGATTTATATAAAGCCCTTGCTATAGCAATTCTTTGTCTTTGTCCTCCACTTAACTTTATTCCTCTTTCTCCAACCATAGTAAAAAACCCATCTTTACTTTCTTTGATAAATTCATAAATTTGAGCTGTTCTAGCAGATTTTTCTAAACTTTCAAAATCTAAATTTTCCATAGTAAGACCAAAAGCAATATTTTCAGCAATATTTCCCTCTTTAAGAAAGATACTTTGAGGTACATGAGATATATTTGAAGTCCAATTAAGATTATTATTATGTTCATATAAATCAATATTATCTATGAATACAGAACCTTTCTTCGGAGGGAGTAGACCCATTAGCAAGTCCAGAAAAGTGCTTTTACCACTCCCAGTCTCTCCATAAATCCCAATATGATCACCTTTTTTCAAAGTAAGACAAACATCATTTAAAACATTTTTTGAACCCTCATAAGAATAATTTACTTTTTTAAAAGTTATTTCATTTGTAAACTTTGTTTTTTTATCTTCAAGTAAAGTTTCTCTGGAATCTTCAATATTTTGTTTATTTTCAAGCTCTTGTAGTATATCCTCAAGACTAGCAACTTTTACCTTATAGCCTGCCCAAGCCGCATAAGTTAATTGACCTAAAGGAAGTAATTTCAGTATTGCATAAACAAATGCACCTAATAATGGTATGAATTCTGAATTCTGATTATTTGAAGATGAGATAGCATATCCAAATATAGCTATTGTAAATAAAGTAATTCCCTCAATTAAATATTTTGGAAGAGTTATAAATAATTGAGATCTTGATTCCTTAAAAGTAATAGAAGAATTATATTTATTAAATAAATTAAAATAAATATTTTCTGTACCATTAATAATTATATCTCTAAAACCATTAAAAGACTCTTGTACAATTCTTATCCTAAGTGGAGAATTTATTGAAATATATTTACCAATTTTAAGTAATATTTTTCTAACTTGTTTTGAAATTTTGAAATAAAAAACATATAAAAATAAAAAGCTAATTAAAATAATTTTCCAACTATATAAAGATAAAGTAATTATTATTGTTAATCCTATAATGGATCCCAATAACATATAAAATATTTCCTTCACTCCGTTTACAGTTAATCTAACTTTGTCAGTAATTAAAGCGATAACTTTTGATGAGCTTTTTTTCGTGTAATTTTCATAAGATTGATAAATATTTCCAAGAAAAATAGAATTAGACAAATCTATATTTATTTTTGCGGTTAATCTTAAAATATACCAATTATTAAATATTCTTAAAAAGGTTGAAATAAAAATAAAACAACAAAACAATATTGTTAAATATAAAAGAATATTTGGGGAGTTGTTTATATTTATAGGTAGATATTTATTGATAGTTTCATAATCTATATTATTTTTATCTGATATTATTAAAGACAGATAAGGAATAATACTTACTAGAGCAATAGATTCTGATATTCCATTAATAATCAATAATAAAAATAAAAAAACAATTTGTTTTTTTCTGTTTTTACTTAGTAGTAAAAATAATCTATATAAGTTGTTTTCTTTTATTGCTTTCATTAAAAAGACTTAATTCTTTAATTAGAACAATAATATTACATTAAAATGATTAAAACCTAAACCTTCCTAAATTAATCAACTTATACTTTGATCTCAATGTGGACTCTTCATAAATGTAAAAATATTTTTATTGATTTTGATGGAGTAATCGTTGATTCAAATAAATTTAAAGAAAAAGCTATTGAGAAATCTATCCTTAAACTATTTGGAAATAATAAAAAAAGTAAAGAAGCAGTTAATTATTTCAACGCTAATGCAGGTATCTCTAGAAAAGAAAAACTTTCTAAATTTTATAATGAAAAAAATGTTTTAGAAATTATAAAAATCTACTCCAATGAATGTGATAATTTTTTCTCAACCGCTACTCCAACAGAAGGTTTAGTAAGTTTTCTTGAATATATTCAATTAACAAACAAAAATATCAAAGTATACATTCTCAGCGGCGGAGAAAAAAATGAAATAAATTTATTTCTAAAACAAAATAATTTACTTCAATTTTTTGAGGATATTCTCTCATCAGAACAATCTAAATTAGATCATATGAAAGAGAAAAAAGTATCAGAAAATGATATATTTATAGGCGACAGTAAAAACGACTTGAAAACAAGTTTGCAAAGTAGAATTAACTTTATTCTTTTTGAAGGATATAAATCTTTAGAATCATTTCCCTCTAAAACCTTTATAAAAAAAAATAACCTAATAAGAACCGAAAACTTTAGAACCCTCCTAGATACATTTATAAAATGAATCAAAAATAGTTCCTTCTAATTTTTTATCTTTCCAATTATCAATGTGATTCTCAACCATAATCTTTTTATAGATAAAATTTTTTCTTATATCACCATCCTCTGATGTAATAAACTCTTTAAGTAAACTTTTTATGTTATATTGCTTTGAAATTTGAAAATTTTATTTAGTGAAAATAATTCAAAAAGATAATTATAATAGCAATTTTGGTTTTTGCCTTAGGAGTAGTTCTATTTTCTATATTCCTGCAAAACCTGTTAGGACTAGCATTGTTTTTAGTGATTATTGGAAATTTAAAAATAATATTGATGTATTTATTTTGATTAATTATCGTGAAATAAGTGGAAATCTTGTTAGAAGAGAGTCTATTAATTTTGAAGGTAAAAATGTTATTGAACTTGAAATTCCGGAAGATTTTACTGGATCTTGTGAAATAGAAGCATTTGCTAATAAAGATTTAAAAATCCCATATTCTGCAATAATGGCAGTTTATGAAAGCGATAAATCTATTTCTATGGTTCATAGTTATTCAAGAGTATATTCTCAGATTGAATTAGAAGATGAAAAAGTTATTTGTGATGGCAGAGAAGGTTGTTGGACATTAAGAGATAATAAAAAGATTGAGTCATTTGCTGTTTTACATAACGGATCGAAGACTCTTTCAGAACAACTAATTACGCTTTCAATTTCAAATTGCAAAAACGAACATAAAAAAATTAATTTTCCTCTTAAATCGTTAAAACCTTATGAAACTTATTTAATTAAACCCAATAAATATTTTAAAAATCTTTCAGATTTTCTACATGGAGAAGATGGATCTTGCAAAATAAAATTTAAACTCTCTTCTTCTTTTACAAGACTTCTTGTTGGTTGGCAAACTATAGATAAAAAAGAACTACAAGTAACACATTCTAATTTTGATTATTCATCACACGAAACAGATTTGATTGATTGCAAAAACAATTATGGTTATATGGTTATTCCTAATATAAATAAGGAAAGAGAAATTTATACTTTGATTTATCCTGATAGATCGCCAGGAAACTACTTTATAAGTTCGGAAAAAATAGCAAAACTTAATATCAAAAAAACTCTTGAAACGATTAAAACCGAATCACAGGATCTGAGGTTTGAAAGAGAAGATGGCAAGCTTCCATCAAGAATAGTTACAGCATTAAAAATTAAACCTATTAATGAAAGTATTTTACCTTGTGAATGCTCTCTTGGAATAACTCATAATATGCGACCAAAAAAGAGATTTCATTGGGGTCTTATTAGTGCAAAGTTTAATTCTTCAATACTATTAACTGCAATAAAAGATATCTATGGCGATCCAAAAGATTCAAATATTTGTCTAAAACTTTATAGTCAAAAAACAGATCAAACTATACAACGTTATTTAAATTGGGATGAAATTTCTGAAGATGGAAGAAATGCATTTATTGAAATAAAAAGCTTTTTTAAAAAATCCGAAATAGATTTAGAAAGATATATGTACGTTTCTATTTTTAGCCATTATGGTGGTTTTTTTGTATATACAACTCTTGAAAAGGGTGGTTCCTTTTCAATAGAACATACTTTTTGATATTAGATTTATCTAAAAATTTAAAATTAATAGCTAATATAAAAATACTAAACAATTATAAAAATTAAAAATTATGAAAATAAAAAAAAATATTTTTTTCTTACTTATTATAATCATCCCTACTTCACTTATAGGCATATTTTTCTTAAAAGACATAAATACTTTAAAGAATTCTTTTAGGAAATTCATCCAAGAAAATATAACCGAAGAGAATAGAGATTTAGTAAAAAAATTTATTTTGCCTTATAGAGAAATTGATATTTTAAAAAAAAATTTATATAAATCTACATCTTCAGTAAACAATTATGAACAGGTTCTTGAATACATGGCTCCAATTGCATTAGAAAATGATTTGCTTATAAAAGAAAAACTATTGAACTTAGAATTCCAAAAGTCTCCAATAATAAAGACATTATCTGACTCTGGAAATACTTCTGAATTAGAAATTAAACTAAAAAAATATACACCTTATAAAAATATCCTCCTGCGAGGAATAAATAATCCTATCCCTTCTAGCGGTTATTTAGAGCATTATGATAACAAATTATTTTTACTATCTTCTATTGGAGTTTTAGCATATTCTGTACCAGATGAGAGTAAGCTTTATTTTAAACAGATCAAAAATAATATTAATGAATTTATAGGTGAAAATCAATTCAAGAAAAAAGGATTAAGTCACGAAGAGATAAATAAAACACTCCCTTTTTCCGTTAAAGACTTACTTATTCATAATAATAAAATCTATTTATCATTCACAAATGAAGTATCAAAAAATTGCTGGAATACAAGTGTTATTTATGCTGATTTAAACTATAAAAATATGAATTTTAAACCACTTTTTGCTCCAAAAGAATGTGTAAACTCAATTAATAATCCTGATAATGTATTTCTTGCATTGCAATCTGGTGGCAGAATAGTTAGTTTTGACAACAATCATATCCTTTTATCAACAGGAGATTATAGGAATAGATTCCTTGCACAAGACAAAGAAAGTACTTTCGGGAAAATTTTAAAAATAAACATTAATGATAAAACTTATAAAGTCATCTCAATGGGATCTAGAAATATTCAAGGATTATTTGTAGATAAAATAAATGAGTTCATACTTTTTACTGAGCATGGTCCTCAAGGTGGAGATGAAATCAATATTTTGTTAAAAGAAATGATATCTGATATAGAAATTCCTAATTACGGATGGGCTATATCTTCATATGGCTTTCATTATAGAAATACCCCTGATACAAAAAAATATCCACTTTATAAATCACATAAAAAATATGGTTTTGTTGAACCCCTTAAATATTTTACCCCTTCTATAGGAATATCTGAAATTATTGGAATAGACTTAAACCAAAAATTATATTTAGTTTCCTCATTAGGAAATCATGGTCTTTATCTAATGAAGTTAAATGAACAAAATAAAATTATTAAATTTGAACGTTTAAGTGTTGATGAAAGAATTAGAGATTTAATTACTTTCGAAGGAAATTTATACTTATTTTTAGAAGATACAGGATCTATAGGTGTAATAGAACTCGATAGTTTTGTAATGAAGTAATTTTTAAAAATATTTGGAATAAAAAAGTAGATTTAGATTTTTTCCTAACAATACCTTAATTCATATTAAAATGTTCTATAACATGATTTTTTTTCCAAGTAATAAAAAGATTAATATCTTTATTTCTAATTCCTCAAATTTTTCAAAAATCAACAATATCTAAAAATTAATTTTATTTAAGTTTAAACCCCAGTTAGTGCTATTATCTCTTAAGTTACCAACCTTATGAGAATTTATTTATATGGATTTCAAAAGTCCTAATATTGAAAGAACTCATGATTTGTTTTATCTAAAAAATAATATTAATGATTACCCAAAAGACGCATTCATACGAGTTGCAGATTTAATTTCAAACTATAAAGATAAAAATAAAAAACAATTAACAATCGTAGATATTGGATGTGCTAATGGACAATTTCCTTCATATTTAAATACAAGATTTGAGAACGATAATGTTCTGGGCTACGAATATGTTAAGGAACTTGTCTCAGCTGCAAGGGTTTCTTATCCAAAAATTAAATTTAATCAAGCGTCGGTTCTTGATAGATCAGCAATTCGTAGTTCGAGTTGTGATGTAATAACTCTCTTAGGTGTTTTATCTATTTTTGATGATATAGATCCAATATTGAGTAATCTATCGCATTGGATAAAGCCAAATGGAAGGGTTTATATTCATGGCATGTTTAATCCCTTTGATATTGATGTTTTCATAAAGTATCGAGACTCAAAAAAATATGCTGAAAACATATTTGAATCAGGTTGGAATATAATTTCTCAATCTTCGGTAACAAGAATACTTGAAAAATATGATGCAAAATTTGTAAAGTTTTACGAATTTAAAATTTCTTGTGATCTAAAAAAGAACAGCGAAGATCCGGTAAGGAGTTGGACTGAAAAACTACAAAATGGAGAAAGACAAATTGTTAATGGTATTTGTCTAAAGCAACCACAGTATATTTTAGAAGCAGCATTTTAAAGAATTAATTCATAATATAAAAAATTTTTCTTAAATTGATTAAATTTTTATTTACGGATATTAATTATAAAAAAATGATATTATCTAAGAAGCTTTATTGCAAAAAAGATTTATTTTCTTACCCTTGCTTTTCCCCTGAATTAAAATATAGAAAGATGAAATCATGAAAATTGCATAATTTCAAAATCCTTAATCCTTAATAGCTGATTGATAAATTATCACATGACAAAAAAAATAAAAGTTGGAATAAATGGATTAGGTAGAATCGGTCGGCATATTTTTAAAATGTGTATTGATCATTCTCATATTGAATTGGTTGGGATAAATGAAATTAATCCTGATCTAAATAATTGGGCCTATACATTAAATTATGATTCGATATATGGTCAATCAGAAAAGAAATCAGAGGCTATTGATAACAAAATAAAATGTAATGGCAAAACAATTTCAACTTCAATGGAAAGTGATATTAGTAAAGTACCTTGGAAAGAATGGGGAGCAAGAATTGTTATTGATGCTAGTGGAGTATTAAAAAATACTGTAAAATCTCGAAAAATTATTGAGAATAAATCTGTTGAAAAAGTTATTTTTACCAACTCACCTGATGGTGTTGATTTTACTATGATTTTGGGAGTTAACGAAAAAAAATATAATCCTGAAATACATAATTTAATATCTTCAAGCATATGCGATGCAACTGCAATAGCTCCTATTGCAAAAATAATTGATGAATTATATAAAATAAGACTTGGTTATGTCACTACATTACATCCCTGGTTAAGTTACCAAAACCTAATGGATGGTCCATCTAGTTCTTGGTCTGCTCCAGGGAAGGTTTACCATCATTATGCGCTTGGCAGATCGGCCATAGGAAATATGATACCTAAACCAACTTCAGCAGTTGATGCAGTATTTAAGGTTTTACCAGATCTAACAAAAAATATTGGTTCATTCTCTTATAGAACACCGACTCAAATAATAGGTTCTGCAGACTTATCTTTTTTGGTAGAAAAAGAAACAAGTAAGGAAAATATAATTTTCAACTTTAAAAAATATCAAAGTTTGCAAAATTATCCTATTCTTAAATTATCAAGTAGCCCGCTAGTTTCACTAGACTATATTGGTGAAGAATATTCTGCAATAGTTGATACAAGATGGTTAGAGGTAATAAATTCAGAGCTAATTAAGATAGTTATTTGGTATGACAACGAATATGGTTATTCTTGTAATGTAATAAATCAAATTATGTATCTAAATCAATTCATATAGGATTATTTGTTAATTTGATTATTAACTCTCTATAATTTTTGCTTAGAAAGTATTCAAAATCTGGTATTATTTATAACCTTGAGGTTATTGATTTAAATGATATTAGATTTTGTTTCTGTAACTGATCATATTGAAAATTTTTCTATAGAAAAAGAAATTTTAGGTGATTTTTTTGCAGAAAATTTATCAAACAAAACAACAATTATTCTTGTATGGCATAAAGTTATAGATAGAGATTTTCTTATTAAATATCCTTCTATCCGGGCTGTAGTGAGATATGGTGTTGGATATGATAATGTTGATCTAGAATATTGTAAGAAGAATAATATTTTAGTTGCAAATACACCTGACTATGGAATAGATGAAGTCTCTGATAGTGCAATAGCGATGATCTTATACTTAACAAGAAAAATTGGTGCCCTTGAATCTTTAGCCAAAGAAGATAAAGAATATTGGTTAGGGAAAGAGTTTCTCATTGATATGAGAAGAATAAATAAACTATCTTTAGGGATTATTGGGTTAGGCAGAATAGGAAGTTCAATTGTTAAAAAGTTCCTCCCATTCTCAAAAAATGTAGGATTTTATGATCCTTATGTACCAAGTGGTTATGAGAAAGTATATGGAATTAAAAGATATAAAACATTGCCAGAACTACTAGGTTGTTCAGACATAGTTTCTATAAATACTCCCTTGAGTAATGAAACTGAAAATATGGTGAATGAAGATTTTTTAAATAAGATGAAAAAAGGATCTTATTTAATAAATCTAGCGAGGGGGCCAATTGTAGAAGATAGTCAAATAATTTTTGATAATTTATTATCAAAAAAACTATTTGGTTATGCAACTGACGTTTGGACTCAAGAACCACCTAAAGAAAATGATAATCTTTATAAAGCTTGGCAATTAAACGACGAAAGACTAAAAGGCCGCATAATCATTAATCCCCATACTGCATATTATAGTCAGGAATCATTGTTAGAAAGTAGATCAAAAGCCTGTTTAACATGCTTAGATATCATAAATAATAAAACAATAAATAATAGAATAATTTAATTATTTATGAACAATAAACAGCGAGTTACAAAATTAATAATTGCATTTTTTATGTTTAAATAAAATCTTCATCTAATAAAAATTCTACTTTTATATAAAAAAATTTTACAAAAGATAAAAAAAATAATAATGATTATTTCTTTAAAAAACATCTAATTTCTTAATAATTGCGGGCTACTAGGCAAATTAATTAATCTTGTAGATTGATAGATAGCTTGACTTAAATCTCCTGAATAAGATTTTTTATACATAGGAAGTTTATTCAATAAAATCCAAGAAGGTCTTAAAAAGATTTTCAACTTATGAGCCTCACTTAAAATTTGATTCCTAAGTTTTTCAGAATTATTACTAAGAAGCCGTAATGTTATTAACCAATAATTACTATTAGTATTCTCTGTTTCATTTAAAATTTCAACATCTTTAATATCCTCAAAATTTTTTTTAAATATAGATTGCAAAATTCTTTTTGACTTTAATTTATTTTGGATATCTTCTAATTGTGAACAACCTATAGCAGCATTAATACTTGGTAACCTATCATTCCATCCAACTTGATCATGGTAAAAATCCCATGCGTGAGGGACCTTAGCGGTTGTAGATAAATGTTTAGCTAATTTGGCAAAATCTTTATTACCGGTTAAAAGTGCACCACCTCCGCCGGTAGTTATAATTTTATTTCCATTAAAACTCAATGTACCAATCTCTCCAAAGCAACCACAATGGATATTTTTATTTTCTTTTTTAACTGTACTCCCAAGGGCTTCGGCAGAATCTTCAACTAATGGGATATTCCAATCTTCACAAATTTCTTTGATTTCATTTATTCTACAAGGCAATCCAAAGATATGGATAGGTAGTATAGCTGATATTTTTCTACCTGTTATTTTATTAAAAACATTTTTTCCTCTTTTTTCTGCAATTTGTGAAAGCTGCAATTTAAGGGCTTCCGGAGACATTCCAAGAGTTTTTGACTCTATGTCTACAAAATTAGGAAATGCTCCTAAATGACGAATAGAATTTGCCGTTGCAACAAAACTTAGCGGAGAAGTTATGACCTCATCTTCAGCTTTTACTCCGTTTAAATATAAAGCTAATCTTAAAGCCACAGTCCCATTAGAGACAGCTACAACATATTTTGCTCCTGTAAATTCTTTTAATTGATCTTCAAATTTTGATACCCATAAACCAGAACTGCTTACCCAACCTGTATCGATGCATTCTTTCAAATAATCATATGCTTTTGATCCCTTGAAATAGGGTTCATGCAAATAAATTTCTTCTCCAAAATCATTCCTATGTAAAGATAACTTTATTCGATCAATAATTTCATGATGAGGATTTTTCATGATTCAATTACTTGATCTTTAAGAACATACGGCATTCATTTTACTTTAAAAAACTTAAATTAAGAAATTAAAAATATAGTTATTTTTTATATCAAATATTCTGAACCATAAAGTTTAAGATTTTTTGAATCTTTAAACCAATCTATTGTAATTTTTAATCCATTCCTAAATCCTTCTAAACCTTGATATTTTGGACTCCAATTAGTAAGCTTTTGGATTTTTTTATTACAGCCATAAAGCCTATTGACTTCGGAATTATCTGGCCTTAATCTATCATTTTCTGTTTCAATTTGAATTGGATAGTTCATTAATTCTGAGATAAGATTTGCAGTATCGCCAATAGATATTTCAAAATTACTTGCTGAATTGATTATTTCTCCTATAGTTTTTTTTGAATTAGCTACGGCTATAAAAGCAGATGCAGTATCTTTCACATAATTGAAATCCCTTGTTGGAGTTAATGAGCCAAGTTTAATTTGGTTTTTTTTATTAAAAATTTGAGTTATTATTTGAGGAATTACAGCCCTATTACTTTGTCTTGGTCCATAAGTATTAAATGGCCTCAAAATTGTAACTGGCAATTCAAAAGTTTTCCAAAAACTCAAGGCCATTTGATCTGCTCCAATTTTTGAAGCTGCATATGGAGACTGAGCTATCAAAGGATGAGATTCTGTTATTGGAACAAATTGTGCCGATCCATAAGTTTCAGAAGTTGAAGTATGAATTACTCTTGAAATGTTAAGATCCAAAGCTACTTGCAAAACATTTAGAGTCCCATGAATATTTGTATCCACATAACTTGATTGGGCAACGTAACTATACGGAATTGCTATCAGAGCAGCAAGATGGAAAACAATATCGCAACCTTCCATACCTTTTTTGAGAGTAGATATATCCCTTACGTCGCCAAGAACTACTTTTAAATATTTTCTTTTATCTGAAGAAATATTATCTAGCCAGCCCCAACTACCGAACGAATTATATAAACAAAAGGCTGTAACTTCATAACCTTCCTCGAGAAGAGTCTCAACCAAATGAGATCCAATGAATCCATCAGCCCCGGTAACAAATGCTTTCATAGTTTTTGTGTCATTAAAAATTCTGCGATTTCCCAATCCAACTGAGTGTCAATATCTATAGAAAATTCTTCTGGCATTATATACCCGACTGTATCAGATAAAATAAAAGATTTATTTTGAAAGATTGAATCTACTGAAGAGAGATATAAAGAGCCGTTCAATATATAAGTTTTTGGATATTTTTGTCTAGGAAGGAATTTTAATTTTTCAGAAAATGATTTTAATCTTTTATTATCATCAATAGCAAAAAACAAATCAATATTTTTTTTTGCTAGGGTTACAGAAACTGCAGAATCGGATTGATATTTTGATCTTATTTTAAAAATCTCATCAATATCAAAAGTTCTTCTTAAGGGGGAGGTAGGCTGAAGTAAAAGGATATTCTCAACATTTGTTAAATTTTTAATCGCATGTAATACTGGCTCAATTCCTGGCGTATCATCCTGAGCTAACAAAGAAGGTCTAATAAAAGGTACTTCCGCAGAACAAGTCCTAGCTATATCTGCTATTTCTTCATCATCTGTTGATACTACAACTCTATCAATAGAATTACTTTCAAGCGCTTGTTTTATAGACCAATATATTAATGGTTTTTTATTAAATAATTTTATATTTTTTCTTTTTATCCCTTTGGAACCTCCTCTAGCTGGTATTAAAGCAATATTTTTCATAAATCTCTTATATTATTTGACCATTCATTTTCTGCTTGATTCAAAGATTCAGGCTTACCGACATCAAGCCAATATTCATGAATTGGATAAACAATAATTCTATTATTTAGCATTTTTGTTTGTTCAATAAGATCTGGCATATCAAAATAATGATTTGGCTTAATTGTTCTTATTATTTCTGAATTTATTACATAAACACCCGCATTTACTAATTGTCTAAAAGAAGGTTTTTCAATCATCGACTTAAAGTAAATACCATCAACTTCAATTACACCGTAGGGACTATTTAGTAAATGTTCGCGTGCACAAATAGTAATATCACCAGAGTTAACTTCATGATATTTCAAAATATCTTTAAAATTTGTTTTTGTAAGAACATCTCCATTAATTAATAAAATTGGATTTTCAATATCATTAGGCAACATATGAAGGGCTCCAGCAGTTCCTAATGGTTTTTTCTCCTCTAAGTATTTAATATTGATATTCCATTTAGATCCATCTCCGAAGTAATCTATTATCTTTTCTGCTAAATAATTTACTGAAATATAAAAATTTTTAATTCCATAATTTATACATTGTTCTAGGATTATCTCTAAAATTGGTTTTCCATTGATTGGCAAAAGCGGCTTGGGACAATAATTCGTTATGGGTTTTAATCTTTTGCCTCTTCCACCAGCCATTAATAATGCCACATTAGGAATTAATAATTTACTCGAGCTTGGTAGCAGATCTTCTGAAATTTCAAGACCAACTAAATTAGCTTCTTCATCAAGAATAGGGATCTGAGAAATAGCATTATTTTTTAACAAATTTAATATATCTTTTTTAGAAGTATTAGGAGAAGCTTTAATAAAATTTTTCCTAATAATGCTTGTTATCGAAGATTCAAGGGTAAGTCCTTTCAATAAACCTCTTCTTATATCGCCATCACAAATAGTGCCAATTAGCTTATTCTTATTATTTAAAATTAATGCGATTCTTAAACCTCCCTCCTCTATTGTAGAAATTACTTGTCTAATATTTACCTTTTCATCGGTAATACACTTTATATATGAATTTTTCTCTAAAAACACTTTGATGATTCTATTTAAACTTTAAAATAACAGATTAGGTAATCAAATAAAATCAATTTTAAAAAGAAATATCAATAATAGACTGTTCTCATAGTTTAAAATATATTGTTTATTTCTAAATTTTTATTTGCTTTCAATTTATAATTAATATTTCCAAATCTGAAAAAATATGGATTATTCGAAGCTATAATGACTTAATATTTTAAAAAACATAAGAAGTATGAAATGTCAAAATTTATTTATCCATATCCATCAAATATAGATCTTTCTGAACATAAGTCTGAAAATCCACAGATCAGTTTTTATGGATTACCAAAGGATGTAAAGTTCTGTAGAACTTGTGTAATATCAAATCAAAGACCATCAAGTGATTATGAACACAAAAATAATGGTAAAGGGAGAAAAAAAACGATTGGTTTTGATAAAGATAATATTTGCGATGCTTGCAGAGCTTGTGGCATTAAACCTTCAATAGACTGGAAAAATAGAGAAGAGCAGCTAAGGTCATTATGTGATAAGCATAGAAGAAAAGATGGTAGATATGATTGCTTAGTACCAGGAAGTGGAGGTATAGATAGTTTCATGACGGCTCATCTTTTAAAATATAAATATGGAATGAATCCACTAACTTGTACATGGTCTCCCCATATTTATACAGATTGGGGTTGGAAAAATTTTCAATTATGGATAAAAGCAGGTTTTGATAATATTCTTTTTACCCCAAATGGAAAAGTTCATAGATTAATTACTAGATTAGCGGTAGAAAATTTATTTCATCCTTTTCAGCCATTTATTTTAGGACAAAAAAATGTTGCTCCCAAAATAGCAGAAAAATATGATATTCCTCTTATATTTTATGGAGAAAGTGAGGCTGAATATGGGAATCCCATAGCCGAATCCAAAAGTGCAGAAAGAGACTGGAAATATTTCACCCATTCTGATGACTCAGAAATATATCTTGGTGGAGCTAGTTTATCTCAGTTAAAAGAACTTGGTTTAAAGCAAAATGATTGGGAACCTTACTTGCCAATAAATCCAAATCAACTTCATGAAAAAAATATACAGGTACATTATTTAGGATATTACGAAAGATGGCATCCTCAGTCTGCTTATTACTATGCTGTGGAAAAAGGTGGCTTTAAATGTGCCCCAGAGAGGAACAACGGTACTTACAGTACTTACAAATCCTTAGATGACAAAATGGATGATTTGCATTGGCATACTACTTACATAAAGTTTGGGATTGGTAGAGCCACATATGATGCTGCACAAGA
>MDTA01112885.1_pt1 | contig 17149 bp, 13 predicted proteins | sample 811151 | NCBI WGS metagenome assembly MDTA01 (sample SAMN05326648, study PRJNA326480) | marine metagenome | isolation source: seawater | place: Indian Ocean: South | collected 2010
ATCCAGATTTTGTTAAAATACAAGTTACATCTACGTTATTTTTCTTTAATTCACGTATTGTTTCTAGAGACTTATATGCAGCAATGCCTCCAGTAATAATCAGAAGAATTTTTTTAACTTTCATTTTTGTACAAGTATACTTTTTTATTCTAAATGACTAGTAATAAACGAAAAACTTTCTTAAATAAATATAAAAGCAAGCATTATTCCAGTCACAAGGGCCGCACCACCTATTACATATGAACTGACATCTCTATTTTTTGGAGTTTTATATTCTTCATTTTTTACAATCAAATCAAAAGCTTGATCTGCTCTTGAGATAAAGTCAGGAATATCAGGAACTTTTCTTGCAATACTTTGTAATGCTTGTTGCGTTTGTTGAAGTCTATTTTTTATTCCTAACTCGTCTTTTAGCCATGCTTCTATTTCAGGTTTTGATATTTCCCAAAAATTAATATCTGGATCTAATTTTCTTGCAACTCCCTCAACTGTTATCATTGTTTTTTGCAAAAGTAAGAGTTGTGGTTGTAAAAACATATTGAATTGCTTTGTAATATCAAATAACTGAAGAAGAACATTTCCCATTGAAATATTTTTAGCTTTTTGATTTATGATTGGTTCTCCAATCGATCTCAAAGCTTGTGAAAAATCCTCTATAGATTGATTTTTATCAATCAAGCCTGCTTCCTGATGAATTTTTGCAATATGTAAATAATCTTGTTTAATAAATCCATAAATAATTTCCGCTAAATAAGATCTATTTTTATTATCCAATCTACCCATAATGCCAAAATCGACCGCCAGAAGTTCACCATTTTGATTGAGGAATAAATTGCCTTGATGAAGGTCAGCATGAAAATATCCATCTCTAATTGATTGTCTTAAAAAATTGATAATCAGATTTTCTGCTGCTTGTTTTATATTGACTTTTTTTTTATTCAACTCATCAATTTTATCTGCTGGCACGCCAACAATTTTTTCCATTGTAAGTATTTTTTGAGTAACTTTGTCCCAATATACTTTTGGTACATAAAAACTTCTGTCCATATTCGTATTCTCAGATAATTCTGAGGCAGCTGCAGCCTCATATCTTAAATCAAGCTCAAACTTAATTACTTCCTTTGCTTTTTTAATTATAGAGTTTGGTCTTAACCGTTGAAATTCAGAAAAATTCTCCATGAAAGTAGTAAGCCACTCAAGTCTTTTCATTTCATTATTTATGGTTTTTTCTATTCCAGGCCTTAGAACTTTTACTGCTACATCAATTTCTGTATTTGAAGATTTTATTTTAGCAAAATGGACTTGTGCAATTGAAGCCGCAGCAACAGGTTCGCTAAATTGATAAAAAATATTATCAATATTTTCTCCAAACTCTTCTTCAATAATTGCTATTGCTGTTTTTCTTGGAAAAGGTGGCAAATTATCTCTTAATAATGAAAGATCCTCTGCAATAGTATTTCCAACGATATCAGGCCTTGTAGATATGAGCTGTCCCAGTTTAACAAATGAAGGGCCTAGCTCATTTAATGCCCGTGCTAATCTTAATCCATCAGACTTGTCTTTATGTTCCTTGTCATATGATACACCTATAGAAATTAAATTAGTAAAAAAAATAAATAAAATTTTAAATCGTATATTCTTTTTTATTAATATTAATATGTTGTACCTTTTAAGAACTCTAATCAATTTGAATAAAAAAAGAAAATTACTAATCATTTCTCATTTTTGTAGCATAGTGAATGGCTACTATTCCATTAAAAATATTTCTATAATTTACCTCTTTGAAATTTGTGCTTTAAATAATTTTTTTAAAACTATCTTGCGAAGGAAAATTGCTAATCGTTTTAGTTAAATATTTATAAGGTTGCTCATCTCCTACTACTATCTTTCCCATTACTGGTATTAGTGAAGAATAAATATTATATACACTTGAAATTGTCTCATTTTTAGCTTTTGAAAATTCTAAACTCAAGAATTTGCCACCTGGCTTTAGAACACGATAAGCTTCGTTTAAAGATTTTTCAAGATTCGAAAAATTTCTAACACCAAAAGAAACAAGATATGCATCAAATGTATCTTTTTCAAATGGTAGATCTTCTGCAGGCGCCACAACCCATTCAATTTTATCTTTATAAATTTTATTTTTTTTACCTTCTTCTATCATGAGCTCATTTGGATCACATACAGTTACTTTTCCATTTCCCTTGACTCTTTTTAAATAACGTCTTGCAACATCGCCGGTACCTCCAGCCACATCAATTATGTGCATTTCCTTTTCAGGCGTAAGCCAATCAATTAATAATTCCTTCCAATATCTATGTGCACCAAGTGACATAATATCATTCATGATATCGTATCTACTTGCTACTTTATTGAAGACTTCTTTTGTTTCCATAATATGCTTATACATTTAATATCTTATAAATTAAAAAGTACAAATGTAATATATGCCAGAGCTACCGGAAGTCCAAACCGTTGTAAATGGGTTAAAAAGTAAAATTAAAAATCATAAGATTCTTAAATTTAAGAAGTTTACTTCTAGATTGAGATATCCTATTTCGAACAGCTTAGCTTCACAAATTATTGGCTGTGAGGTGATCAACGTATTTAGAAGGGCTAAATATATCATTATTAATTTATCTAATGGTAAATCTTTAATAATACACTTAGGTATGTCAGGTAGAATCATTATTCTAAAAAACAAAAACCAAAAAAAAATAAAGCATACTCATATTTGTATTTTTTTTTCAAAAAATATTATTTTACAATATATTGATCCGAGGAAATTTGGTTACATTTTCGTAATAAGCACGAAAACATTAGAAACTCACAAGTTTTTTAGGGAGCTTGGTGTTGAGCCTTTAAGTACAAATATGAATCTTTCATATTTACAAAAAATATTACTTAATAAAAAATCACCAATAAAAAATATAATTATGAATCAGAAATATATAGTTGGAGTAGGAAATATTTATGCATCAGAAGCTTTATTTATTTCAGGAATAGATCCATTGAAAATTGGTAATTCACTCACAATTAATGAAAGTAATAAGCTGGTAAGAGCAATAAAAAATGTTCTTAAAAAATCAATTAAATTAGGAGGTTCAAGCATCAATGATCATACGATGATCACAGGAAAGATGGGATATTTTCAAAACGTTTTGAAAGTTTATGGAAGAGAGGGGTTAAAATGTAGAAAAAGATCTTGTAAGTCTTTAATAATAAGAATAGTAATATCGCAAAGATCGACATTTTATTGTTCTAAATGTCAAAAATAAAACTTATTGAGAAAATATGGCAAATACAAAATCGGCTAAAGCAAAGATAAGAGAAATATCCAATAAAACAGAAATAAATAAGTCTGTTCGAAATAGATATCGTACATACATCAAAAAAGTCGAACTAAATATTGTGAAAGGAGACAAAACTTCGGCCCAGCTGGCTTTAAAAACTGCAGAGTCAGAAATAATGTCAGCTGTCGCAAAAAAAATTGTACATAAAAACACCGCTGCTAGAAAAATTTCTAGATTAGCTAGTAAGGTTAAATTACTAAAATAGAAACTCTAAACTTTTCCGTAGTTTATGGTAAGCAGTGAATGTTATTTGCAAACATTATCAAATAATTTAATTCTAAATTTTATAAGTATCTAAGTAATTTTTATTATTGCGATTCAAATTTATTAGCGATAACGTTAAAACGATTAAAAGATATCTATTTTAATTAATCAAAAAATTTTTTTCTGAAACTGAATTGTAAATTTGGTTTGGGGCTTTTTAGATCTCATTGATTATGTTTTAAAAAGTATAAAAATGCGTATGCTTTTTTTGAGGAATTGGATAGAATTTTATTGGGCTTTGGAGGGGCTTAAAAAAAATGTTTCAAGATTTAAACAAAGCTCAATCAAGTACTTCATATCTAAGAGATCAATGGAATTCAGTTCTAAAAAAACTCAATACGGAATATGGCAACGAAGTTTTTAATAGTTGGATTAAAAATATTACTATAAGAAATCTTGATGAAGATGTGCTTTATTTCACTGTTCCGACAAGGTTTATAAGAGATTGGATAACATCACACTATTTAGATAAAATAATCTATTTTTTAAATCAAGAAAATCCTCAAATTAAACGAGTTAAAATAAATATTGATAACTCGCTCACTGCAAGCATGCTTAACTTAGATAAAAATATTAATGAAGAAAGAAATAAAAGTTTATTTTCTAATTCATCTAATTATTCTGATGATTGGCCTTTAGATGAAAGATTTAAATTTGAGAAATTTGTAGTTGGGCCATCGAATGAATTAGCTTTTGCATCATCAAAAAGGTTTTGTTCAAATGACGTTATTGATTTCAATCCTTTGTATATTTATGGAGGAGTAGGCTTAGGTAAGACTCATTTGTTGCATGCTATTGGCTGGCAATTGAAAGAAGAAAATAATAATAGCAGTGTTTTGTATTTATCTGCTGAAAGATTTATGTTTCAGTTCATAAAATCTTTGAGACAAAAAGATACGATGTCTTTTAAACAGAAATTTAGATCGGCTGATGTTCTTATATTGGATGATATACAGTTTATGATCGGCAAAGTTTCAACCCAGGAAGAATTTTTTCATACATTTAATTCTTTATTAGATATGAATAAAAAAGTAATTATCTCTGGTGATAGATCCCCTTCTGATTTAAGCAGTTTTAATGAAAGGATGAAATCCAGGCTATCTGGTGGACTAGTAGTTGATATTATGCCTGCAGATTATGATTTAAGATTTTCGATAATAAAAAATAAGTATAATGAACTTATGGATCGAAATAAACATACTTTCAATTTAGAAGAAGATGTTCTTTCTTTTTTGGCTAAGACTGTAACATCAAATGTAAGAGAGCTAGAAGGAGCTTTAAATAAAGTTTATACATTTTCTAATATACTGGGCAAAAAAATTGATGTTGAATTAACAAAATCAGTTCTTAAAGACCTTCTTAAATCCAATGATAAAAGAATTACTATTGATGAAATTCAAAAGAAAGTCTCAAACTATTATAATATTAAGCTTGATGATCTTGTTTCAAGCAGAAGAATAAGAACCTTTGCAAGGCCCAGACAAATTGCAATGTATCTATCAAAAAAACTTACTACAAGGTCTTTACCTGAAATAGGCAGGAAATTTGGAGGTAGGGATCATACAACTGTGATTCATGCGGTAAAAAAAATTGAGGAATTAAAACAAAGCAATATAAAATTTGATGAGGATATAAATTTAATTACTCAAATGATAACCTCTATTTAATTATTTTTTTGTAATTTAATCATTATGGAATTTAAAATAAATAGTTCGGATTTAGTTAAAGCGCTATCTCATATAAATGGCATAGTTGAGGTAAGACATGCGTTGCCAATTCTATCAAATATTATTCTAAAGGCAGCTAATAATGAATTAGCTCTTTCATCAACTAACCTTGATATATACTGCTCAGACATAATAAATGCTGAAGTCATAAATTCAGGTGAAATTTCTGTTCCTGCGGTTACTTTTTTTGAAATTATTAAGCGTTTGCCGACAGGCTCAGATGTTTTAATAACTAAAGATGTATCAGAGAATGAAGTAATTCTTAAATGTGGCAGATCAAAATTTAATTTATCCACACTTCAAACTGATGACTTCCCAATTATTTCAGATAGTGATTTATCTACATCTTTTGTTTTAAGCGCTGATGAGTTAAAACGAATGATAGATAAAACAAAATTTGCCATATCAAATGAGGAAACAAGGTACTATTTAAACGGAATTTTTCTTCACAAGGCAGAGAGAAACGGTATAACATTTTTAAGAGCAGTTGCAACTGATGGACACCGTTTGGCTCAATACGATATACCGCTCCCACAAGGTGCAGAGGAAATAACTGGCGTTATTATCTCAAAAAAAACCATATTTGAACTCAGAAAAGTGCTGGATGATGCAGATGGTGATGTAAATATTTCTCTAAATGAAAATAAAATAAAATTTACTTTTAGTAATTTGAAAATTATATCGAAAGTTATCGATGGCACTTTTCCTGACTATACTAAAGTCATACCACAAAACAATGATAAAAGAATTAAAACCAAAAATAGCGATCTAAAAAGTGCAATCGATCGTGTAACCGCAGTTGCTATAAATGAAGAGTCAAAATCAAAAGCAATAAAACTTAGTGTTGAAGACAATAAATTATATTTAAGTGTTGAAAGCCAATCTAAAGGTTCAGCTAATGAGGAAATAGATATTAATTATAAAAGTGATAAAGTTGATATAGGTTTTAATTCTAGATATCTTACAGATATTTGCAATGAAGTTGATGGGGATGAAATTGATATAAGTCTACTTGATTCAGTTTCACCTGCTATCATTCTAGATAAGACAGACGAAAATTTATTTTTCGTTTTAATGCCAATGCGAATTTAAATATGAATCCTAAGGTTAGGATTGGTAAAATTTCATTATACAATTTTAGAAATCACAAAAAAATACAATTAAGTAATCTTAAGTCACAAGTTGTTTTGAATGGTAATAATGGGTCAGGTAAGACAAATATTTTAGAGGCAATTTCTCTTTTTTCTCCCGGACGAGGATTAAAAAATTCAAGTTTTAGAGATATACCGTGTAGAAATAATGAGCTTAATAGTTTTGCAGTTACGCTTAATGTACAATATGAAATGGGGGAAATTGAAATCAAGAAAAGTTATTCAGGGGATAATAAAAAAAATAATTTTTTGTCGGTTGATGGAGAGAAAATAGATAATTATAAAATTTTAGATTTTATTAATATTTTATGGATTACTCCTATTATGGAAAAAGTGATACTGCAAAGTAATTCTGAAAAAAGAAATTTTTTTGATCGTTTAATTTTTAATATAAATAAAAATCATTTAAAAAATTATTCTAAATTACAGAAATTGCTTAGTGAAAGATTAGCTTTACTAAAAACAAAATATTACGATAAAGATTGGTTAAATATAATTGAAACTAATATCGCTGAATTATCGAAAGAAATATTAGATAGTAGAAATGTATTTATCAATCTATTAAATGAAAAACTTTCAGAGGTAAAAATTCCATTAAGTACCTGTGTAGTGAATTTAAATCATGATATACTTGAAAAAAATGAATACCAAAATTCCTCAGATTTTGTTGAAAAGTATAAATCTATGTTGTGTTTAAATAGAAATATTGATGCGGAATTGAATAGAACATCTAAGACAATTAATAAGGTTAATATTGAGATATTTAATAATACAGATCAGCTCATTGAGGCCAGAAACTCTTCAACCGGGGAACAAAAATCAATATTGCTTTCAATATTTCTTTCTGTAGCTAAAATTGTAAAAAACAAAAATAATGGGCGTTCACCAATTATATTGTTAGATGAGGCAATGGCACATTTAGATGGTGATCATAAAGAATATTTATTTGATGCATTATCAAATCTGAATTCTCAAGTATGGCTTACTGGTGTTTCTAAAGATCTTTTCAGTAGTATAGGCGATCAAACAGTTTTCTTTGATATTAAAAATATAGTATAATAAAAAATTACATAGAAAAAAGCCATGAAACAAGTTTCAGATAATTATAGCGCAGAATCAATAAAAGTTCTTAAAGGCCTTGAAGCAGTTAGGAAAAGGCCTGGTATGTATATTGGTGATACCGATGATGGTAGTGGCTTGCATCATATGATATTTGAGGTAGTAGATAACTCTATTGACGAGGCACTTGCAGGTCACTGTGATGAAATATGTATAACTCTTAATAATAACGGATCAGTTACAGTAGAAGATAATGGCCGAGGCATACCAACTGAAATACATCCTGAGGAAAAAATATCTGCTGCAGAAGTTATTATGACTCAGCTACATGCAGGAGGAAAGTTTGACCAGGACTCTTACAAAGTTTCTGGAGGGTTACACGGTGTTGGAGTGTCTGTTGTTAATGCATTATCTTCTAAACTAGATTTAAATATTTTCAGAGATGGTGAAGAACACTTTATAGAATTCAAAAATGGTGTATCTGTTAATCCCCTTTCGGTAATTAATAATAATATTAATAAAAATGGAACAAGATTAACGTTCCTTCCTGATACAAATACATTTTCTAACACTGAATTTGATTCAAAAATTTTAAAACAGAGATTTAGGGAAATGGCATTTCTTAATCCAAAAATAAAAATAATTTTCAAAGATGAAAGAGATGTTGATAAAAAAGAAAGTACTTTTAATTACGAAGGAGGAATTACTGAGTTTGTAAGATATCTAGATAAGTCAAAAAAACCATTAATTGAAAATCCTATATCTTTTGAAGGAGTAAAAAAAGACATAGAGTTTAATTGCTCTTTATGGTGGAATGATAGTTATTACGAACAAATTCTTACTTTTACAAATAATATTCGACAAAAAGATGGAGGAACACACTTATCTGGTTTCAGATCTGCATTAACTCGAGTTGTAAATAATTATTTAGATGAGAGTAAAAGTTCTAAAAAACAATCAGTGCAAGTTAGCAGTGATGATATTAGAGAAGGAATGACGTGTGTTATATCTGTAAAAGTGCAAGATCCAAAGTTTTCATCACAAACTAAAGATAAGTTAGTCTCATCAGAAGTTCGGCCCGTAGTAGAAAGTTTAGTAAATGAAAAGTTATCTGATTGGTTTGAAAGACATCCAAATATTGCTAAAGAAATTTTTCATAAAATTAAAAAAGCAGCTGAAGCCAGAGAAGCAGCAAGAAAGGCAAGAGAGCTTACAAGGAGAAAGTCAGCTCTTGAAATAACTAATCTTCCTGGAAAGTTAGCAGATTGTCAGGAAAAAGACCCAGAAAAGTCTGAAATATTTATTGTCGAAGGAGACTCTGCTGGGGGATCAGCAAAGCAGGGAAGGGATCGTAAAAAGCAAGCTGTATTACCATTAAGAGGTAAAATTCTAAATACATGGAAATCAAGAACAGATAAAATATTAAGTTCTCAAGAAATAGGAACATTAATTACTGCACTTGGTACTGGATTCGGAGCTCAAGAGTTTGATACAAACAAATTGAGATATCATAAAGTAATCATTATGACTGATGCGGATGTTGATGGGTCTCACATTCGAACTCTATTATTAACTTTCTTTTTTAAGGAGATGAGAGAGCTTATAGAAAAAGGACACTTATATATTGCAAGACCGCCATTATTCAAAATAAAAAGAGGTAAAGACGAATTGTATTTGAATGATGAAACCGATCTTCATGATGCTCTTATAAATTATGGTTCTAGTGAGTCGGTGTTCATAACCGCAAAAGGAAATGAAATTGAAAAAGAGGAGTTGATAGACACTCTCAAGGTAATTTCAGAAATAATCGATATATTCAAAAAAATGCCTGATAGATATGATAAGCAGGTGCTGGAACAAATTGCAATTGCTGGTTGTCTGGATACAAAAAAATTTTCAGACTCAGAAAAAGAAAAGGAATTAATAAATAATATTCTTTCTGATAGAGTTAATAGAAGTAGACCTGATTTTGATCGAGGATGGGAGTGTGAATATTCAGCCAAAGAAGGGTTTATATTCAGCAGAGAATTAAGGGGCATAAATGATAGGATAATTATTGACCATGTTTTACTTGAGAAGCCAATGATCCAAAGTTTAAATCAAAAAAAATACTCAGATATTTTTGGCATGTTTGTAAACAAGGGATATATAAAATCTAAAAATGATAAAAAAATAGGAATTTACTCACCTTCACAATTATTAGAATTTATACATGAAGAGGCAAAGAAGGGTCTTTCACTACAAAGGTATAAAGGACTGGGCGAAATGAATCCTGATCAATTATGGGAAACAACTCTTAATCCTGAAAATAGAACATTAATTAAAGTAAAGATTGACAATGTAGAGATTACAAAAGGTACATTTGAAAATTTAATGGGTGAAAATGTTCTTCCAAGAAAAGAATTTATAGAGACAAGAGCAGACCAAGTAGTCAATCTTGATATATAATCAAATACGAATTCTATATAAATAATTTTCATTTTTTTGCAGCCAATTAATTTGCTTCTTATAGCTTGGACATAATTCTTCTACTAATTTCCAAAATCTTTTGGTGTGATTAAACTCGATCAAATGACATATTTCATGTGTAATAATATATTTTAGTACATCTTTTGGAGAGAATACTAATCGCCAATTAATGTTTATATCGCCATTTGAATTACATGAACCCCAATAATTATAACTATTTGAAAGTTTAATTTTTTTGATGTTAGTATCAAAATTATTAGAAATATTTTTTATAATTTCTTCAGAATTATTTAATATTTCACTATCAAGCCAAGCTTTTAACAATTTCTTATGATTAACTTTATCTGAACTAATTATAATATTTTCACCCAATATTTTAATTGAACTAATATTACTTTTTTTAAATAAAATTTTCATCATTTTACCTTTAATCATAATCATTGAATTATGGTTAATGTTGATTAAAGGAAAGAACTGCTCCATTTCCTTATACAGCCAATCTACATTTTCATTTGCAAATTTTAGACCGTTATTAAAGGAAACATGCCTCGGGATAGACACTAGCCCTCGTAAGTATTTCTTATCAAAAGTCAACTTATAACTTTTAGATAACTTATTTTTTTTGATCAATATGTGGATGCTTTGTTTTTTGTAATCTATTGTATACTCTTTGATAAAATTCTTAGTCATTGAAAGACTATAGAATATTATTAAATTAATTTAAAAAAAAAAGGAATTAAATTTTGACTAACTTACTCAAACAATCTTTTGATGAGGAAATTAATTTAAAGTTAAGAACACTAAATTTAATTCATTGGACGGCAATATTTGGTCAATTTTCTGCAGTAATTGTTGGATATTATTATTTCGAAATAGATTTTAATATTTATTTATGTATTTCATTAATTTTGTTAAGTGTAGTATTAAATATTGTTGTAAGTATATTTTATCCTCTAACAAAAATACTTAATTACAACGAAACTTTTTTTATTTTAGTTTTTGATTTATTGCAATTAGTAGCTTTACTATTTTTAACAGGTGGACTTACTAATCCATTTTGTGTTTTAATTCTTGCTCCTTTAGTGATCTCTGCTACTTACCTTGATGTTAAAAGAATTATCTTTATAACCCTGATAGCCATTATCTCATTAAATTTTTTATCATTTTATTATTATCCGTTAGAAAGTAATGCTCTTGGAATTAGCAAAGATGAATTTTCAAGTTTTGAAATATTTTTAATTTGGTCTGCATTAATTATCACTTCTATATTTTTGACCTTTTATTGTTTTCGTGTTGCCGATGACTCTCGCAAAACACGTAAGGCACTTAAAGAAACGCAACTTTCACTATCAAATGAAGAAAAGGTATCTGCTTTAATGGGCCTGACAGCTGCAGCTGTTCATGAGTTAGGAACACCTTTATCTACAATATCTGTTATCACCAAAGAACTTGTTAATAACAATAAAGATAAATATCTTGTTGAAGATCTTAACGTTATTCAATCCCAGCTTAAGAGATGTGGCGATATATTAGAGAGACTGAGATTAAATAATTTGGATGATAAAAGTAATGAATTTATAAATCAGTTAGACTTTATTCGCTTAATAAATGAAATTATTTCATCATATCAGAACGACAGAATTAAAGTCTTGATAAGTAATGATAAGTATTTTGAAAGTCCTGATAAAAAAATTTCTAGGTCTGCAGAAATTGTTCACTCAATAACGAATATTATTGATAATGCTTTTAAATATGCAAATTCAAAGATTGAGATCAATTTAAAAAGTCAAAAAGAAAATATAATTATCGAGGTAATTGACGATGGATCAGGCTTTGCACCTGAAATTTATCCATTCTTAGGTGAGCCATACATTCAAAATACAAGTAAAATTGATAATCAAGGCTTGGGTCTAGGCTTATTTATTTCTAAAAACCTCCTTGCAAAGTCGAAAGGTGAGATTAAATTTTCTAATAATGACGGAAATGGTGGTTTCGTTCAAATTATTTTACCAAAGCTTTACCTAGGTTTGCCAAATGAATAGCACTAATGAGAAATATTCTCTAAAAAATGAATCATCATTAATGATAATTGATGATGATGATGTATTTCGCAATAGATTAATCGTTGCCATGAAGCGTAGGGGTTATGATGCATATGGAGCCTCTACCGTAGCAGAAGCAAAATCATTATTGAAAGAAAGTTTGCCAAAATATGCGGTTGTAGATCTTAGATTAGATGATGGTAATGGACTTGAGATTGTTTCTCTGTTGTCAAATAAACGACCAGACAGCAAGATTGTAATGTTGACAGGGTACGGAAATATACCTACAGCAGTTGCTGCTGTTAAAGAAGGTGCATGCGATTATCTGGCAAAACCAGCAGATGCAGATGATATAGAGGCAGCCTTAAAAGCCCCCTACTCTTCAACACCGGAACCGCCGGCTAATCCAATGTCTGCAGATAGAGTTAAATGGGAACATATTCTTAGGGTTTATGAGCTTTGTAATCGTAATGTTTCTGAAACTGCAAGAAGGTTAAAAATGCACAGGAGAACATTACAGCGTATCCTGCAAAAAAAATCTCCCAAATAGTATTTTTGAATTAAGCTACTCTTCGGCCCTTATTAATTTGTTCAAGACGTGCTAATCCCTCATTAGCGATTTCTATGCCAGCAACTTCATCGTCTTCTTGATTGAGCTCTTCCATATCAACAAATTCAGCATATGTTTTTTTAGTTCTTTTTGTAATAATGTTTGCTTTTAATAAAGTCTTACAAAGTACTCTGAATATATTATTACTTTCCATCATTTCCTCTCTAATAACTGAGTCGCGATCAAATTCTTCCATAAACGCTTTAGTTACAAATTTATGATCCAAACCAACACTTTCATAAATTGGTTTTTTTTCCCATGGATTAACTAAGTTATATAGTAGATCTTTAAAAATCATTGCAGACCAATCTTCAACTTTATATCTCTCACTTTCGGATAATTTAGGTACAGTTCTATCAGCCCAAATTTTGCCAAATTTATGATGGAAAGCCTCATCGCTCATTGTGTATTTTAAAAGTGTCTTTAGAAGAGGGTCATTTGTATCCTGGTGAGCCATACCAAAAGCTCCCATAGCCAAACCTTCAATCATCATCTGCATGCCTACAATTTTTTTATAAACAACATCAGAAGCAACAATTTGTTCCAGTATTCTTCCAAGAGTTGGACCTACAGGGTAAGGTGAACCCCATCTTGATTTAATATAATTAGTAAATCCTGTAACATGCCTAGCTTCCTCACGAGTCTGATTAGCGGCATATTCCTGAGCACCTGGATCTTTTAGAATGTGACATAAGCTAGCGCTAAGAGATAAAGCACCTTGTTCACCATGTAGTATCTGGGATAGTGTCCACCTAAAACTTTCATTATTGAGTTTAATCTTTTGTTTCTCGCTTAGTTTATTTGCAACACTTGGTATTCTCAATTCCATACAGAAAACTCTTGGATCAACAATATATTCGTTTTCAATGTCAAATGGCGAATCAAAATCAATGTAAGATTTATCGTTTGGATCCCAAAAGTGCTTATGAGTAGCTGATATCATTTGATCAAAGCTATCAACTCTCTGAATATACCGATCCTTTTCAATCATTGGTATGAAATGCTTAGGGTTAGAGGCATTATAGGCAGGATCTTTATTCATCGCATTGTTACCGTTACGAGAAAGTTGCCACTTACGTCTTAATTTGAATACCTGATCTTTTGCATATATCATTGCAAAATCTAACTTTTGACTTAACTCAACCATAATAGGAGTATATACATAATTTTATGCTAAAAGAATAAAATAATGAACAAATGTTCATAATTAATTGATATTTATTCAATATTATCAATTATATAAAATATTATTCTTTTTTTGTCATAATTTCTGTTATTTTGCCTTTCTGTAATAAATATATAATTATGTTTCAAAATTATTGTTGTGCTAGTTATTATTTTCTCATACTTTTAGCACCTATCAATAATCGTAATCAATAAAGTATGTTGCAAAGAATAGAAAATTGGTTTTTCAAATACCGTTTCCTTGTTTTAGCTAGTTTTGTGCTACTGACAGTCGTTATGGGATATTTCGCAATACAAATTAGAATGGACGCAGGGTTTTATAAACAGCTTCCTAACAGTCATTCATATGTTAAAACTTACTATGAGTATCAGGATGATCTTAGTGGTACAAATAGTATCACGGTTGCTTTAAGAACAACTGAAGATGATATTTTCAACCAGGAATATTTTGCAAAACTTTTTGAGCTCAATCAAACAATAAGATACCTCCCGGGTGTAAATCAAGGCTCCATGCAATCTCTTTGGACTCCGAACGTAAAAGTTATGCGTGTTACAGAGGAGGGCTTTGAAAGCACAGAAGTTATTCCAGGCAACTTGACTCCTGAAAAACTATCTCAGGATGAAATCAACAAAATTAAGGAGAGAATATTAACCGGTGGTCATGTGGGCAGTATTGTTTCAAACGACTTCACATCCTCATTGATAAAAGTTGAATTAACTGAATATAACAGAAAAACAGGTGAAAAATTAGATTATCTGCAACTTGGAAAAGATATTGAGATAATTAGAGATAAATTTGAAAATGGAATTTACAAAGTTGAAATAATTGGTTTCGCTAAAATGATATCTGATATCGCTAGTGAGGCTTATAATGTTGTAATATTTTTTGGGCTAGCTTTTCTACTTACAGTCTTAGCTGTTTATTGGTATTCAAGATCATGGACTCTTACTTTTTTGCCACTTGTATGCTCTTTGACTTCATTGATATGGCAGTTTGGAATGTTAAAGATACTTGGATTTGGTCTAGATCCATTGGCTATACTGGTTCCATTTTTAGTTTTTGCAATCGGAGTTTCACATGGAATCCAGCAAGTAAATCAGATTACGAAAGAAGTTATTGAAGGACAAACTGCTGAGTATGCCGCCAGAGCTTCGTTCTCAAGATTATTAGTTCCTGGCACAATGGCATTAGTCACCGATTTAGTGGGTTTTGGAACATTAATTTTATTACCAATCGGTATGATTCAAGAATTAGGTATCACCGCCTCAATTGGAGTTGCATTTAAAATAATTACAAATCTTGTAATGCTTCCATTAGCTGCTTCATATGCGAGGTATAATGAAAGTTTTGCAACAAGAGCCCAGGCAGCAATATCATATAGACAGAATTTGATGGGTTTTTTTGGTAAATTAGCGCGGCCCAGACCAGCTGTTATTACACTATCAGTAAGTGCAATATTGTTTGCAGGAGCTACTTATCTTGCAAGTGAGAGGCATGTTGGAGATTTGCATGCAGGTGCGCCTGAATTAAGGCCAGAGGCAAGATTCAATAAAGACATTACCGAAATAACAAAAAGATATGCAGTAACAACTGATGTATTAGTTGTTATAGCTGAGACAGGAGCTACTGGAGGGATTAATCCATGTCGTTCAGATTATGTAATGGAAGCCCAAGATAACCTGCATTGGTATTTAGAAAATATTCCAGGTGTTACTAAAGTTATTTCATTATCTAGTGTGGCAAAGAGAGCTTTAAGCGGATATGCGGAAGGAAACTTAAAATGGACCTACCTACCTCGTAATGAAAGAGCGCTTGCTTTTGCAACAAGTGTAGTAGATCCATCAACTGGATTAATTAATGAAGCATGCTCAATAATGCCAATTTATGTTTTCACTGAAGACCACAAGGCAACAACAATTAGTCATGTGATTGAAGCTATTGAAGATTATAATATTAAATTTAGAGATTTAGAGGAAACTATTACGTTTAGAGTATTAATCCAAAAACCATCTGAAGGAACTGAAATTATACCTTACGCTCAATTTGTTGGAAGCAATTTGAATCCAGTTGAGGATTTGAATGCGGAAAATCCGATTGTTTTTACAGATGATGAGTTCACAGAGTTTGGATATCAAAATGAATTTAATTCAAGAAACCTATGGGTTCAAAATTTAGGTAATTATTATCGTGATATAGATTCATTTGATGAAAATGTTAATTTTAGAGTCAAAGATATAAAAAAATCAGAAGAAGTAATAAAAGATTTTTTTAAAAATAACACTGAGTATTCTCACTTAGTTTTTGATACAGATGAAATAAAATATAGATTAGCTAGTGGTTCAGTTGGTATTCAGCATGCTACTAATGAAGTTATTGAAGAGGGTGAGCTTCCAATGATGATTATTGTATACATAGTGATTGTTATACTTGTATTTACAACTTATTTAGACTGGAGGGCAACAATATGTTGTACTGTGCCACTTACTTTTGCAACAATGCTTGGTTATGCCTTCATGGACTTAGCTCAAATCGGTCTCAAAGTATCAACTTTACCAGTTATGGTTCTCGCGGTGGGGGTAGGTGTGGACTATGCCTTTTATATATATAATAGACTAAATATGCGAATGAAAGAGGGCATGGATATCACAGAAGCATTTGAACATACATTTGCAAATACCGGCGCTGCAGTAGTATTCACTGCTATAACATTGGCAATTGGTGTTTCTACATGGTCATTTTCTGCACTAAAATTTCAAGCTGACATGGGATCTTTACTTACATTTATGTTTATAATAAATATGGTATGTGCGATGACGACATTACCTGCTTTAGCTGTAGTACTTGACAAATTATTTCCAAGAAAAAAAACTAATTCTTAGTTAATTTAAGAAATACATCTTCAAGCTTTGTCTCATTTATTTTTAAATCTTTAACCTGAATATTAGATGATTGTAATGCATCTAAAATTTTATTGAATCTAATTTCACTGGGTTTGTAATTAATTATCAGAGTGTTATTGTTTAGTTCACATTTTACATCTAGTGCCAGTATTGGTTCTAAATTAATATTTTCACTATCTAATGAAATAATTATCTGCTTTCTATCAATTAATGACTTTATATTTGATGTTGTATCCTTTGTTATTAATTTACCATTATCTATTATTGCAATTTCATTACACAACTCTTCTGCTTCATGTAAATAATGAGTTGTAATAATAATCGTTTTACCTTTCTTATTTAATTTATTTATATTGGTCCATAAATTTGACCTTAGCTCAACATCCAC
>MDTA01139098.1_pt1 | contig 17142 bp, 10 predicted proteins | sample 811151 | NCBI WGS metagenome assembly MDTA01 (sample SAMN05326648, study PRJNA326480) | marine metagenome | isolation source: seawater | place: Indian Ocean: South | collected 2010
AGTAAAATTGCTTAATAACCGATAGTTTTCAACAGGAGTACTTAACCACTGGCGCGAAAGTGCGTACAAAATAATCTCCGTTTAGTTTTTATGCAATCCAAAAATGTTTCTTACATACTATTATGAATTTAAGCATGAAATCGGTAAAAAAACTAAAAATGATTCAGACTAATTATTATACTCTTACCTCGTATTATTTAACTAAAATATAGGTTCCCAATACCATATGTTTAACCAAGAAGATGTCTTAATTCCATTCAATACTTCGCAGCTGCCTTCCGGTCCTTGGATTGTTTTCGCGCCTCATGCAGACGACGAGACTTTTGGAATGGGAGGCACCCTTTTAAAGGCAAAGCAACAAGGCATCGAAACTCACCTTGTTGTCCTTACTGACGGATCGCAGGGAGGAGCGACAGGAGATTTAGTTGAAGTTCGCAGACAAGAGGTTCGAAAGGCGGCGGATTTACTCGGGATTGCTTCGCTAAAGACTTGGTCAGAACCTGATCGGTGTTTGGAGCCAAATAGTGAAATCATTGCAAGGGCCACGGAGTTAATTCTTGAAATTTGTCCTAGAACGGTTTTCTTCCCAGGCCCTTTGTAGATTCATCCTGACCATAGAGCGGCCTGCGTCTTGGTTTGGAGAGCACTTCAAAAAGTCAAACTCTGCACAGAGCCTCCGATACCGATTTCATACGAAATTAGCGTACAAAATCCAATTAACATGTTAATTGACACAACGCATCATATCTCCACTAAGAAGGAAATAATGAATACCTATGTCAGTCAGAATCAAGAAAATAACTATCCTGAGTTGGTGGTTGCGCTTGATAAAGGACGGACTTTTTCCTTAGCAGCGGAAATTAAATTTGCTGAGGGGTTTTATAGGTATAGTGCCGAAGATTTAAGATTGACTCTGCGGGAAATTACGCACGCCGTGATTGCTCGCTATGGCGAGCAACTGTAAACAAAGATTTCAAGGTAACACTCAGTGGATTAATGTTACGCCAGCCATTGATTGAAAACGACTAGTCAAAATCCAATCCGGCCAGATATTTATCGGCCACTCAGTCTTTTGCCATACCGTATATAGCATTCCTAGCCATTGTCTTAGTTGTTGGTTATTCAGAGAAATTTCGTAATGGTTGTCAATTTGTTGTTTAAAAATCAGCGTAACGCCTGCACTGGATCTTTTGATATCAATTTCTACGATAAGGAGCTGTGGCGAATTATCCGTAACTTTTACTGCGGCTTCTTGGTTTAGTTGGGCTTCTGCAGATTGCTGCGCGAAACTTTGTATGTTTTCTTCCGATTGTTCGTTTACTTTTGAATTGTTTTTAGATTCTGGAACATCTTTCTCTAGGATGCCAAGGCAATGACCAATGAGTCTGCTCGCGAGTCTCATCGTGAGCCAAAATAGGACAGTCTCGTTTTTTTCGGTGAGTCCAGCTATTGTTAAACGATCTTCTTGCTCATTGTAGTCTGTCGTTATTTTCTGAAGGCCACTCATTATTTTCTCTAGTTTTGAGGAGCTCTGGACTCAAACCAACTCCCTACTTTAATCATGTCCTCTGCACTTAGGGTTCCGGTTTCTCTCTTCAAGAGTAGTAGGTATCTAATATGGTCATATCTGATTCTTTGATAATCTCTGATTGCTTGGAATTGATCGCGGAGAGCGTTTAGCACATCTACGCTGGTTACTGTACCCAGAGAAAAACCTTGTTGCATCGCTTCGGCAGCTAGGCCCGTTGACTCTACCAATATTGAAGCAGCCTCGGTCTGAACATCACTAGCCTGCACTTGTAAGTATGCCGAACGAACTAATTCTCTAGTTTGTAATTGCGTGGCCCGCAGTTCATGTTCTGCTATGCTTCGTCTACTTATTGCCTCACGGACACCTGCCTTATTTCTGCCTCCTGCGTAGATCGGTATTACTACGTTTAGACCAATGTAGGTATTATCTGTTCTGTTAATCAACAAATTTTCGAAACCAACATTAGAATCTTGGCGTTGCGCTATTAAAGAAACCTGTGGCATGTATGCGCCACGACGCTCTGATACTCCTTCTGTCGCAGCTTTAAGAGCGTACTCTCTGGCTAAAACTTTATTGTTCCTCTCTCTTGCTTGCTGCACATAATAATCTTGACTGTGTTCCAACGAAGAGACTTCGATTTCATCTCTAAGTTGTGATAATGGCCCCACTTCCAAGCCAGAAATTGAGCGAAGACTTTCCTTGCTAATTGCAAGATCGGCTTCCAGCTGAAGCTGTGTGGCCTCGGCCGCTGCCAGACTGGCTTGAACCTGATAAAGGTCCGTAACTTGTGAAAGCTGCCTATCAAATAGATTTTGCACTTGGTCTAGCTGATTTCTTAGCGCTTCAATTTCTGATACGATTGTGTCTAATGCGTCTCCCGCCTGGAGAACACTCAAATATCTATCTGCAACGTCAGTTAGCAGGAAAGATAATTGATAGTAATATTCCTCTTCTGACTGGTCTTCTAACAGGTTAGCTTGCTTTCGCGCGGCGAACTGTTGCCAATTGAAAAGTGTTTGGGTTAACGCGACGAAATACCTTTCGCCAGTAAAATTTTGACGATTGTTATATTGCTCTAAGTTGTTATCTGAGACATTAGCGCCGGCGTTGAGCTGGGGGAGCAAAGAGCCGTAAGCAGCCTGTCTACGAGCTGAACTTATATTGAGATTTTCTGATGCAATTTGAAGATCAGGGCTAAATTCAATTGCTGCGTTGAAGAAGTCTTCCAGTGATGAGCCTGGAATAGGTTGAGCTGCAAAAACTGAATCAACACTAAGAAAACAGATTATGGTTACGCTAACAAGAAATCTAACAGCTAACATTCTTTAATCTTCCCTGAGGCTGCGGACTAGAGCGTTTGAAAGGGGTTTAAACACGTATTGTAAGAAGGTCCGCGAACCTGTAGATATGAAAACTTCGGCCGGCATACCTGGGACCAGTGCAAGACTCCCCATAGCCTCGAGGCTTTCAGGAGACACTTCCACTCGCGCCAAGTAATGTGAAGTGCCAGTTACATCGTCTAATATACTGTCAGCAGAGACACTTATCACCTTGCCATATATGCTAGGCGCGGTACCCATACCGAAGGACGAAAATCTTATGGTCGCCTCTTGTCCCGCAGCCACGCGATCAATATCGGTTGGTGATACACGCGATTCGATTATGAGCTCATCTTCTTGCGGAACTATATCTAATATTTTCATACCCGGAGCTATAACACCTGCAATCGTGTGAAATTGCAATCCATTTACAATCCCAGAGTCGGGCGCTCTTACTATTGTTCTGGACACTACGTCTTCTAGCGCAGTTGCTACTTCAACGCCAACATTGATTTCCGTTTGCACGTCGCGCAGTTCAGAGACGACATCGTTTTGAAATTCTTTTTCCTCTTGCAAAATTTGGAGTCTAGCCTCGCCTATTGCAACTTCGGTCGAACCTATCGTTGCTGTCAATTCAGCTATTTCACCTTCCAAAACAGAAACATTTCTCTCCAATTCACGTAGTCTATTTTTATCGGAAAACCCTTGGCTCAAAAGCTCGCCGATGTCTACTAACTCTTCGTTGTATGAAGCGGTTAGTTTCTCTTTACTGGCTTGTAAGCCGCGATAACCCCTTATTTGCGATTGCAGTTGCTCTATACGTTGCTCCAGAATTTCAATACTTCCCGCCCTCGCAGATCGTCGGGCGTTAAAAATCTGAATCTGCCCGTCCATGTCTTCTCTAGCGCGTTCTCCCAGTAAATCAAATGAAGAAGGGTAGACTAAAGTGTCTCGCCCGTCTCTTTCGGCCTCTAAGCGCGTTTCCCACGTTCGAAGTGATAGTAATCTTTGATTCTGAGCTTCCAGTTCAGTCAAAGATTGCGTATTGTCAATCTCGAGGATGGGTTGATTTGCCTCAACCATAGCGCCATTCTCAACAAAAATATCCTTAATTATTCCGCCTTCCAAATGTTGTACAACTTTACTGTAAGATTTTACGGTAACTATGCCAGTCGCAATTGCGGCTCCGTCAATAGGGGCGCTCGTTGCCCATATCCCGCCGAACCCAAACAGCAACATGAATGCAAGTAACCCGAATCTTCTGTGGCTCTTCAGGTCTGCGTCAAATTTGTCATTCGTCAACTTGGCACCTCTTTAAACTAAATTTATTATATCGTCTTTGATCGGGTCTCATGATCTATGGCGATCTCACGGCTTTTTCTGAAGTTGGGTAACGTTTGAGTGCTCGGCATTAAGCGACTTAATAACTGCGTCCCTCTCTCCAAATCGACTCGCGAGGCCATCGTCCATCACCAGCACTTTATCTGCTAGGGTCAAGATTGAAGTTTTATGGGTAATTATAATAATTGTGCTACCTGACTCTTTCATCTCACGAAGAGTTGTGAGCAAATCACGTTCTCCAATATCATCTAGGTTGGAGTTAGGCTCATCTAGAACTATTAGTTTAGGTTTATTATAGATTGCTCTTGCTAGTCCGACTCGCTGCCTTTGCCCCGCAGACAGTAATCCTGAGGTAGCACCAATCATTGTGTCATAGCCATTTGGTAGCTTGAGGATCATTTCATGTATGCCGGTGGCTCTGCTTGCAGCTATAATCTTTTCCGAATCTTTGTTACCGAATCTGCAAATGTTTTCGGCTATTGAGCCATCAAATAATTCTATATCTTGGGGAAGGTAACCAAGATACTGCCCAAGTTCATCTCTATCCCATTGCGTCAGCTCTGCCCCATCAACACGAACTGTTCCTGCCGCTAGCGGCCAAACTCCTAAAATAGCTCTGGCTAGACTTGTTTTGCCAGCTGCGCTTCGGCCAACTATCGCAAGAGATTCTCCCGCCGGCAGATCAAGACTGACGCCTTTGACGGAGGGCGTTTGGGCTCCCGGGGGCACGGCTACCACCTGATCGAGTGACAGGTGACACTTTGGCGGCGGTAAGGATAGTTTTTCGGTCTCTAGAAACGGTGCCTGCAAAATTTGACGCAGCCTTGAAAAGCGTGTTTTGGTATCAACGAAGCCTCTCCAGTTGTTCACCATCAAATCTATCGGAGCTAGTGCCCGCCCCAAGAGTAATGATCCAGCTATCATGACGCCTGGCGAAATAGATTGATTTAATACCAAATAAGCACCCTCACCAAGTAAAAGTGATTGGGCGATAAGCCTGAAGGACTTGCTAACTGCTGATAACCTGCCCGCTGTTGTGCTCGCTAAAGCCTGTAAATTCGAGGCATCTTGATAGCCTAGGTCAGTTCTTCCTTGTATTTCTGAACCCATACCCATGCCGTAGATTACCTCGGAGTTTTTTAGATTATTTTGAAAGGAAATGTTTGCTCTGGTGGTTGAGGTAGTGGCTTTTACTAGCTTTTCGGCGGTTGACTTTTGGGTGATAACTGCAAGCGAAATTGAAATTACCGCAGCAATCAAGGCTGATATTCCAAAAAGTGGGTGAAACACGAACATTATAAGAATATAAATAGGAGTCCATGGGGCGTCCATCAGGGCAAAAATCCCATTGCCTGTCACAAATTGTCTAAGAGCTAAAAGATCGCTCATTGGTTGACTAGACCCTGGGACATTGCCCGTATATAGAACGTTTCTAAATGCTGAATTAGAGACGTTGTTTCTCAAGCTTTCTTCTAGTTTCATGTTTGCCGCTATCAAAAGTCGCGATCTTGCCCACTCAAATACTCCCGAAAAAATCAAAAGAGCTGACATAAGTATTGTAAGCATGGCTAGTGTTTCCATACTTCCACTGGACACAACTCGATCGTAAACAAGTAACATGTAAAGAATAGGAGTAAGCATCAGTAAATTAATTGCGGCGCTAAAAATAGTCGCGTAGAGGAAGTAGCCTTTTAATCTTGAAAAAGCTTCTATCAACAAGTCTTTAGTAGGACCAGTATTATTGTTGATCTGCATAAATAAGGTTGTCCGTTATATGTTAGTAGCTACTGGTTTCTATATGTTTGATCTAACATGCCACTTTTCAAGTCACCCTACGAATTGTTTTGCCGTCCAGGGTTAATTGATGAACGACGTTATTTGGTTGTAAGTGGAGCATTCATTCCAAATGAACAATCAAGTTAAACATATACCTAACTATCCTTTATCGGCCCAGAAGATACTTTGACCAGCTTCCTCAGTTAATTTTCTTAAGCGTAAAGGTCTTTACTTCATAACCTTGGATTGGTGAGTTTTAAATAAAGTTGGCGCCAAATGCTAGATGTCGCTTGATCCCAGTGCAATTTTTTCCAGCTCCTTAGGTTTTTGTATGATAAGCTTTTTGGGTCCTTCTCTCGCCACGATGTTTTTCTTCTGCAGCTGCTGGAAAACTCGAGTAATTGTTTCTCGACTTAAATTCAACATGATTGCTATTTCCATGTGTGTCGGCAAGTTATCGATCCTTGGTGTTTCTGAATCGCTAGAATCTACCCTCAAGAGCAAGAGTTGGCGGCAAACTCGTTGGGACACTTTTGGCAGACTTAGAAGCGACCTTTGGGCATTCATTTGCCTTATTCGGGCTGCTAACTTGTTTCCGAGCTGCAGAGTTAATATGGGGCTACGCTTGGCAACAGTTCTTATAGTTTCCGCCGAAAAGAGAAGAACTACAACTGAATTGAGTGCTATCACATGCTCTGGTTGTGGGCCAGAATCAAATACACAGAGTTCCCCACAATAGTCGCCAGGTTCCACAAAATATAGACCTACTTCCCTACCATCAATGGTAAAATCGATTCCCTGAAGCCTTCCCTCAAACAACATACAAACCCTGTTTTCATTGACATTGGCCTGAAGAATAACCGCTCTACGCTCGTATCTTTTAACAACAGAGCTCGAGCACAAAAACTCTAAATCAGAGCTCGGAAGCGTCTTGAAAAGGTCAAAAGTACGAAGTAATTCAGGCGTTGCTTGCATCAAGTTTTAGGCCGAGTATCCAAATGAGGTAAAATTTAGTCGCGGGGTGCTCGGGAACAGTATACGAAACTCGTCTCTCTAGGTAAAAACTCTGAGGGAGATTTGTGACTGAAATCACTTGCTACAAAGACTAATTAGGTTATCGTAGGTTAGTGAAAAATTTATACCAGAGACCAATGAAGACGGATAGTCATAATTACAATAGTGGACCTGAAAGGGCCAGAATCCGATGCTGGCAGCGGTCTCGAGAGAGTTGATGATGTTTATGAAAAATCCAGGATCAAGAGTTAATATTCTGAAGTCTATCGGATTGGTGGTTCTAGTCTACCTCTCTGGCTATACCTGTTTATCGGCCCAAGAGAATAGGAGTATTGATAACGAATCGCTAGCTGGCCCAATTGGTGAAGTTAGCCTCGTGATAGGAAAGGCGTTTATTGAATCGCAGAGCGCAAAATCGTCCAGGGCTAAAAACGGCGACTTTGTCAGAGTGGGTGACAAAATTCGCACAGAATCGAATGGACATGTCCATATACGTTTTATAGATCAAGCGGTACTTAGTGTTAGACCCAGAAGCGAACTACAGATAGTCGCTTATAGTTTTGATGCCGCAAATCCGGATAATTCATTGGTAAAATTGAACTTAATAGAAGGGACAGCGCGAACAGTCTCGGGCGAGGCTGCTAAGACTGCAAGGGATCGGTTTAGATTAAATACGCCAATAGCAGCAATAGGTGTTAGAGGGACTGATTTTGTAGTGTCAACCACTTCCGATTCGCTCAAGGCGCTAGTTAATGATGGCGCAATTGTTGTTGCGCCCTACTCCGCCCAATGTCTGCAGGGAGGGACAGGGCCCTGCGAAGTAAATAGTATCGAGCTTGGCGGTCAGTCAATGCAGATTCTTGAATTTGACTCTGAAATGACGCAGCCCAGGCTGGTACCAATAATTGCGGCTGACCAAGATGCAGAGCAGTTTCAGGGCATCGTTTGGTCTTTGGCGGCGCTATCGCAAGTTTCACAGAGTGATCCGGCTACTCGAGGGGGTGTCTCCGAAGAGGAAGATGCGACTTTTAGGGAGGTAATTACTGATCGAGATGTGATTACCGAAGGAGTAACTTCAGTCGATCTAGGAGCTAATGCCAGAGAAAATGCCCCATACGCAACGGGTTATACCCCAGAATCGCAGATTTCACCTTCTGAATTAAGGCAGAGGCAATTGGTCTGGGGAAGATTCGCAGACGGTAAAGGGAATTTAGAGAGATTAACCTTGCCCATGACAGAAGCAGCGCAGGGGAGAAAGGTCTCAGTCGGCGCTATCCAGGAGTATTTTTTATTTCGGCCAGAGCATGGGGAAGTACAAGTAAATAGTGGTCTTGGTGAGATAGGGTTTTCTCTATCGAGTGCCCAAGCATACTTTAAAAGCGGTAGTGAGGTGTCGCCAGTGGCTGTAACAAAGGGAGATCTATTAATGGATTTTGCCAATAACAGCTTTGAAACATCCCTAGACCTCTATCATATGCAGCTGGGAGATTCCCGATTTTCCGCTCTGGGTCGAATATTCGATGGAGGATATTTCCACTTCAGGGATGGGAAATCTCGAATTGTAGGCGCCTCAAGCCTGGACGGAAGCGAGTCCGGATATTTTTTCGATTTTCTCAACTGGGATGGGCTCGTTCAGGGCATTACCTTATGGGATGCGAAGTAGCGGTTTTATTGTATGATTTATTCAGAATATACAAGCAAGTCCCTACTTCTTCGAATCTTTGGAGGGCGAGTTGCTGTAAACGCCGGATTAGCAGTTCTGTTGGCGGGCCTTCTTACAATGGTCTTGTTATTTTTGTTGGGAACCCCCCTTAATTCGATCGAGGAACGCGCAGGTTCTCTGCCATGGTTACTTGTATCGGATCCCAGTCCCGAGGAGCGCATAACTCTTGTAAGCGTAGACGAACGCAGTCTTGCTGAAGTTGGCCCGTGGCCATGGTCTTGGGAGGTTATCGCTGATTTAGTGGATAAAATTAACGAAGCTGGAGCGCAACTTCAGATCCACGACATCCTGTATCCCGCGGGGGACAGGGACTATGATGAGCGGTTACTAACGTCTTTATCTGAAAAAGAAAAGTCTATTATTGCTCAGTTGCCGATCATACAGCAGCAGTCAGATAGGCTTCAGACTGGCGCATTATCGCACGCAGTATACGGTATCTCATGCGAAGGCTCGGAAAGTGCAGGTGAGTTTCCAAAAGCTAGTGGTTTTATTGGTTCATCTACTCTGTTGTCCTCCATACCTAAGGGACATATCGCTCCGTTGATTGATTCAGATGGATCTGTTCGCAGGGTGCCTGCAATGGTTTGCGTTGATGGTGATGCCTTTCCAGCTCTGGCACTTGCACCATTTTTTCAGCTGTTTGGATCACAGCGTTGGCAGGCCGAGGTTCGTTCAGATTCAGGGATTTTTAGCCCCGATCAAACCCTTGCGTTTGAATCTTACTTGGGGCTTCAAATCCCCTTGGATCGACAGGGTACGATGCGAATATCCTTCCGTAGGTCTCCAGAAGCTTTCAGATCAATTTCGGCAGTGGACATACTGAACGGTGACTTTGACGAAGATGTTCTAGACAACGTGTTAGTTTTGGTGGGAGCGACTGCTTTTGGTTTGGACGACATTGTACCTACACCATATAGCGGTTATTCCCCTGGAGTTGAGCTACAAGCTCGCTTGCTTTCAAGTATTCTGGATGAAGAAGTACCTTTCGCGCCGTCCGGCAAGGCGCTTATCGGATTTATGATCAGCTCTCTTCTAGCTGTCATGAGCTTGTTTTTGGCGGTGAGGCGCGGACGTTATGCAATGCTTGGATTGCCGGTTATGGTGGTAGGCGCGCCTTTCCTTGCGCTGGGAATCCACGGCTTCGCTTTAATCAATTACAGCTTATGGATTGGTTGGATTGGCACTGCGCTATTCGGTTCTCTTGTTAGTTCCATCTTACTTATCGTTGAACACGCCAGGGTGCGTATAGAAAGATCTAGGGTTGTTCAAAACTTGATAAGCTATCTCCCTGCTGAGACTGCTCAAAGAGTGGCCTTTGAGTCGCCATCTTCCCTAATTCAGGCAGAGCGGTCTAGCGTAACTCTTCTCAGCGCTGACTTAAGAAATTTCTCAGCGATTGGTGAGAGAAGGCCCCCTGAGGAGTCTGCTGCTATTTTGCACTACTTTTTTACTAAAATTAACCAAATAGTTGAGCGTCATGGAGGAAGGATCCATGAATACAAAGGCGATAGCGTTTTGGCAGTTTGGGATGGGGATGGGGTTTCTCCTGCATCAAACGCCTTGAATGCCTCAATTGAAATCGAGCGAGAAATCAATTCAACCCTGTTGAACGAGACAGGAGTAGAGGGGCTAGAACCTTTGGCGGTCGGAATAGGTATAGAACAGGGGCCAGTGTTAAGAGGTTCCATAGGGCCTGCTAGCCGGAGGGCACATACTCTCTGTGGCGAGACAGTGTCTGTTACGCTTCGTATCCAAGAGATGACCGCAGACCTCTCTTATCCAATCTTAATAGGCGAGGTCGCGGCTAGATACCTTCATGATGCTCAAATAAAATCCTTAGGTCATTACATGTTGCCCGGATTGACGACAGCGCATGTGCTTTTTGCACCCATAGCCCTCGAAGAGGAGAATAAGGGCAAGAAAGCTGAGCTTACACTGCTGAAATGTGGAATTGTCTAGCAGCAGGTCGTTCAGAAACTCTTAAGAATTTGTGCGATACTTGGATTTCATGGTCCGTTTAATTTATACACACTAAGATCGAGAAAGAGTCGCTACTCTAAACACTCGGTTTTATCATCTCTGTTATAATAAGGTTTACTTCCGCTTGGGCGAAAAGAGAAAAAGTTTAACGTCCCTCGTTGCTGTGACAGGCTTTTTAGCTTCAACTTTGAGCTTTGCTTGCCCGAGTCTTCAGGTGTTTTACGAAGACTTGGAAAGCGAGCCTGTGGCCATTGTTGAAGCATTGGAGAGCATTCTTGACCGGTGTTACACCAACTCAGAATATTTCGCGCTTACTGGAGCCGCTTATCTTGAGATGGGTGACCTACTTCGAGCATTGGAGAGTCTGGAAAGAGCGCTTTTGCTAGACCCGAGAAATGGCTCAGCTGCGGTGGATTTTGCTGAGGTACTATATAGCCAGGGTCAGGTTAACAGCGCAATTGAAGTCAATTCTGGGCTTCTTTCAAGAGATGATCTGCCAGATGATTTACGTGAGGTGATATTTTTGCGTCAGCAGGTTTGGCGTCGTGCTCAAAGTCAGGGGTCATTTTCCATGGGTACTATAGTGGGGTATGACAATAATCTTAATAGCGCACCGATTGCCGACCAGCTTGCCCTGACACTCTCTGGTAATCCGGTTCTATTTGATGTGAGCCCAGATTTTAGAGCGGCTGGCGCGGCTTATGCCCGGGTTACGGCAGTTGGAGTCTTTGCGAAGGCAGGGCGAGACGTAAACAGCAGTTTAACGGCCTCTGTAACCGGCCGATTTAGTGAGGAATCTGCTTACGACTTAATCCAAGGGTCTGCCCGGTATCGGGTGAGCGAATCGAGTGACAGGCCCCGATGGAATGCAACTTTTGGCCTTGACCATCTTGTTTGGGGAGGAAACTCTGTTTTCAGCAGTGCTACCATCAGGGCAGACTATACCCTCAAGGATTTCGGAGTTTGCAGGGTCTACCCTCGTCTTGCGATGCAGTATCAAAAATATTCAGCTCAGGCGCTTCTTTCCGGTTATGAATACTTTTTTGGACCTGGCAGTGAGTGTAACGTTGTCATCGATGGAATAGTCAATAGGGTTGGCCTTGAATTCGGCGTTTTACGGAATCAAGCTGAATACTCTGATAGATTGGGAGGTGACAGACAGGGTTGGCAGAGCAATCTTTTTTGGCAGAGAACACTGGGCGTTGGCCAACTCATTGGACAATATCAGATTACCAAATTTAATGACGAATCCGGCTACAGCCTGTTATTTGAAAACGGCCTTAGAAGAAAAGAACGCCTCCATTCAGTATATTTAAGCTACGCTCGACCACTAAAATTCCTTGGCGGAAAATCACAGTTTATTGGGACCGCGGCCTACCATAATCAGGACAGCAGCATTGCTTTGTTCAAAACCAGGGGAGCATCGTTGGAAATTGGGGTATTATGGGGGTTTTAATGCTATATCTTATTATTGCGTTTCGACTATATATTTACATTAAAATTCAATAACTTATCGCATTTACATGCATAATTCGTTGAAAAAAATGCCGTTAAACTATTAAGAAAGCGAAATTTAGGTCGATAGAAGCGTGCGTTAGGGGAACTTATTGTTGTATGATATGCAAGAATCTTCGGGGTACTATTTTCGCGAGCTGAATGCCGCAACGAAGAAGATTCAATAAAGACAGCGATCTTCCTCAGATGTGTGTGATTGGAATCACACAGATCTGAGGATGTTCGTTCTATTATTATAGGGCCTGAAAATTGGGCCGAGTATTAAAAAGCGTGCATTTTAAGGTTAGGGTGCCAGTAGTTGACGCAAACGAGCTACAAACAAATTAATTTGATCAGCAATATTTAAAATTTAAATTTTTATTCGAATAAGTACTAGGTTAGACCTCAAGGAGATAAAATGGCTATAACAGCAGCGGTTAGGCAAGACATTATGGAGCTTGCCGTACTAATGAACAATTCAGCGCCGGGAACGACGCTACTATCTGAGCTAGTTGCCAAGTCGGTGGCTGGAAGCAGTCTTTCTCAGATCGCAGAGCATTTGGCGGGCAGAGCAGAATTTACTGCGAAATACCCTACTTTTCAGACGGCGACTGAGTTCGCGAATGAGTGGCTTGCGAATGCTTTACCGGAAGCTGATGCCGACCTATTGGCCGAGTGTGTCACTATCGTTGAGGCGCACATTAACGGCGGGGGTTCAATTCCTGATCTTGTTGTCGCGGTTCAGACTTTTATGAGTGACCCGGCAAATGCCGATGGCGCAGTGAAGACGCACGTGGATAACTTCAATAATAAGGTTTCCGTTGCCACTTACCACACTATTACAAAAGAAGCAGACGGCGAGTGGGATATACCTAGCACGGTTACTTCTGATGCGGCGAGTGTGGCGACTGCTAACGCATCTGTTGATACAGCTGTTGCGCAGCCGACTAAGACTTTATCTCTCTCAGTTGGTGTTGATAACATCGCTGGCGGTACAGGGGATGACTTAATTTTGGCTACCGTGGACGAGACTACGGTCGCTAACAATACATTCTCAACTGCAGATGTAATAAGCGGTGGTGACGGTTCGGATACCTTGCAGCTTGCTGTATCCACGACTGCTGGTGATAGGGCCTACTCTCCGGCGCTAATTACCAACACAGAAACTATCAGACTTGTTAACACGTCAGCCAATAACGCTGATCTTAATTTAACTACTGTCGCCGGATTGACAGGGGTTGAGGTATCTAGCTCAGCTCAAAATGTTGATGTTACTAACATTACGGATAGCACTACTAAGCTAATGGCGACTGCGAACACTGGTACTGGTCTTGAAACTGTTAGCTTCGCATTCAAGGCTGCGGCTTTGGTAGGTACCGATACTAACGTTGACCTAACACTTACTAGTAACAGCGGTGACGTAGCAGTTCAGACAAATGGTGCAGGCATTGAGAACATGACCATTACTGCTATCGGAGTTAACGACACTGGTAGATACGTTGGTGCTGCTGCTGCTTTGGAAAACCTAACCGTTAAAGGAACAGGTTCTCTAGTGATTAACGCCGCGGATATGACAGCGGTTACAACACTGGATGCTACAGGAAACTCTGGTGGTGTTACTTATGATGCGACGGCGTCTAACGCTACTCTTAAAGGTGGTTCCGGAAATGATACGCTAACTGATGGTGCTGGAAACGATGTCATCACGGGTGGTGCGGGTAACGACACACTGACTGGTGGTGCCAGCAATGACAACATTGATGGCGGAGCAGGTGATGATACTGTTGTCCTTGCCACTGTGACTAAGGATGACACGGTTACTGGTGGAGACGGTACCGACGTGTTAAGTCTTGCCGCAGGTACAACTTATTCGGCGACTGTTAGCGCTGGTTCAGGCATTAGTGGTTTTGAGGTTATCCAAAACACTACCGGTGCGACGATGACTCAAAACATGAGTGGCCTTGGTACTAACGCAATTGATACGTTAGCCCTTGGCGGAGGCACTGGAACGGCTACTATACAAGAGGCTGCCATTACTACGGTGAATACTAAGGATATGGGTGCCACGGGTGGTGCTGTCCTTGGCTTGAAGACCGATTCTGCGGCCGATGCCCTTGCAGTTAATCTAGGCGCAGCCGGAGGTACTCGTGGCCTTTCACTAAGTGCTTTGGATTACGAGACTTTGAACATCGCCTCTACTGGTGTGGCCGGAAACGCCGTAACTATGGGTGATACTGAGGCCAGCTACCTGGCTACTGGTGCGACGGAGATAGCGGCGCGTACTGCGGCTTTCGCAGCGCGGACGGCTACTGACCTTACTACTGTAAACATTACTGGTAACAAGAGTGTAACTTTTACAAACAGTGCGAAAGGTACAGCTCTAAAGACTGTTAATGCTGCTGACTTTACTGGTGACCTCCTGACTGTAACTGCGTCTTCGTCAGATGCCGCAATGACGGTCACAGCTAACACTGGTTCACGAGCTACCATTACTACTGGTGATGGCGCTGACACGGTAACAGTTGGTGATGGTGGTACAGCATTATTAAATAGCGTAACCACCGGTAAGGGTAATGACACCATTACCTCTGGAGCTGGTGCGGATACCATTAACGCGGGTGCGGGCGCCAACAAGGTGACCTCAGGTGCTGGAAATGACACCGTTACTGGTGGTGATGGAGCCGACGTTATTGATACGGGTGAAGGCGACGACCAAATTACTGCTGCTAAGGGTGCGGATAGCATTACCGCTGGTGCGGGCAATGACACCGTAACTACTACCGATGGTAATGATACCGTCATAGGTGGTACTGGTAACGATAACATTACAACCAATAAGGGTAATGACTCGATCGTGGCTGGCGACGGAAATGACACCGTCGTCTCAGGTACTGGAAGTGACTACGTCGAGGGTGGTGCCGGTAATGACAACATTACAGTGAGCACTGGTGATGACACAGTTGATGGCGGTGCCGGAAACGATACTATTACTGTTCAAACACTTTCCAACGGCGACAGCCTAGTGGGTGGTGACGGTACTGACACGTTGACGATCGCAGCAATTTCCTCTAATTCCACGCCGAAGAACATCTCTGGTATGGAAAAGGTTAATGTAACGACACTTGGCGGTGGTGCGACGGGTATAACCCTTGATCTAACCAACGTATCAGGCCTTACGTCACTAACATCGGCAAACAACACCACTGGTGCTGTAACGATGACCATTAACAACGTTCCAAGCACTCTGACGGCACTCAGCCTTGATGATGGTGGAAACGCTAGTGACACCTTAGCGATTAGCTACTCGTCCGGGCCTTCAGCGCTTACCTTTAGTGCTTACGACGTTACGAACGCAGCGACTAATATCACTAGTCTCAACGCGCCTCTAACGATCAATGGTATCGTGGGAACAAGCCAAGCTGGTACTGCTCAGGCTTATGCTGCGGCGAACGTTTCTGATCTAGGTACTATGACAACAGACGCCTCGTCGATGACGCTCACAACTGACGCGCTTGGCGTGGGACAGGCTGGAGCCACTAACTCGTTGACTATCGGTGCGATTACTAACAGCGTTCTAGAGAGCTTTAGCCTTACTACGGGCGCTAACTCTAACGCCTCGGTTTCAACCGGTAACCTAACGACGACTAACACTGAGTTCACCAGCTACAAAGTGGATGCCGGTGCGAACTCGATCGTGACTCTTGGCGAAGTCGTAGCGGATTCCGCTGCTGGGTCGGTTACCGTTGATATCGATGGTGCTGCTAGTAGTGCGATTACCCTTGGTAACGCTGACTCAACTTTTGATGCGGCGGCGGTTACGATTGATATTAACCTTGGTGACCAAGCGTCTATCACTACCGGTGGAGCTACAAACAATATTGTTGGTAACACGGTCGTGTCTACGAACATTGTTGCTGGAGCCGGGGTAGGTACTACCGGATCGCACGTTACAATACCTGGTCCCGAGGTGGACGCGGTTACTGGAACAATTGGTGCGACGACCATTTCTGCGGGCATCTTGTCGTACATCGACGTAGGTGTAGGCCTCAGTACTAACGCTGCGGACACTGGTGCGGTTACGGTGAGCGGTGGCGGACACGTCAAGGTGACACTTGGTGCTGGTAACGCGGCCACTTATACGCCGGCCGGAAGTTCCACTGCAAGAAGCTCGCAGGGCGACGTATCTGGTGCGGCGATGACCAGCGCGCTGTCTTCACTACACGTGGTTGGTACTAACGCTAAGGGCGCATTTGCTCTGACCGGTGGTGCGGGTAATGACACCCTGGTTGGTGGTGGGGGTAAAGATACCATTACCGCTGGTAAGGGTGTGGACTCGATTACTTCGGGTGTGGACGCTGACATTATTATCTTTAATGAAGGTGATTCAAATCCGGTGTACTCAAACGTTAAACAAACCTCTACCGGTCAGGATACTATTGCCGACAACGGTACAGGCGCCGCAAATCAGATCCTGCAGTTCAATATCACCTCTACTGATACAACCTGGGCCGACACGACTCATATCATGGTCGGTACAGCAACCGGTAGTGATATTGGATCCGCCACAGAGGGCAACACAGGTGCATTTAAGGCCAAGACGGTCCTTGTTCAGACCGGTACGCACGCGGCAGTAAACACCTCTAACACTGACCCACAGGATATCGTGGTAAATGTGAATGCTGCGTTGACCAAGACGCAAGCTCAGGCGATCTCTCAGGTGAACTTGACCGGTACATCGGGCGCGGATACGCTCTCAACCGGAGTCAATGCGGACACCATTAATGGTGGTGCTGGTGATGATACTGTTGATGCGGGCGATGGTGCAGACCGTATTGATGTGTCCTCGGGTGATGATACGGTAACCTTTGCAGATGGTGATGGTCCTGCTATTACGGGGGATAGTTTTGCGGGTGCCACCATTGCGGCGGGCGACACCATTACATTCGGTGGCGGGGTTGACACAG
>MDTA01001251.1_pt1 | contig 17132 bp, 9 predicted proteins | sample 811151 | NCBI WGS metagenome assembly MDTA01 (sample SAMN05326648, study PRJNA326480) | marine metagenome | isolation source: seawater | place: Indian Ocean: South | collected 2010
GCTTCTGATTGGTCGACGTCGAGGTACGCCACGCAGTCCTTGCCGCGTCCCACGGCGTGCGTCACGAAGCCGTCGAGGTCGTAGTCCGGGGCGCACAGGAACGAGCCGTCGATGACAAGGACGTGCGAGTCGTATCCGACCGCTTCTTCCAGAGCGAGTAGGAGGTCACCCGCGGGCCCGGGGGTTGGCATGGCGGAGTCCGCGCCGTTGGACACGGCGGTGCACCTTCCCCCGGACGGGGCGAGGTCGGGTAAGCGCTCGAAGTCGTCCTTGGCGTCGGCGGCGTGCGTGACGAAGACGGACGCGGGTCCTTTGCCGCACTCGGCGACGCCGTCCACGCACCCGAGCCAGTACTCGATGGCGGGCACGCCGTCGACGGGGAGGAGGCACGGGTCGCATCGGCCGCCGGGTTTGACCAGCGAGACGAGCGCGGGGTCGCCGGAAGACTTGATCTCGGCGGCGAGCGCGGTGCCGCGATCGCCGCCGAGGATGATGGTCTTGACGCCCGCGACGTCGCCGCTGCGTCGGCGGGGAAGAGGGGAGGGCGGTGGGGTCAGCGCTTTTGCTTGGTGGCATTCATTCCGGTTTTGGGAATTGGTGGCGGGTGGCGGGTGCGACGGGGCGACGGGCGCGGGGTCTCACCCGCGCGGGACGGTCTCGGCGCCTGCTCGAAGGCCGGAGCTCATATCGACGCGTCGATACGGAGGGACGGTCGGCGCGATACTCGTCTGCCGCCGGCGTGAAGTCATTCACGAGAGGGGCGCCGGCGGTTCCCCCGTGAAACTGGCAAAGTCGTGCTGCCAACTGCGATTTCGCGGCACGAGAAAACCGCCGACGGGCAGACCGGGGGAGAGCCCCCCCGCGACGGTGAGACGGGAGGATCGCGCGTCGAGGGTCTCATCCGCGCGGGGCGGAACACGGGAGGAACACGGGCGCGTCGGAGCCCCGAGAGATGTCGCCGGGAGACGCGGGCGGCGCACCCGCCGGGGAGGGTTCGGCCCCGTCGCCGTCGTCCCTCCCGAGCGCTAACAACGACGACGACGTTCCGTCAGTGGCGCCGGATGCGACGCCGGGTCCGACGGCGGCGGAGACGGATCCGATGGTTGCGGAGGCGGAGCAGTCGGCGCTGACGCTGCTCCGACGCGAGCTCGCCGCCAGCCGCCGGGCCGTCGAGCGCGAGCGGCTGGTCGCCAAGCGCGCGTGCGAGCAGCTCGCGGCGGAGCGCGCGGTCTCGGCGGAGCGCGAGGAGGAACTCGCGACGCTGGAGGCTCGGCTCGAGGCGCTGACGGAGAGGGAGACGGCGAGGGAGGAGGCGTTCGGTCGCGAAGCCTCGTACTCGTCGCCGCCGGACGACGACGACGATGCGAGGCGCGCGACGTCCCCGCCGGCCGCCGCCGAGCTCTTCAAGACACCGCACGCGGCCGCCGAGGAGGAGGAGGAGGAGGAGGAGGGATCTGTCGCGAGGGGCTCCCCCGATCGATCGCGAGGAACTCTCGATCCCAGAGCCGTCGCCGCGGCCGAGGCCCTCCTCGCCCGCGCCGACGCCCTCGAGCACGAGCACGCGCGCGAGGTCGCCGCGCTGAACGCCCGCGTGCGCGCGTTGGAGCGCGCGCTCGCCGCCGCCGACGGCGCGGCGGCGACGGCGGAGGCGGCGGCGGCGGAGGCGCTGAGACAACAGTCGCTGATGTCGACGAGGGACGCGGCGGCGCTCAGACGACGCGAACGAGAGGAGGCGGAGACGGAGGCGTCGATGCGTGACTTGAAGAGGCGCCTCGAGCGGGAGAGGGAGCGCGCGGACGCGTGGAAGGCGCGCGCCATCGCCGCGGAGTCGAAAGCGGCGAAAGCGGCGAAAGCGGAGTCGAAAGCGGAGTCGAAAGCGGAGTCGAAAGCGGCTGATCCGGCGCGGACGTCGCGATCGCGGGTGACGTTCGAGGGGAAGGCGGCGGCGTCCGCGTCGTCCGAGCTCGACGGAGGATCCGAGTCGCGCGGAGGACCGTTCTCGAGGAAGCTCGCGAACGGCGATCGTGTCCGCGTCGCGAGTCCGAGCTCGACGATGATGCCGGATGACGCCGGGAGAAAGACGCCGAGCGCGCGGCTCGCGATCGCCCTCGCCGCGCCGACGAGAGGAGGCACCGGAGGAGGAAGGGGCGGGGGCGGGGGCGGGGGAGGCGCGGGGTGGCCAGAGATGAGCGAGCGGGACGCGTTTCGGGCGTCGCTGCGGCGACAGGGCGAGGCTCTGGCGAGGCTCGCGGCGGGTCGGGAGCGTCGGCGCTCCGGGATGCCGTTGACGCGTTGGGCGTTCTCGACGGAATGGGCGGGTAGACGGCATAGGTAGGGAGCGGACGTCGTCGTCGTCGTCGTCGTCGATAGTCGTCGTCGTCGGTTTCGTTTTAACGGAGTTAGTTATGTTACAGCCGGGTGTGCTACGAACCACCGGTGGGATCCAACCGGTGCGCTAACTGAAAACCAAACCAGACAAGTAAGCAAATTGCTCCATCTGCGCGGCGACGGTGTTTCTCTCGATTGACGGCTTAGAACTCGCCGGACACCTTGTTCTTGAGGGCGTCGAACTGCTCCACGAGCTCCTTGCGGGAGTCCTTGTAGAGCACGTACCTGTACACGAACCAGGTGGAGTAACCGAGGCCGACGAGCTCCATCACCTTGGGGAGGATGGGGATGCTGTTGATGGCGCCGACGACGGTGCCGGAGAGCCACACGAGCGCCGCGCCGCCGGCGACGTAGGTGATCACCGCGGACTTGTTCTCGGTGTCCTCCCACTGCGGATCGACGCGTGGTTTGGGAGGGGGAAAGGTCAGCGAACGGAGGGAAAGGTTGACGGCGAAGGCGGTTATTTCGCGTGTATTTTTCTCCTGGGGGGTACCAAATCTTGGCGGGAGCCGATCGTGGGCATGTGGCGTCGGGGCGAGGCGGCGTACCTTGTCGGCGATGGTCTTGAGGACCTCGTCGGTGCTGATCTTGGAGTCGGCGACAGCCTTGGTGGAGACCGCGCGCTTGACCGCGAACTGGGGAGAGGGGCGACGACGGCGGGCGGGGGAGCGAGATCGATCGTCAGCACGGGCGGTTCGGTGCGGGAGGGGAAAGAGATGTTTCGCCCGCGGCGTGATCACGCGCTCGGGGCGGGAATCCGGCGCGCCGACGCGCGGGAATCGCCCGGAACATGCACCGCGAAGGTCCCGACGAATTCGTCCCGTCGAGTTCGACGGGTTCACACCCTCGCGGCGCTCGTGAGGGCCCGGAAGCGGAACGCGAAGCGCAGCGCGAATCTTCTAAATATCGCGGAAAGAAATGACGCCGGAAGAAAGTCTCGGGTCGCTCACCTTGGGCTGCGCGAGCTTGGCGCCCTTGAAGGCGGTGGCCTTGAGGGTGCGGGCGGCGCGGGCCTTGGGGGCCACGACGCGGGTGGTGAGGATAGCGGAGGGGGCGACGACGGCGGCCATGTTTCCGGTGTGTTTTGGAAGTGATCCCGGCAGGGCCCGGCCGGTTGCGATATTTTCAAGGAAAAAAGGCCGGTGTTTGAAGCGTCGGCGTGCCAGCCAATGGCAGCGTGCCCTGCTGGCAGTTCATTCGCGCAGAGTCACGAAATTTGAAGCCGAGATACGCTTTTGTTTGTATCGGATTCAGTCACGGTCGGACCTGTGGAAAAACAACTTCCTGCTTTTTGTACGGCGTCCAGTTCAACGTCAACACAAAACTTTCCAACCCGTAACCGAAATGGCGTGCGCCTCCGTTCGCCGCTTTCGGCTCAAACTCGGCCCTTTTTGGACTTGTCCGATTCGCCCCACCCATTCATTCATTTCACAGGCGCGGGGACCGCGCGCGACCGCCCGCCCGCCCGTGCCGTCCACCCGTGCCGCGGCGATGGTCGTCCTGGAGTTCGGGAACTCGTCCACGTGGGCGCTCAAGGCGCGCGAGCCCCCGGCCAGCTCGTTCGAGGAGAAGGAGAAGCGCAAGAAGGCCGGGTTGGTGTCGCTGCGGAAGGTGCTCGCCGCGGAAGGTGAGCCATCGGGAGCGGCGAACGACGGGACGGAGGTCGGCGGCGCCGCGACTTCGGCGAACCGCAACTTCTCGCCGAGGAGCGCGTGGCCCGAGGGGAAGTTCACCATCACGTACCCCAAGGGGTACGACCCCGCGCTCGGTAAGTTCGGGAGATCGGGCGGACGCGTGGTCGTGCAGAAGCTCCACGCCGCGGAGCGCGCGAGGCTCGAGGCGGAGGCGAGGGCCGTAGCGGAGGCGGCCGCGAGGGCCCGCGCGGAGGCGGCGGACGCGCTGAACCTGGACGAGGAGTACCTGGAGAGGGTTCGCGCGCGGGACGAGCAGGCCAAGAGTCGGAGGAGAAGGTCGGGAACCGCTGCGACGACGACGACGACGACGACGACGGCCGCCAAACCCGCGCCGGACCCCGCGCTGCTCGCCGAGGTCGGCGTGGACGGCGCGTACATGGCGGCGCTCGCGGAGCAGGAGGAGAAGCGCAGGAAGGTGAGGGAAGCGCGCGCGGCGGCGGCGAAGGCGGCGGCGGGATCGGCGGCGACCATGCGGCTCGCCGCCGCGTTCGCCGTCCGGGAATCCGACCCGGAGATGGCGGCGTACGCGCGGGCGTACGCGGACCGAGCCGGGGAACGGGCGGAGCAGCGCGAACTGGTCGCGGCGTCGCGCAAAGCCGCCGCGGAGGCGGCCGCCGTCGCCGTCAAAAACGCGGGGAAAGCGAAAACGCGGGGAAAGCGACGGCGCGCGTAGACGCTGACGCTCGAACATCCACGGTGGAACACTTCACTTTTATCATAGCGCTCGGCGGCTCCCGTCAATCCTCCCCGCCCCACTTCCCGTCCCCGTCGCCCCCGCTCGGGGAGAGCGCCTCCGCGAGATCCTCCCACCCCTCGGCGCCTCCCTCCACCCTGAACGGCGCCCTCTCCGCGCTCGACAATAGCACCTTCTGGTGTTGCCACCCCGCGCGCGTCAGCTCCGCCATGAACGCGTCGACGTCCGCCGCCGCCCTCGCCGCGCTCTCCTCCAGCGCCCACCGCCTCGCGGCGTCCGCGTCGAGATCCGCCCGAAATGGCAGGTGCCGCAGATGCGCCACCTGCAGCATCCCCCGCAAAACGTCCCGGCTCGTCGCGCCCTGACGAAGGGACAGGTACGCGGTGCCCTTGACCCCTCGCGCCTTCTTCCCCCGCGCGACGACGCCGCATCGCTCGCCGACCACCTCCGCGAAGCGCAGCGCGGGGTTCGCCACGGACTTACCCGGGACGTAGGTGAGCACGTAGGGACGCCCTCGTAACTCACTCCCTTCGATCGATCCGTCGCCTTCGCCTTCGCGTTCGATCGATCGTTCCGCCCCACCCACGAGCGCGTTCGCGAGCGCGTTCGGGGTCGGGCACGCCTCGTGCAGACCGGCGACGCGAAGGGGCAGGGTGGACTCGTCCATCCTCGCCGGGATGAACAGACGCTCGCCGTCGGACACGTACTTTGTGCCCGGCACGCTGCCGTGGTTTATCCAGTGATCGCATATGATCTCCGCGCGCTCCTTGTTGATGGTCGTGAGCTGCACAGCCTTGAGCTCGCGGTATATGCAGTACAAATCCATCGTCGCCAGGGGTATGAAGGCGACGAACGGGATGATCAGCCGAGCCCTGTCGTTGACAACCTTTCCGGTGAGTCCGGTGGCCAAAACCGCGACGGCCAAGCCGAGGTTATCGGCGACCACCTGCTGCGCGCTGGTCTTGGCCGCCACCTCCGCCAGGTTCTCCTCCAACACAAAAGATCTCTGTATGGGCGCCCTCACCACGTTCGCGGTGGTTATTCCCACGCTCTTGCCTATGTTTGCCAGAGTCGCCAGCACCAGAAACTTTTTGGGAAAAAACGGCGTGATCATCTCGATGAGCGACGACGCGTCGTAGACGACGGAGGACGTGAACCTGAATCGCTTCACGTCGGAATCGAACTCTCGACCAAAGTTCGCGGCGACACCGAGCTTACCGAGCCGTCCGAGCCCGTCCTTCAGCACCCAGTTGATGGCCGCCGCCGCGGGTAACCGCCGCGAAGCGCCCATGCCAATCGCCGCCAACATCTGCTGCGTGGCGAAAACAGTGATGCACGACGACGCCATCCGCTGCAGGAAGCGAAACTTGGCGTACTCCCAGTAGTCCTCGGTGACGGACTCGCGCGCGGGAAAGAGCGAGTCGCGCATGCGCACCGCCGCGCGCTCCATTCGCCGAAACTGCACCGCCGCCGGGTTGACCTTGCCGTGATGCCGATGCCGACGGTCGAGCGTGCCCCTCGATCGGTGATCGGTCACCGACCCCGCCGTCCCCTCGCGATGCTCGATCGCGTCCTGCTCCTCGGGCAACAGGAGGCGGACGATGCCGCGGTCGAGGCAGTACTGCCGCGGTTCGCTCCCGGGCTTCACCTCCCACAGCGGCAGCAGACGAAGGCCGTTGTACGTCGGTTGCGTACGACGGGGCTTTTCTCGCGACGATTCGGCGGTGGCGGTCGAGGGGTCGACGGGGACGCGCGCTTCGGGCGCGGCGGCGCGGCCGCGGTCGTCGACGCCGACGACGGGCGCGGCGGCGATCCCGGAGATGATCTCCGCCGCGGATTTGCCGAACCCCCAGGGCGCGCCCGCGCGGCCCGTCCCGACGCAGGCCAGCAGCGGCGGCGCGCGCCATCGAGCCCGCCGGGCCCGACGGCTGCGAAGCTCCGCCTCCGACAGCCTCAGCGTGAACCCCGCGCGGGGCGACGCCGACGCGCGATCCGCGCGCAGTCGTTGGGCCATCCCGGTCGCCGAAACCCGACGGATCCACCCCGAACCGGGCGCGCGCGGGGGGAGGGTGCGGGGCTCACGTCTCGGAATTGCGCTTTTTCAGTGTCGGGGAGGACGGTGGACGCGACTTTTTCTCCAACACTACAGATGATCGACTGGTTATTATCATAGGCAAACGACGCCGCGCCGAACGCTCCGACTCGCCCACGCCGCCTCCACCCCCTCGCAATCCGACATCACGTGGTGTACTCGGCGTTGATCTTGACGTAGTCGTACGTCAGGTCGCACCCCCACGCGCTCGCGTCGAAATCCCCGTCTCCGACGGCGACGTCGACGACGACGGTGCCGTGCACAGCCGTCGTGTCTTTCAGGTACGCGGACGCCTCCTCGGCGTCGTAATCGAGCGGCTGACCGTTCTCCATGAGGAGGTGCGAGCCGAGCTGGATCCTGAGATCCTCCTGCTCGAAGTGCACGCCGGAGTACCCCGCGGCGCACGCCAGTCGGCCCCAGTTGGGATCGTGCCCGAAAATCGCCGACTTTGCCAGCGACGACGACACCACGGACCTCGCGATGGCGCGAGCATCCTCGATGGATTGCGCACCCTTGACGTTGCACTCGATGAGGCAGGTGGCGCCCTCGCCGTCCCACGCGATGGACTTGGCGATTCCGACGCACACCGCCGTCAGCGCCGCCTCCAGTTTCTCAGCCTCCGGAGACCCGGCGACGATTGTGTCTCCCCCCGCCGCGCCAGACGCGAGACCTACGACGCAGTCGTTGGTGCTCGTGTCGCCGTCGACGGAGATCTGGTTGAACGAGTTATGCGCCGCGCGCTTGATCATGGCGCTCCAACACTCGGGCTCGACGACGGCGTCGCACGTGACGACTCCCAACATGGTGGCCATGTTCGGGTGGATCATGCCGCTGCCCTTGCCCATGCCTCCGACCCTCACCTTCTTCTTCCTGCCGAGGATGCCGCCGCCGCCGCCGAGGTCAACCTCCACGGCGAGCGTCTTGCGAACCAGGTCCGTGGTGCAGATGGCGGTCGCCGCGGCGTACGCGGCCTCCTTGGTGGACTTGAGGTTAGCCGCGAGCGCGGGCACCGCGCCCATGAGCTCGTCCATCTCGATGCGCTTGCCGATGACTCCGGTGGACTGGAGCAACACGTCGTCGGTGTCGCATCCGAGAGCCTCCGCGACGGTGGCGGCGGAGCGGACCGCGTCCTCCATGCCGAGCACGCCGGTCGCGGCGTTAGCCTGACCGGCGTTGGCGAGGACCGCGCGGACGGTCCGCTTATCGGGCTTGGCGAGGACTTCGCGGCAGTACTGCACGGGAGCCGCGGCGACTCTGTTCTTGGTGAAGACGCCGCCGACCACGGCGGGTTTGTCGGCGACGATGAGGCAGCAGTCCGCCTGATTCTTACCGCTCTTGCGCAGCTTCGCCTTGAACGCGGCCGCCTTGAACCCTTTGGGGGCGCAGACGCCGCCGTCGATGACCTTCCACGCGCCGCGCGGGACGAGATCCTTGATGGGCGCGTCCGGGATGGTAAACTCGTCGGATTTGTAATCCACGGCGGGGGGTTTGGCGTCGGCGGAGGCCCTCGGGACGAGGACGTTCGCGCGACGGAGGGGAACGACGGCGGCGACGCCTCTCTTCTTGGTGGCGTCAGTGACGCGTCGCGCGGTCGCGAACTGCGTCGGGACGGAGCGGACGGCCGCGTGCATGGCGGCGCCTGGGCGAATCTGGAAAGTTTTTTCTCTCCTCCGACGGAGGCGATCAGAGGTTGCGGTCGCTGAGGAAGCGCACGAGGTCGCCGAAGACTCGGTCGACGGAGGAGTTCCAGGTACGAACGACGCCGAGACGCGCTCTCGATCCGAACACCGGTTCGTCCGCCTGCGCGCGTTGAGGACGGGGATGGGCCGTCAGTCTAGGTGCCGACCGCGACCCTAGTTTTTTGGTTGTTAGGGATTGAAATCGAAAAGCGCGTGGGCCGAAGGCGCACCGGAAGTGGGGCGGCGGGAGGGGGCGGCGAGGGGAACTTGTCCGCTAACGCCGATGTGGAGCTCCAGAGGGAGCGCTGCGAATCGACGGAGGGGTTGGAGCGGCGAGGTCAGCGTCGCGTGTCGATTCGGAGCGCGGTTCGTCGCTCCCGGGCGGGCTCAGATGGAAGTTTCTCAACCGCGGGATCACAGCTGTGTCGCCCGAGCGCCGGCGACGGGGCCGCGAGGACGCACCCGAATGTCGATGAAGGAAACCGCGCCGGTGATGAGGCCGAGAGAGGTCCACAGCAAACGCTCCTGACGCACAATGGACATCAACGGGCGATTACGGCGTATACGGCGAGTGAACGGCCGCACCTCGTCAGCGCGCTAAAACTCCAACAACTGAGCGTGGTGAGAGTTCCTGCCAGCTCGCGGCTCGGGTAGGATCGGGGCAGCCGAGCGGTCATCAGTTTTGCGCGGGCACGGCGGTGGCGCCCGGCGAACTCGTCGCACGCGGCGGGCGGGGTTGCAGGATGCCCGCGCCGGACGGAATAGATCACGCGCACAAGAACAGGTGCATCCAGGAGGCATCCGCGGCCGGCGTCAAGGGAGCGGCGTTCGGCATCGCGATATCCGCGCCCCTGGTCTACCTCGCCCATCGTCTCAGTCCGAGGTTCGCCACGTTCACCACGTCCACCAAGACGGGTCTCGTTGTCACGCCGTTCTTCGGGTTCTTCTTCCTGAACAGCGAGCTGGCCATGAACGCATGCGCGCAGAGACGAGCGGAGTTCGCGGCGGCGGCGGCGGAGGAGGAGCCCAAGTGAGGTGACGAGAGATGACTCGCGCATGACCTGGGCAGGCGAGTGACGAGAGTCTTTACTTCGCGCCCGTGGGACGATGGACGAGAGGGGTGGCGAGGATGGGAATAAGAGAGGGAGCGGTGGCACGGCGACGCGACGGAGGAGGCGTTAGGTAGTCTACGATAGTCGGCGTCGGGGGCGTAGCGCTCGCCCCCGCAGCTTGCAAACAAGGTCCAGACTGGGCACTCACTCATAAAAGTTAGCGCCACTGACAGATGGCTGGTGGAGCGTGTGGCGGCCACGTCTCCCGACAAAATTTTTCACGGTCGACGTCACGCACACGCGCGCGCGCTTCCGACGCACGAGGCGAACCCGCGCCACCCACCTTCCCGTCAACACCCTCAGACCATCGACCATGGCGCAAGACGGGTGCCAGCCGATGGAGCGCTTCGCCTTCGCCAAGAACGGCAGCGCGCAAAAGTCGTGGGCGTTCTGCCCGTCGTCTCGAGCGCCCGAGTACAACGGCGGCGCCCACCCTCCGGGCGGCGTCCGCGGCGGGACCTACGAGCAGCGCCCTTACTCCGTGTCCGGCTACGTCAACGGGTACAACCCATCGCTCCCGGCGTACCCGCCCACGCGCGCGCAGCTCGAAGCGCAGGCCGCGGCGGCCCGCCGCCCGGGCCCGACAGGCGGCCGATCGGGCGAGATCTCCGAGATGATGTCCCGGCAGGTTGAGTTTGAGCGCGCGCGCGCCGCGGGCAAGCCGTCCCACATGCCGCCGCCCCCGGGCCAGGACTTCAGCAAGCTCTCCGAGTCCTACAACGGCGGGATGTCCTACTCCGGCCACGGCGCCTGGGACGGACCCGCGCCCCGCGGCGATCCCTCCAAGCCCGCCCCCGGAACCCCGTACTACGTCAAAACGCCCCCCGAGCCGGTCCACGATCCCTCCAAGGAGGAGCGAACGGTGCCCCTGGGCGTCGGCGTGGACATGGGCCGCCTGCCCATGCTCGGCGTGGACTCCGCGCACGCCGCGAGGGGCCTCGAGCTCGGGTACAGGCACGTGCGATGCGGATCGGCGTCGAGCGATAAGAACCTCATCGACGCCGGCGCGGCCATCGCGGCCGCCATCGCGTCGGGCGTCGCTCGAGGATCCATCTTCGTCAGCGCGAAGATCGCGCCGGGGGAGATGGCCAACCCCGAATCGGCGTGCGACGCGGTGCTCAAGGAGCTCGGCGTCGACAAGCTCGACCTGCTCTCCGTCGAGTGGCCCGTCGGCGGCGCGGACGCGGTGCGCGACTGCTGGCGTAAGATGGAGGCGCTCGTCGACGCGGGGAAAACCGTAGCCGTCGGGCTGTGCAACGCGTCCGTCCCGGTCGTCGAGTCCGTGTGTAAAGACGCGAGGATCAAGCCCGTCGTGAACGAGGTGGAGGCGCACCCGCTCATGGCGCAACGCAAGCTCGTCGGCGTGTGCAGGAGGTACGGCGTCGTTCCCGCGGCTCACGCGCCCCTCGGATCGTCCGCCGTCGAGACGGAAGAATCGTCTCCGCTCTCGGCGCATCCGAAGATGGCGGAGGCGATGGCGGTCGTCGGCGAGGGGAAACCGCCGGGGCAAACCCGCGAGCAGATCCTGGCGAGGTGGAGCGTGCAGCGCGGGGTGCCCCTCGTCGTCGACGCCGGCGCGTGCGACGCCGTCGTCGAGGCGGTGGCGCGATGCCACGACTTCAGGTTGCTCAACGCGCAAAAGGCGGCGGTGGACGCGATGGAGCCGCCGCCGCGCGTGGGTGGGACGCGGTTCGTGCGACCCCCGCCCGGGGTGGACTTTGCGTTCGACGATCCGTTCCTCGGCGGGGTGGCGCGGCCGGGGCTCGAGCTGGAGAAGGCCGGTCTCCTCTGAGCGTGCCTCGGGGTAGGTTACTAACATACGTGTGATGAGGCTGTGCAAAAAATCTTGCAAATTTTACTCGTCCTTCTCCTTCGCCGCATTCGCCGTGATGAAGAGCCCGCGACGCTTCGTCTTCTCGCGTCCGAGCGCAATGGGCCGTCCGTCTCCTCGCGCGGGCACACCCGACCGCGCCGCTCCGCCATGCCCCGCCCCCCTCGTCTCTCGTCTTCCCCCGCGTCGTCGTATCGCGTCGCGATCGCGCTCGCGTCCGCGCTGCTGTGCGCGCTTCCGTCCGGCGCGCGCGCCTCGTGGACGTACCAGCCGCGCATCTGCCCCTTTGGCGACTGCGCAGCCGCGGAACCGTCGCTCGTGCCTTGGCAGCGGGACGTGCGCGCGCTGCAGGCGCTGTGGCGCGACTGCGGCACCGCCTTCATGGAGTACGTGCTCGGAGGCATGAATTCGATATGGTCGGATGTGTTCACCTTCGACGGCGACCTGGACGCGTGGATCGCGCTTTGCCCCGCGAAGTCGGAGGGCGCAGAGATCGGGTGCGTGGACGGCCGGGTCCGGCATCTCGCGCCCACCCCCGCGCACCTCCCGCTGGCGTGCCGGAACGATCGCGACGTCGCCCCGGAGCTCGCGGATCTCACCGAGGTTACCAGGATCGACATGTCCGGCGTCTTTGCACGCTCAAACCTGGACGTCAACCTCGTCGCCGAGCACCTGCTCGAGCTCCCGAACCTGCTCGATCTTGACCTCTCCAGAAACAAGCTCACGGGCGAGCTTGATCGCGGCTGTGACGGATGCGCATCTCGGCCCCGCGTGCGAACGCTGCACCTGGACAATAATGACCTCACCGGCGTGGATCTCAGCGGGTGGGGGGTCGCCGACCTGGAGGAGCTTTACCTGGGCAATAACCGCCTCAGCGGCCCGCTCCCGGACAACTGGTCTAGTAGCCTCAAAAATCTCAAAGTTTTGAGTGCGGCGCAAAACGCAGAGCTGGAGGGATCCGTCCTTCCCGCGTCGTGGTTCGCGAGCGACGGCATGATCGCGCTGGAGAACATCGACATGACGGGGTGTAAGCTCGCCGGGTCGTTGCCCGCGGGAGCGGGAAACCTCGGCGAACTTTCGTTGAGGACGATCATGCTCGGGGCCAACAACTTCGAGGGCGACGCCCCGCCGAATCTTCTCATCGCTCATCCGGAGCGTTTGGAACACGTCGATTTATCTGGAAATCATCTCACCGGTCCCATCCCCGCGGCGCACGCGGGACTCATGTGGCTGACGCACCTGGACGTGAGCGATAACAAGATGACGGGGTCGCCGCCGCTGTTCACCAACGCGCCTTTACTTTCGCGCTACGACGTCTCAGAGAATTCCCTCGACGGCACCGTTCCGGACATGTGCGGCGCCCCGGGCATCACTGGCCTCTACCTGAACGACAACAAGCTCACGGGCGCACTGCCCGATATGTCCTGCCTCACCACGCTAACCGAGTTGGACGCCAGCGTCAACAAGCTGACGTCGCTGACGGGTGACTGGCTCGGGAGCATCCACCGGTTGCAGAAAGTGAACGTAGCCGATAACCAGCTCACCGGTGAGCCCCCGGCGGTGCTCTGCGGGCAGCTCATGAAGACCCTGAACCTCGGAAAGAACATGCTGCGCGGATCCATACCTGAGAGCGTCGGAAACTGCGCGATGCTCGAGGTTTTGGACCTCAGCTTCGACCCAAGCGCGTTGGGCGACGGATCCTTTGACGACGCGCCAGCCGGGACGATGCCCACCGCCGACGCCATGTCCAAGCTCACCAAGCTCACCTCGCTCGCCCTCTCCGGGCTCGGTCTGCAGGGCGAGCTGCCCGCGTCCATCTTTGCGCTGCAAAACCTGAGGGAGCTCGACCTCTCGCACAACGCCCTCACGGGTGTCGTCGCGGAAGTTCCCCCCGGGTCACTCGTCGAGCTGCGAAAGATAAACCTCGCCGGCAACAAAATCGCGGGGGCGGTGCCGCTGTCGTTGCTCACCCTGCCGAAGCTCACGAGCGTGGACGTCAGCGACAACGCGCTCACGAGCGTCGAGGAGCCGAACGTCCTCGCGGACGTGGACCTCGCGACGATCGTCTCGATTAACCTGGCCGATAACAACCTCGTCGTCTTCCCGACGGTGCTTCGCCGAGCGTCCGGTTTGAAAATTTTGGACCTCACGCGAAACTCAATCGCCGGCGAGGTTCCCCAGTGGCTGTGCCAGAGCTCCGCGCTGCAGATGCTGCTGCTCGGGAGCAACGCCCTGAGCGGGGGCTTGCACGAGTGGCTCACGTCCACGGCGGCGAAGTTGAACGAGCTGACAACCCTGACGCTGGACAACAACCCGGGCGTGCACGGCCCTGGAGCCGACTGGCCCGGGCTCGAGCGGCTCGAGTCTCTACGGAACATCCGCATCGCGAACGCGGGATCGTTCGGCGACTTCCCCGTGCCGCTGCCGCTCCCGAACCTCCACACGTTTCATGCCCCGAACGCGGGTCTGACCGGGACCCTGCCGGGCGACATGTTCGACACCGCGCCGGCGCTGCAGAGACTGGACCTCTCCGGGAACTTGCTCGCCGGCGCGATTCCCTCGAGCGTTTCGACGCACGCCGTGCTGACGCACCTGTTTCTGAGCGACAACGCGTTCGACGGGACGTTTCCCGCGCTTCCCGCGACGGTGCTCGCCAGGGCAGACGCCACGGACGGGACGAGCGTGAACTTTACCGACGCCGGAAGCTTCCGGTGCCCGCTTCCGGAAAACAGATCCGCGTACGCGACGGCGACGTGCGCGTGCGGACCGGGTTTCGCCGGGCCCGACGGGGGCAGGTTCGCGTGCGTCGCGTGCGAACCCGGGACGTTCGCCGCGGAGGGCGGGGCGTCGGAGTGCGGGGTTTGCGACGCGGGGTCGTTCTCTAATCACACCGGGTCGACGGGATGCGAGCCCTGCGCGCCCGGCGAGTTCCAAGCCCTTTCCGGGCGTGCCGCGTGCGAGAAGTGCCCGAAGGGGAGCGCGAGCGCCGATGCCGGCGCGAACGCGTGCGTCGCGTGCCCCGCGGGGTCCTTCGCCGATGACGAGGGCGCGCTCGCGTGCGCCGCGTGCGAACCCGGCACGTTCGCCGCGGAGGGCGGGGCGTCGGTGTGCGAGGTTTGCGACGCGGGGTCGTTCTCTAATCACACCGGGTCGACGGGATGCGAGCCCTGCGCACCCGGTGAGTTCCAAGCCCTTCTCGGGCGGGCCGCGTGCGAGAAGTGCCCGCAGGGTAAGGCGAGCGCCGGCGCCGGTGCGACGTCGTGCGTCGCGTGCGACGCCGGGAGTTATGCGCCCGACGAAGGTCTCGAACAGTGCGAGGTTTGCGCCGCGGGCGCGTACCAGGAAAAACCCGGCAAGGCGTCCTGCGACGTGTGCCCCGCGGGGACTTTCAGTAACGCCACCGCCGCCGCCGCCGCGAGCACGTGCGAGCCGTGCCCGCCTGGGACGCACGCCGGCGGCGTCATGAGCTCCGAGTGCGCGCCGTGCCCGACCGGCGCGTACGCCCCCGACGCCGGTTCCGTCGAGTGCGCGACGTGCCCGACGGGGTCGTCGCCGGCGGATGCGGCGACCCGGTGCGAGTGCGACCCCGGGCACGTGATTTCTTCCGGGGACTCGGCACCCTCGTCGTCGTCACCACCATCCTCCGCCTCGGGGTCCTCCGCCTCGTCCGCCTCGTCTGCCATCGCGTGCGAACCGTGTCCGCCCGGCACGCGCGCGAGGACGCGGCTCGTCGCCCTCGAGCTGGCGCGCGTGTGCGAGCGGTGTCCCAACGGCACAATCGCCGGAGATTCCGGATCGGACGAGTGCGACTTGTGCGAGTTGGGGACGACGAGCGACGCGACGAACACGCGATGCGTCGCGGTCCTCGACCCGACCGCGGCGTCTTCCTCTCCCGCCACGTCTTCCGCGAACGCCACGGACGAGTACAAAGACCTACTCGCGTCGTACGTCGCCGCGGCCAAGGACGGCGCGCGGACCCCGGTCACCGCGGTGGGCTTTTTCGTCCTGCTCGGCGCCGTCGCCGCCTGCTGCGGCTGCTTCACCGGGTGGTACCGCCGGCGACGGGCGAGGCTGCGGCAGCTGGCGCTCGAGCGCGAGTTACTCGTCGAGGAGGCGGAGTCCGACATGGCGCGCGGAAGGCCGCCGAGGAGGGCGACCATCTACGCGCTCGCGGGGGTCGACGCCGAGGCGGCGGAGCTCGATGACGACGTAGCCGGCGACGCCGTTGCGCTGATGCGCCGAACGCGGACCCGGTCCCATCACTCCCGTCTCGACGTCGCAAACCTCGCACTCCGACGCGGCGATCGACGCGGCGATCGACGCGGCTCGAGAAAGCCGCTCGGCACGGGTCGATCGTCGAGCGCGCTGTACAAGGCGGCGAGGCGAGCGTCCGGGCTTCTTCAGGCGCCGAGACCGCGCTCTCCTCGCCGCCGCGGGGGCTACGACCGCGTCGGCGGGGACTTCACCGACGACGACGGCTTCACCGACGACGGCGACGGGTTCGAAGACGACCTCGAGGACCCCGATGAGGAGTTCGAGTTTGACGAATCCGACGAGGACGGCGAGAAGGGGCGGCGGCGGGGGAAGGGGAGGCCGAGGCGGCCGCCCGCGAACCCGCCGCCGCCTGACTCGAAGAAGCCCTCGTCGTCCTGGTGGAAGAAGGTCACCAACTCTGGATCGAAGGGAAACGCGAGGATGAAAGATAAAGGGAGGCGCCCGAGCCTTCCGTACCATCCCACCGACGACATCGCGTCAATCGCGGAGGTTGTCGTCGAGGAGCACGATCGCGGCCGGAAGTGAAGTGTATATAATTTCAACATCAGTTTAGTAATAAAGACAACTCGGCTCGCTACACGTACGCGCGATCACTTCTTCTCATCCTTGATCATCTTCTCGGCATGCTGGTCGACGTGCAGGAGCCAATCGTTGCTTCGCTTCGCCTTGCCGCCGGGTACCGTCTCCGCCTGCCCCTCGCCGCCGCCGGCGGACTCCTTGGGCACCGACTTGAGCTTGCCCGTCCAGGTCCTGCGCTGGACGACCGGCGCGGCCACCTCCGTCTTGACCTCATCGGCGGCTCCTCCGGACTCGGTGACGTGTCGAACCTCCTTCGTCATCAGCAGCGGCGCCTCGACGTCGTCCAAGTCGGTAAACTTCGCCCTATGCGCCCGCTTTACGCAGAAGCGAATGCACAAACACAACATGCACAACATTATGACGCCGGCCAGGGCGGCGATGATAATCAGGCAGAGGTCGTGCTTCTCCTCCGAGTCCTCGACGTCCAGAGCCGCCTGGTCGGCCGCCTTCTCTGCCTCGTAGGCCGTGACTGAATCGTCTGATGCGACGACGGTGGTGCTGCCGTCGTCGTTGACCTCAATGTTGATGGCGTCGGCCTCCGGCGGAGGCGGCGGGGTGCCACCGGACGGTGGCGTACCACCTGTCGGCGGGGTGCCTGCAGGGGGCGGTGGAGTGCCGCCGCCAGCCGGTGGTGGTGGAGTGCCGCCGCCAGCCGGCGGTGGAGTGCCGCTGGCAACAGGGGTCGGTGGGTTGCCCGGAGGCGGGGGAGATGCCAACGGAGTTGGCGGGCTTCCCGGGGGCGGGGGAGATGCCACCGGAGTTGGTGGGCTTCCCGGGGTTGGGGGAGA
>MDTA01034295.1_pt1 | contig 17128 bp, 15 predicted proteins | sample 811151 | NCBI WGS metagenome assembly MDTA01 (sample SAMN05326648, study PRJNA326480) | marine metagenome | isolation source: seawater | place: Indian Ocean: South | collected 2010
GAGAAGAACTTGATAAGAAGGGATATCATAATACAAGCATAATGAGCTACACTGCTAAATATGCTAGTGCCTTTTATGGTCCTTTTAGAGACGCACTAGACTCGGCTCCCAAAAATGGGGATAAAAAGACTTATCAAATGAATCCTTCAAACAAAAAAGAAGCCTTAATCGAAGCAGAGCTAGATTCTTTGGAGGGTGCAGATTTCCTCATGGTAAAGCCCGCACTTTGTTATTTGGATGTTATTCAATTGCTTAAAAACAATTTTGAATTACCCATTTCTGCGTACAATGTAAGTGGAGAATATGCCATGATTCATGCTGCAGCTAAAAACGGCTGGCTGGATTACAATGCTTCATTTCAAGAAGCTTTATTAAGTATTAAAAGAGCAGGTGCAGATGTTATTCTAAGCTATTTTGCTAAAGACTTTGCTAAATTAAACCCCTAAAATTATCTTACAAATACCAATTCATTTTCACTAGAAAGTTTTGGATAATACCTATATCCTTCTGAATTAAAAGCCAACAAATCCTCTTTTTCAGAGATTTTATTTTCTAGAATAAATCGACTCATCAATCCTCTAGCCTTTTTGGCATAGGCCATAACAATTTTATATTGACCAGCTTTATTTTCTTTAAATGAACAAGTAACCAACCGACCATTTAATTTATTGGTGTTTATAGCTTTAAAATACTCATTGCTGGATAAGTTGATTATCCACTCATTATCTTTAATTTCTGCATTTAGCTCATTGGTAATTTGATCTCCCCAAAACTTGTATAAATTTGGAGCATTATTAATGCCAAATTTGGTTCCCATTTCCAATCTGTAGGGTTGAATTAAGTCAAAAGGTTTAAGAACACCATATAAACCACTTAATATTCTAAGCACCCCTTGACTATATTCTTGAATAGTATTGCTAAGACTACCATAATCTAAACCTTTATAAGCAGCACCAGAAAACGCCCATCCACAAGGGATAGAATTGTCCAAACTAAATGGAGTTTCCCAAGATTGAAATCTATTGTAATTGAGTTCTGCTATTTGGTCGCTAACACCCATTAATTTTTTAATTTCTAAAGGTTGCATTTTCTTTAAATCATCCATCAATTCTTCAGAAAAATTAAGAAGACAAGGTTGTGAGTAGCTACCGTTTAAAATAGCTACTTTCTCATTTAAAGATTTAGCAGGAGATAATAAAATTTTCATACTAGGAATTTAACTTAAACATAAAGTAATTGTAACCATTATAATAAAATCAATTGTAATTTTTACAAAAAAAACTCTTTCAAATATAAAATTAAGTTTCAAAATTTTTAATTTGATGAAAATTTATTGCATTGAGTAAAGATTGGAAGAAAATACTTTCTGCTGAAGAATATCATGTTCTTAGAGAAAAAGGCACTGAAAAACCCTTTTCAGGAAAATTCAACAACCATTTTGAAGATGGCATTTACGCCTGTAAAGGATGCAATAAGGAACTTTTTAGCTCTTCAATGAAATTTAATTCAAGTTGTGGTTGGCCAAGTTTTGACAATGAAATTGAAAATGCCAATATTGATAAAATAAAAGATACTAGTTTTGGAATGATAAGAACTGAAATAGTTTGTTCAAATTGTCAGTCTCACCTTGGGCATTTATTTGTAGATGGACCAACAAAAACCAGCTTAAGGTATTGTGTAAATTCAATTAGTATTAACTTTAAAAAAAACGAATCAAAATGAATGTAGGTTTTATCATGTATAATTGGAAGGATGTAAGTCCTAAGTTAGATAGTACACTAAGACTAATTCACGAATGTGTAGTTCGTAAATACAAGGTTTCTATTATCTACCCTAGTGAAATGGCTATACGAAGAACAACAGTTTGTTCTTATTGTCACGTTATTGATTATAAAGAAGATTACTCTTCAGATATGGTTGAATTCTATAACCAAGCTTCACTAACTAAAGAGTTTCATCCAATGAAAATTCATGATGTTATCTTCTTAAGAGATAACCCCCCTTTGGACAACCATGTGCTTAATTTTTTAGATACTCTAGATGGCTCAACTCTTTTTGTAAATAGTATCTCTGGGTTAAGAAAAGCAAATAATAAAATATATCCTGCTACTTTATCGTCTCTATATAATACTGAAGACAACTCCAAACAGTGGATACCATTAACAACCGTTTCAAGAAATAAAGAGTATTTAAAACAGGTTATTGAAGAATACGATAGAGATAAATTTATAATGAAACCTATGGACGGATTCGGGGGTTCAGGTGTTATACTCTTGGATAAATCTTCTAAAACTTCACATTACAATATCAACTCCTTACTTGATTTTTATATTGATTCAGGTGGCAAAAACAACTATATAATTCTACAAGAATATATCGAAACTGAAGTAAAAGGAGACATCAGAATTATTATGCTTAATGGAGAACCTATTGGATCCATGAGAAGAGTTCCTGCTGCTGACGACCATAGGTCAAATGTTCATGCTGGCGGACACTGTGTTCCACATAAACTTTCCCCTTCAGAATTAGAGCTTTGCGCTGCTATCGGCCCTCAACTAGTTAAAGATGGATTGTATCTTGTTGGGTTGGATCTTATGGGTGGAAAATTAATTGAAGTTAACGTGTGTTCACCTGGTGGTTTTGCTGAAATAAATGACGATAGTGAATCTCGAATACAAAGTACTATTATTGATTTTGTAGAAGAAAAAATTAAACCATTACAATAATATCTTTAATGGAAGTATTATCAATAAAAGAGATTATTAATCGCATCAAAAATTATGATAGTTTTGAAGCTGTTCCATTAGACCATTCTTTCCACATAAAAATAAGGGAGTATGTTCCATTTATATGTGCTGCTATTCATGCTGGAGGAAATTTTAGAGACAATCTTAAAGATAAAATTATTCATTCAAGCTATGAACGATGGTACGAAGAAGATCCTTTTACAGATACTTTTATTACCTCTATGCCACTTACTATAGTAGGCAAAGACTCAAGATTTGAATACGATTTAAATAGAAATCCTGACAATTGTGTTTATGAAGATGCATGGGGAAAACAAGTATGGAAAAAACCTCTTTCTAAAACCCTTAAAAAAGAAAGTCTTACAAAGCATGCTAACTTTTATAAAGTCATAGATGCACTTATAGAAAGCATTGAAGAACTTCATAAGGGATGTATTGTATTTGACATGCATTCTTACAATTATGTAAGACATAACAAAGAGCTTCCTGTATTTAACATAGGAAGTGAAAATATTGACAATGACAGGTATGGGAAGGTAATTAATAAGTGGTTTGATGAGTTAAAAAACATTCCGCTTGGAAATTTTGAAAGCACTACAGAAATTAATGGTCCCTTTCAAGGAAATGGTTACTTTTTAATGCACATAACTGAAAAATTTAACAACACGCTAGTTCTTGCTACTGAAGTGAAAAAAATCTATTGTAATGAGCTTGATCAAACTGATTATCCTATTGTTATTGACCAACTTGAGCATGGATTTAAAAAATCAATTGTCGAAACCAGCTGTTTTTTTGTTGATTCCATTCTAAACTTAAAAATGAACAAAGGGTCTTTACTCTCTCCAGGTATTGACGCTCAATTATTAGAGGTGGACAAACGACTATACAAACTAACAAAGACACTTGAAGTACTTAGCTACGTAACACCTCAAAATCTTGAGGTTGAAAAAAGAAAATTTTTAAAGCAAAAAGGAAAGATAAATCCACGGTTTAGATACAAACAAATTGTAGAACACCCTTTTGAGTTTAAACGTAAACTATATGCATTACCTCTTGAATATGTAAAAGATGTTACCATAGCCAAATTATATAGAGATGTCATCAAAAGCTATTCTGATAAAATTGACATGTTATCATCTATTGGTACAAAAAGATTTTTTTACAATTCATTAAGGTACTTTGGTCAACCTAACGAAACCGACCTAAAACACGCCAATTTCATCTTAAACTGTCCTAATAGCAGTTCTAAATCAAAGAAAATTCCTATTGAACAGGTAAAAACAATTTTTGAAGATGAAATAAAAAACTATGGTTTTAAAGCAGATGTTGAAATCACCAATCACCTAACGGCTGAAATAATGGTTCTTAACTACAAAAAAAAGGTGCTATTAAAAAAAGGAACTTTTCTTTCTGAACATAGTGTTAAAGCATTAGTGCATCACGAAATTGGAGTTCATATGGTTACCACTATGAATGCCATAGACCAGCCGTTAAATATTTTTAAACTTGGTTTTCCTACCAACACTTACACACAAGAAGGAATTGCAGTTTTAACTGAGTACCTGTCAGGACACCTTACCATTCACCGCCTAAAAGAATTAGCTTTGAGAGTAGTTGCTATCGATATGATGATTAATGGTTTAGACTTCAAACAAGTATACCATGAACTTATAAATAGTTATTATCTTAATCATGAAAGTGCTTTTATTCTTTGTACTAGAATCTTTAGAGGTGGAGGATTTACCAAAGACCACCTATACCTGAAAGGATTTATTCATATTTTAAAATATTATAAAGAAGGTAATTCTCTAGATTATTTATTAACGGGGAAAAACTCTATTGAATATTTAGAAGTTTATAAAGAAATGACTTCAAGAGATCTCGCTAAAAAACCAAAATACATTACTTCGATTTTATCTAATCCAAAAAAGAGCAGTCCAGAAGTTGAATACATCATTTCTGGCTTAATAAATTAAGCTTTATAATTTACAAGATAATTCCCTTTTCTTATTGGAACAACATCTGTTTGATTGGGTGTTAAGCAATACTTAATATCCTCATTTAAATTTAACTTCTTAAGTCTTCTTCTATGAGATGAGGATTTTAAATAACCTAAATAATTTTCTTTTGCCGAAAGAAATAAATATTTAGCAGCAATAGAAGAATCTTGAACTGATGTAAAGTCTCCAGTATTAATTAATTGTTCTGCAATTGCTCCGGCACAAATGGTATCTTCCAAGCAAAACTTATTCTGCCAACCGGAAGCAAGCAGGAGAACATTTTTTTTCTTTTTAATTAAAAAATTAGAAACAGCATCTAAGTTGATCAAAGAGCCTATAACCACCTCATTAGCATTTCTAGCAGTGTGAAAAGCTTTAGTTCCATTAGTTGTGGTAATAACTAATGTTTTACCCTTAAGTTCTTTTCCCATATAGGAATATGGAGAATTTCCAAACTGAAAACCATCAACAACCTGTCCTTTTCGTTCTGCAGCAACCAAATATCCCTTATTCTTATACTCAATTGCTTCCTCAACAGTGCTTACAGGAATCACCTTATCAATACCATTTGCAAATGCAGTGCATATAGCAGAAGTTGCTCTTAACACATCAATTACAACAACAATATCTGCATCATCAATATGTAATGGATATAAATTAGGGGTAAAACAAACTTCAACTGTAGGCCTATTATCCATATCAACTTTTATAGAAAGGGAATTTAACTATTCTTGCGGCAACTTGTTTATTTCTAATCTCCAAAAAAACTTCTTGATTTTCATTTGCAAATTCAACATCAACATATCCTAGACCAATGGCTTTTTTAACAGATGGCCCCATGGTTCCAGAAGTAACAAAACCAATAGATTTTCCATTTGAATCGTTAATTTGATAACCATTTCTTGGAATTCCTCTATCAATAAGTTCAAATCCAACCAACTTTTTACTTACACCATTTTCTTTTTGTAGCTTTAATTGAGCCGAGTTAATAAATTCTTTAGAAAATTTAGTAATCCAACCTAATCCCGCTTCTAAAGGAGAGGTAGAGTCATTAATATCATTCCCATACAAACAGAATCCCATTTCTAATCTTAAAGTATCTCGAGCGGCAAGACCAATAGGTTTAATTCCATAAGGTTCTCCAACTTCAAATAATTTAGACCATACCTGATTGGCAACTTCGTTAGGAATGTAGAGTTCAAAACCTCCAGAACCTGTGTAACCAGTTGCAGAGAGGATAACGTTATCAACACCCGCAAATACACCTTTTGTGAAATGATAATACTTAACTTGGTTTAAATCAACATCTGTTAAATGCTGTAAAACATCAGAAGCTTTGGGCCCTTGAACAGCCAGTAAAGACCACTGATCTGAAACATTGGTCATTTGTACATCAAAAGAATTATGTGATACTATCCAATTCCAGTCTTTTTCAATATTTGAAGCATTTACAACAAGCAGGTACTCCTGCTCAGCAAGCATATAAATAAGTAAATCATCTACAATACCTCCATCTAAGTTGGGTAAACATGAATACTGTGCTCTACCGGGAAAAAGTTTACTGGCATCATTAGAAGAAACTTTATGAATTAAATCCAAAGCTCCAGGACCTTTTAAAATAAACTCTCCCATGTGAGAGACATCAAAAACACCAACACCAGAACGAACCGTTTCATGTTCAACATTAACACCTTCATACTGAACAGGCATGTTATATCCTGCAAAAGGAACCATTTTAGCGCCCAGATCAATATGAACCTGAGAAAGAGCAGTACTTTTCATAAGAAATTTTATTGTTTATTAATAAGAGACAAATATAAATTTAAATAGTTATCTCTCTGTGATATTGTAGAATACTTATCCACTACAGTTTTTCTTCCGTTTTCTCCAATTTGATTTCTTAACTGAGCATTTTCAATTAATTCAGACAACACCTTAAACCAGTGATCTTCACCTTTACACAAAAAGCCATTTTCACCATCTTTAATTATGGTATTATTAGCTCCAACATCAGAAACAACTGCAGGTTTACCAGTAGACATATAAAGTAGCCCCTTCATGCCACATTTACCCTCCGTCCAATTATCTCTAGGAAGAGGCATTACCCCAATATCAAAAGAGTTAAACAACTCAACTTCTTTATCATTATCCCAGGGAACACCAACAATATCCAACTCTAAATTTTCATAATTAGGATCTCCTATTACCTTAAATGAAATTTTTTCTTTGTAGGTATCTTTCAATCTTCTGTATACGTTTATAATTTTTTGAAAATGTTTAATGGTGGTATGACTTCCCACCCAACCAATTTTAACTTTACCAGAATAACCATTGATATTCATGGGTTTGTAAAGGTCCGTATTTACAGTTGAGGGAAGAATGGTTACGTTTTTATTAAATTGAATCGCATAATCTCTCAAATACTGATTACCACAGGTAACATGGGCACACAGAGGAAGGATTTTTTCTATCTTTTTTTCATTTTTTAAGAACGATAATGTTCTATTTACATTGGAGACATCTTTAATCCATATAGCATCATCAAAATCAAAAACCAATGGCACTCCACTATTTGCAAAAAGTTTTTCAAATACAATACTTCTAGTGAGTACAGCCTCTCTGTAAAGAACAATTAAGTCGTAATTCTTAATGTTTTTATAATTCAAATATCGTTTACGGTAAGCATTAAGTGCTATCCATCCCTTTTTGAAATAGTTATATGAATTGTATAAAATTTGATCATCTTTTTCAGAAATTATGTTAGCCAACTCACATGAAAAACCATTTTCGTTTAGGTAAGAGAAGTATTGTTCAAAGCGATAACGTTGTCCAGGACTACGATCTAATCTGTGGTGGGCAACAAATAATATTTTCTTAATTCTATCCAAAAGTCAATTACCCTGTTTATTAGCGTATTGAAATTAAAATTACCTCAAATATACCATTGATTCAATCCAAATGATAATGTGTTTAAATATGATATTAAATTATATTTGTTGAAATGTTTTTACCAAATAAAAATACACCAAGGTGGGTGATCTTTACAATTGATGTTGTACTCACTATTGTTTCTTTATCCATCTCCTATTTAATCAGGTTTGATTTTGTCAATATAGATCTCAGACTTTGGGAAAATGAATATCAACTTCTTCTTACTTCATTTCCAATTTTTATTGTTGTTAGAGCACTTTTGTATTACTTCTCCAAAACTTATGCTGGTATTATAAGATACACTAGTACAGAAGACACCAAAAGACTTTTTAGTACAGTTAGTTTAGGAACGCTTATTTTTCTATTAATATCCTTTATAAAAAACACTTTTTACGATTCGCTAAACTTTCTTCCTATTTCTATTCTAATTACCGAGTATTTAGTAACATTATTCCTGCTGCTTACTTTTAGGATAACGGTAAAGCTCTTGTATGTTGAAAATAAAAAATCCAATAGCAATACAATAAAAACATTAATCTACGGAGCTGGGAAAATGGGGATAATAACCAAAAATACCATTGACAGAGATGCTTCTCAGGAATTTGAAATAGTTGGTTTTATTGATGACAACAAAAACAAAATGGGTAAAATGATTGAGCGTTGTCCTATTATTGGAATTGAAAAGTTATCTCATTGGGTTAATGATAAAGGTATTAAACATGTGATTATAGCGATTAAAAACCCTGATAAAGAAAACAAAAGGGCACTAATTAACGAATCTCTTAAAAATAAGTTGAAAATTTCAACCGTACCTCCTGTTGAAAAATGGCTTGGTGATTCTTTCAATGTAAAGCAAATTCAAAAAATCAACATTGACGATTTATTAGGAAGAGACACTATTGAATTAAATAAAGAAAAAATTGCAAATCAATTGCAAAATAAAATCATTCTTGTTAGTGGTGCAGCTGGATCTATTGGCAGTGAAATATGTAGGCAGGTGCTTCACTATGGTCCTAAAAAGTTAATTCTTCTGGATCAAGCAGAAAGTGGATTATATGATTTAGAACATGAGTTCAAAAAAAATGATTTCAAACAAAACTGGGAAATAGTAATTGGTGACATCACTAATTACGTAAGAATGGAACGTCTTTTTTCACACTTTAAGCCAGATCTAATTTTTCATGCTGCTGCTTATAAACATGTTCCTTTGATGGAACTAAATCCAGCAGAAGCGATCACTACTAATGTAGAAGGTTCCAAAAATTTAATTAAACTCTCTGACAAGTATAATGCAATAAAATTTGTTCTTATATCAACTGATAAAGCGGTTAATCCAACAAATGTTATGGGAGCATCCAAACGAATAGCTGAGGTTTATGCTCAATCTTTTAATGCTCATTCTTCAACTCAATTCATTACTACAAGGTTTGGAAATGTCCTTGGAAGCAATGGCTCAGTAATTCCACTTTTTAAAAAGCAAATAAATGATGGTGGGCCCATAACAGTGACAGATAAGAACATCACTAGGTATTTTATGACCATTCCTGAAGCCTGTGAGCTTGTTCTTGAAGCCGGAATAATGGGTAATGGCGGAGAAATTTTTGTTTTTGACATGGGTCAGAGTGTTAAAATCATTGACTTAGCTAAAAAGATGATTAAACTTTCCGGATTAGATGAAGATGATATTAAGATAAAAATTACCGGACTAAGACCTGGTGAAAAACTCTATGAAGAACTCTTAAGTGACAATGAAAACACTTTGCCTACCCACCATGATAAAATACTCATTGGAAAAGTAAACCAATACGACTTTAAAAGCATATCACCTAAAATTGACTCCCTTATTGAAGAAGCTAACAAACAAAACAACGATAAAATTGTTAAAAAGATGAAAGAAATTCTTCCAGAATTTATTAGTAAAAATTCTGATTTTACTAAATTTGACAACTAATTTAAACCCAAAACATTGAGAACATCAATCACCTTAGATAAGCAAGTTAGAATTGAAGAAATTCAAGAGAAAATAAGAGAGAAATTAGGCATTGAAAAAAACTATATTTCATTTGAATTTCATCAAATGCCAAATTATGTAGATTTGGATTTAATGACCACCAGCCCAATACACAAGCAATCTTTCTTACTTCATTCTTCTGAAGGAAGAGATAAAATAGAAGCACTTGAATTAATGCTGAAATACGTTAATAATCAATTGTACATTGAAGATTCTTACACTATTCAATGGAAATTAGTTGGCTCAGATAAGATTCACCAATCCTACTTTAGAGCTAAAAACATTATGGATGCTCTTGATAAGTTTTATTTTGGAAGAAGTGTTAACTCGGTTATCACCTATTCGGTTCAGCTAAATCCAATATCATAAGATGCATTCTAAAACAAAAATAGAAATTCGATTTTCAGATATTGATATGGCTGGTCATGTTCACAACGGCAAATACCTTTGCTTTTTTGAACAAGGTAGAATGGATTTTCTATCTAAACTAACTGGTGAAAATTGGAACTGGAGAAAAAAAGGGCTTATTCTTGGGAGAAATGAAGTAGACTACCTTGTTCCTATATATCTAAAAGATGAGGTTTATGTAAAAACTTCTTGTGATCATGTAGGAAATAAGAGTTTCACTTTAGCGTACCAAGTTGTAAAAATAAAAGACAAAAAAGAAATTCTTTGCACTAAAGGCAGAAGCATACTCATATGTATGGATTATGAAATTAACGACTCTGTACCAATTTTTGAATCTTGGAAAAGTGATTTAATGGAATCCATAGATCAAACCTAAATTATATGAATATCAGCTTGTCAAATCTTCTTTTTTAAATGTTTAAAGCTGAATTCTTTTCTCATCAATTACAATTTAAATTACCTAGTGGAACTAGCAGAGGAATTTTAAAGTCCAAACCCACATGGTATTTAAAAATTTGGAACACTGCAAACCCTAAAATTTTCGGTATCGGAGAATGTTCACCAATTGCAGGTTTAAGTATTGACCCAATTGAAAAAATTGACACTACACTTCAAAAGTTATGTAATAAAATCAATGAACATCATTTAGTTGATCTTTCCTTGTATCCATGTGTTAAGTTTGGGCTAGAAACTGCACTATTAGATTTAAAAAACGGTGGCAATAGAATTGTATTCAACAATCCATTTTCTAAAGGAAATAAAGCGATAAAAATCAATGGATTAGTTTGGATGAACAACAAAAAAACTATGCTTGAATCCATAAACAAAAAAATTACTGATGGATTTAATTGTTTAAAACTAAAAATAGGAGCTATTAATTTTAATGATGAAATCGATTTACTAAATCATATTAGAAAACAGTTTAATGCGGACCAATTGGAAATAAGAGTTGACGCTAATGGAGCTTTCAAAAGCACAGAGGCGCTTTCAAAAATTGACCAATTATCTAAATTTAAAATTCATTCCATTGAACAACCCATACAACCAGGTCAGCACCAAGAAATGAAAAATATTTGCGCTCTTTCTTCTATTGATGTGGCACTGGATGAAGAGTTAATTTATACCCCAATAAATGAAAGCCACGATTTACTTGAATTTATTAATCCCAATTACATTATTCTAAAACCCAGTTTAATTGGAGGAATACAAGCATCAAAAGAATGGATTTCTAACGCCAATAAACTGGCAATAGGATGGTGGATGACATCTGCTTTAGAAAGTAATGTTGGATTAAATGCAATTGCACAATTAACAGGAGAATATTCAACAGATATTCCTCAAGGACTTGGAACCGGAGAAATTTATCAAAATAACATCCCCTCATTTCTAGAATTAAATCAAGATCAGTTATCCATTAATCATAAGTTAAAATGGGACTTTAACAGCTTAAGCAAATGAGAAAAGATCCCATACAAGCAAAAAACATTTTTCAATTAACTAAAAATGAACTATTTCATTTAGATAAATATCTTTTTGATTTTATATCTGCTTGGAAAAATTCATCTGAAACTATTGAAACAACAACATCAGGCTCCACTGGAAAACCAAAAATTATTCATCTTAACAAATCAGCTATTATCAATAGCGCACTAGCTACAAATAAGCATTTCAATTTGTCAGAAAATTCTATTTTCTTTAACTGTTTGCCTGCAAAACACATAGCTGGTAAAATGATGATTATAAGAAGTCTTCAAGCAAATGCAAAAATTCTTTTTTCAAATTCTTACGGAAATCCAATAGATGAGCTAAATCAATCAGTTGATTTTTGTGCAATGACTCCCCATCAAGTAAAAGTTTCCCTAAATACATGTCCAGATAATTTTAAATGGATTAAAACATTAATTATTGGTGGTGGGCCCATTGATGGTGAATTAGAAGAATTACTTGAAACTATACCCTCTAAATGCTATCATACATTTGGAATGACCGAAACCATTTCGCATATAGCGGTAAGAGAAATTTCTAAGAAAAATATACCTAAAGTATTTATATGTTTACCAAATGTGATGATTAAAACAAACAATGCTAAACAGCTAATTATTGATGCCAAACATTTGATAATCAATCAATTAGTCACCAACGATATTGTTGAAAAAATAGATAATCATTCGTTTATATGGAAAGGAAGATTAGACAATGTTATTAACTCTGGCGGAATTAAACTTCATCCTGAAGAGTTGGAGGCTAAATTAAATAATACCACATCCTCATCCAAATTCATTTTTGAGAAGTTAAATGATAAAACATTAGGTGAAAAACTTATTTTAATTGTAGAAAATGATTGCGAAATAACTGATTTTAATCTGTTATTTTCAGATTTTAATAAGTATGAAATCCCAAAACGGATTTACCAAGTAGCTAATTTTGTTTACACTGAAAACAACAAAATAAACAGAAAAAAAACAAAAGAAATAGCCATCAACTCAGGCAAATGGTATAAACCCTGTCTATAGGGAAAAAATCTTCTTTTAATACTAGCTCTTTATTTAAAAAAGAATTATTTGGAATCATTAAAAAATCCACTTTTATTTTATTTTTTCTTAGGGATGTATTCTCTTTAACGGGTCTTATAATTGCTTTTAAAGACAGATAATTTCTAACAGTTATAGGCTTATTAAATTCAACAAGATACCATCCTTTCTGATTAGAGATAGTCAGCTCTTTTACCACAACTCCAACAACTGGAAGTTGAGTAGCTAAAAAAGGATTGGTCTTAGTCGTGAAAAATCTTAATGTTAATCCTCTAGGCGTTTTTGAATAAAAAAAAGTTTTAACCCCGTTAAAAGTAAAATAGGGAATAAATGAAAAAACACTTATTGCCTTCCACTCACCTCTATTTATACTAATACTGGAGAATAAAATGGCTAAAAATGTAATAATCATTAAACCATAGAGCATGTTATTTAACGCCATAGTATTTGCATAGCTACTTCCATAATTAACACCTATTATAAAATATTGTAGCATGTACACTCCAACTAGACCAATAATAAGTTGAAAAGCCATTTTCTCTCTTCTAAGAGAAATTTCGTAGTTGTAGAAATTAGAAATATTAAGCGAATTGTTAATCATAAATACAAAAGCTATTAAACTCAAAAAGAAAAAAACAGTATTTAAAGCTCCCAAATTATAAAACAGTAAAAAATCATAGGCTCCATGACCGACACAAGCAAGAGTAAATGAACCAAAAACAACTGCTAGAGATGAATATGTTGTTTTTCTATTAAAATTTATTTTAATAAAACCATAAGCAATTATTGATGTCCAAAACATATGACCAACAACTGAATATACTGTTCGAATAAAAATAACATGAAATTGATATTCATTGAAATATAGAATGTTTTCCATAAAGGCAAATCCCAAAGCTGAAACTGATCCATATAGAATATAGTCGTAAGGCTCATTAATGAATTTAAAGAATCTTAAAACCAGTAAAAATGGAACTATCTTAACGAGTTCTTCTACAGCGCCAATAACAACCGAACAATAAATAAAATCATTTAAAACATCCGTATTTGTGTATGAAAAGTGAAAAACATATTCCAGCACATCTCCAAGAGGATAAACAAAAAATGTAGCTATTGAACCTAATCCAAAAACGGCAAGAAGATATTTCCATTTTTCTGTTTCATAGATATCAAATCTTCTTAAAAAATTCATCCACAAAAATGAAATCAAAAAAGCAGTTAAAGCAGAAAGAAGGGTAAACTCATCAATTGTTCTTCCAACAATTTGAATTATGTAATTGGAAAAAGAAGCGTTTTTAAAAAATATTTCCTTTTTTACAGATCTTGACAAAAACTTACTAAGAGATTTATTTTCGGCTAATTGCAGTATGCTTTTCTGATCACTTTTTTGAACAAAAAGATCATATAATTTAACAGTAGAACCTTCTAAAAACCCTTCATATTTAATCTCTTTTTTAAAATAACCAATAGCTTCATTTGTATTAGAAGATTTTAAACCCAATAAATAATGATAGTATTTTATTTTTTTATTTGAAATGAATTCGAGGTAGTTAAAATTATAGTTGTAATTAGAATAATAATCCAAATAACCCAACATTAAATAAGCAACATCCTTAGAATTATCAGAAGGTTTTGTAATCATTTCATACAACCTTGCTATATAGTCATTGAGTTGCTTGTTGGAACCAAAGTAATACACATTTTTAGCCATTAAATAATGACAATCTAAATGACATAAATCCTCCTTAATAACTGATTGGCACCCTTTTATAATTAAATCACTGTAAGAATTATTAACCCCGAAGGAAACCATATCATCAGGAGAGTCAAATTTTTTTTCACCTTTAAATTGAACAAGTAAAACGAATCCTATTATAAAGCTAAAAACAACTATTAAATCTGAAAATGTTCGAAATCTCCAAAAATTTTTTGAACCTATTTTCTTATAGGCTACTCTGTAATGAGAAAAAATAAAGGTCAGTAAATAACCAATAAAAATTAGGATTACTATATTATTTTGACTCATAAGTGATGAATAACGTATGTAAGATAACAATGAAAACAGTATTAAAATTACATTTGAGACTTTATAATCTTTATATATTTGAAACGTTTAATTAAAAATTGAGCTCTTTTATCGCTAATATCATCCTTTTTGCATTCAGTTTTTGCAATTTACATGCTCACTATGTTAGCATTACCAACGCAAAATTAAATTCGCAAAACAACAAATTAGAGATAAGCATACAACTTACTGCTCATGATTTAGAAGATTATTTTTTTATAAATGACAAGCTTCAGCTAAAGCTAGGAAGTACTAAAGAATATAAAAATTCAAATCAATTAATATCTAGCTATATTTCCGATCACTTACATTTTAAAATAAACGATAAATCTACTCCGCTTAACTTTATTGGAAAGGAAGTTAATAATGATGAAACCTTGGAATTATTTTTCGAGTCTAAAATCCCAAGAAATATTAATAAAATTACTATTGAAAATACTATTCTGATTGAAACCTTTTCTGAGCAACAAAATATTATACACTTAAGTGGATATCTTAAAGAAAGTTTTACATTTAACGATAAGTTAACATCAAAAACCTACAGCTTAAAAAATTGACCTTTTTACCATGAAAAAGATACTTATAATTCTATGCTTTTTTTCTATTTACAGTTTATCGGCACAAAGCACTAATCAAAATAAATTCAGACAATTGTATGATTTGTTGGCAACTCCCAATAGTTACAGAACTGCTGGAGGAGCACCTGGTCATAGATATTATCAAAACAACGCGCATTATGTGATGAATCTTACCTTAAATGACCAGGAACAAAAAATCACTGGTTCTGAAACCATAACCTATGTAAATAATAGTCCAGATAATTTAGAATATTTATGGATTCAGCTAGATCAAAATGTGCGCTCCAAAACCTCGGACTCCTACAAAGTTTCCACCGGTGACATTAACAGCCTAAGCGATCGTAGTTTCAGAAGAATGTTTCCAACTTTTGATGGAGGTTTCAACATTACTTCTGTAACAGATAAAAACGGTAAAAACATTAGTTATTCAATTAACAAAACCATGATGCGAATTAATCTTGATAAACCATTACTTTCAAACGAAAGTTTTGAACTTTCAATTGATTGGTGGTATTATGTTAACGAACGTTCTAAGATTGGAGGAAGATCTGGTTTTGAATATTTTAAAGAAGATGATAACTACTTGTATACAATAGCCCAATTCTTTCCAAGAATGTGTGTTTACAATGATGTGGAAGGATGGCAAAACAAGCAATTTTTAGGAAGTGGGGAATTCACTCTTCCATTTGGGAATTATCAGGTAAACATCACAGCTCCAGCCAATCATGTTGTATCAGCTACTGGAGTATTGACCAATCCAGATGAAGTACTTTCTGAAACTCAAATAGAACGTCTTAATAAGGCAAAAAACGAATTCACTGATCCAGTTTTTATTGTAAATGAAAAAGAAGCTATTAAAAACGAAAAGTCTCAAGTTAAAAGCATGAAAACTTGGAAATTCAAAGCAGAAAATGTTCGTGATTTTGGCTGGGCATCATCAAAAAAATTCATCTGGGATGCCATGACTGTAAAGCAAAACTCTAAAGATGTTCTTGCCATGTCTTTTTACCCTAAAGAAGGAAACCCACTTTGGGAGCAGTACAGCACAAAAGCTGTTGCTCATACCATAAATTCTTACTCCAAATATACTTTTGATTATCCCTATCCAGTTGCAATATCAATTCATTCAAAGTCTATTGGAATGGAGTATCCAATGATTTGTTTTAATGGATGAAGACCAGATTCTGATGGTACTTATTCAGAACGCACTAAGTACGGAATGATTAGTGTTATCATTCATGAGGTAGGACACAATTACTTTCCAATGATTGTTAATTCTGATGAAAGACAGTGGACATGGATGGATGAAGGGTTGAATACATTTTTGCAATTTTTAGCTGAAAAAGAATGGGATTACAATTATCCCAGTAGAAGAGGTCCTGCATATAAAATTGTAGATTACATGAAAGGAGATAAATCCAATATCTCCCCAATTATGACCAATAGCGAATCTATTCATCAATTCGGAAACAATGCGTATGGAAAACCAGCCACAGCATTAAATATTTTAAGAGAAACTATTATGGGAAGAGAATTGTTTGATTATGCCTTTAAAACCTATTCGCAAAGATGGATGTTCAAGCATCCTACGCCTGAAGATTTATTTAGGACAATGGAAGATGCTAGTGCTGTTGATTTAGATTGGTTTTGGCGAGGATGGTTTTATACTAACGAACATGTTGATCTAAGCATAGATAAAGTCATTCCCTATAAAATTAACACCAACAACCCAGCTATAAATAAATTGGCTACTAAAGAAAAGGATGATAAAATAAAATCAAATGACATTTCTAACCAACGAAATAAAGATGTTCAAACTTACATTCAAACTGATGAAAGTCTAAATGACTTTTACAA
>MDTA01144627.1_pt1 | contig 17126 bp, 10 predicted proteins | sample 811151 | NCBI WGS metagenome assembly MDTA01 (sample SAMN05326648, study PRJNA326480) | marine metagenome | isolation source: seawater | place: Indian Ocean: South | collected 2010
AATCACCTGTCACAACGTTGACCCAACCTTTCTTACCATCTTTTGATTTGGACTTACCAAACCAATCTCTAAGTCCCTCTTCGTTAATCATCGCAAATAAAGAGTTTCTTTTATTTATAGTCCAATAACAGTCAGAGGGTTAGAGAATACAGTTGCTACACCAGTGTCGGAATCGAACTCAATTCTATTGCTTTCATAATCAATCTTTTTCATATTGCCCAAATCGACACCATCACTAGCAATCCCAACAGCTCCACCACCTGCGTTAACTTCGCTGATAAGTCTAGGCATTAGTTTGCAGTCTCCAATACTGAAAGAAGGACTTTGAGGGTACTGTTAGCTCCAGCATTTGCTTTAATTGAGTCATTAGTCTGAAGGACTAATTTACCATCAAGAGGAATGTAAGCATCATTAACTGGAACAGTAGCACCTTTGATAATCTCAGTTGTGGTAGAACTTCTAACATGTGACATGGTCACTGTTGTGGATTCACTCGCAACATTCGTAATGTGTGCATAGAGAACGATACCAGTATAACCAGTTGGTGCGGTATAGATTGTCTGATCCCCAGTGGTCAGTTCAATCGTTTCTGTTTTGAATCTATTAAGTGCTAACTGTGCCATTTAACTGAGTGCTAAGATAAAGGGTGTCATCTCCGAGAACAAACTCTTGGAGAATGCTCTTCCACTAATCGTTCCTGTTGATTGGTTAATTTGGAACTCATCACCAATTCTGAAATTACCAGACTGGTCAGTACTGGTGTAAATCACACTACCTCCATTTTGAGTCACAACTTCATTTGCTTGAACTGTAACGCCACCTCTCTTAGGTGTTGCTAATGTGATATCATTACCAGAACCAATATACTCAAAAGTATGGGAACTGGCGATAATCTTACTCTGTTGGAAGAAGTATGCTGTAGCTGCTACCCCAACCGTATTGAGTAGATTTTCAGCAAGAGTTAATGTAGTTATCCCAGCAGTGATAGGAGTCGAACTATTTATCGTGTAGTAGGTATCCGCCATGTTAGCCGTAGCCGTGGCAGTTGTACCTGAATCTGGAGCAGAAATAGTAATAGATGGAGTAGATGTATATTGACTTCCACTACTGATGATAGAGATTTCAGTGACAGAACCATTTTCAATAGTAGCAAATGCTGTGGCCACTTCACCATTTGGACCTGAAGGAGAAGCAATACTTACAGAAGGAGTAGATGTATAACCATCACCACCATTTGTCACTGTGATTGTTTCTACAGACTTGTAGAGTTGATCAAAATAGACAACCTGACCATCGTATGGTCTTGTGGTAACTGCACCAACATTGACTACAACGTTATCCTGACCAGATGTTGCAGAACTTGTGACAACACCAGTAAATTGTTGAGGACCAACACCATCAGCAACCAGACCGAAAGTACCAAAACTACAGTTACTGTTAGCAACATCAGCTTGACCACCAGCATGACAAGTTATTGCTTGGTCACAACAAATGGTGAACACTGAAACTAACTGAGCATATCCTTCATTGGTGACAGCCACACCAACACCACCTTGATTGTATTGTGTAAAGGCATCAACGTTCATTGACTTAGTCTTGACTGCCTTATCACCATCAATTCTAATACCAGTTCCAGTGGTTGTATCGCTGGTACAGTTCTGAATGTATGGACCTTTCCATTTGCCACCACCAACATTAGTAGCACCAGCCGTTGGGAATGCGACTGCAGCTGATGGAGCCAAGTGACCAGAGAAAGTCATGTTGGCTAATTTACATCCTTTATTGACATGGAAAAGATCTTGAGTCGTATTGCTTGGTAAGACCTTTACACTTCTCAAGTCATCTCCAACAACTGCCACAAATGCAGGAACTACGATTGGATTACTCTCTACATAGTTTCCAGACAAGACCTTGATAACTGAACCAGATTGTGCAACACCTACAGCACTTGCAATTGTTAGTTTGGCATTATCAATGGATGTTCCATTATTGTTATCATCACCGTCTTTAGCAACATAGAATACATTAGGTGCTGAGTTGATACCTGTGGCACCAGCATTGATGGTAACATTGTCACCGATAGTTACACTAGAGTTTGTGATGGTAACAATACCAGTCGTAACAGTATTGTTCTCACCATCGATGGTAACAGAAGCAGTACCAATGGTGAGAATTCCAGTAATTCTTGCATCACCACGAACTAAAAGTGCAGTTGTGGCTGTCCCTGTATTGACCTCAAGACCACTTCTAAATGTGGAGAGACCAAGAGAATCAACGTGAGTTACATCTTCATAGGTGATTGTTCCACCAACACTGAGATTACCAGTGAATTGTCCATCACCAAGAACGTATAAAGCTTTATCAGCTACTGCTATAGTCGTACCAATACCAACATTCTTAGTTGTATGGATACCAACAGAATCAACAGACCATGTTCCAGCAGCACCTACAGTTCCACCACCAGTGAGAGCAGTGCTGGCGATACCAACCCACTTAGAACGTGATTGGTCATAAATGAGAAGTTTGTTGTTACCTTCTGTTCCATCAAACTCAACATCATCGAGGTCTTTGATGAAACCAGCTCCACCACCACCCATGGTGGCCATCTGAGTTTGAATTCTATTAATGAAGAGTCTGTAGTGTGCAGACAAATCTTTCAGAGTGGCAAACTGTTGGTCCTCAGGAGTTAGTGGGTCAGTCTGACCACCAGCAGTTTGTTTCTGTTCTGGTGGTTCATTTAACAGATATCCTTCAGAGATTGTCTTCTGTTGTTTCTTGATTACAGAAGCAATCTTATAGAGTTCACCGACCAGAGTTTGAATATCACCCTTTGTGGATTTTATCTCCTTATTGAACTCCTTTCTCAGGTTGGAGATATCCTCATCATAATACTTTACCTCGGGGAGTGTTTCAACAGTCTCCTTTAGATCAGTGAAGAACTTAAGAATAGACTCATCTGCCTTAACACTCTGTTCATTAATGCTCTTAATCTCTTTCTGAAGAGACTGTTTGAGTTTATTCTGTTCACTGAGAATGGACTTCTTTAATTTTTTATCGTCATCCTTCGATATGTGATGTTGTTCCCAAATCCTACGAGAAACATCCTTAACTTCTTTTATGAGTTTATCTCTCGTCTCCCCAAGACTTGTGACAGTCTGTTCAAAATTCTCAGTAAGATTCTTTACATCTACTCTAAGTTCAAATTCTTTCTTCTCAAGGTTATCATTGAGTTCATTGACCTGATAGTCAATCTTTTCTCTGATGATATCAAGGTGTCCCTGAACCTTATTAAAGTCATCATCAATGAGACTGAAGGTTTTACCAATCCAAGAGAAATCTGGGACCTCCTGAACCTCCTGAATCCAGTCAGGGAAGGTAGGAATCGCTTCACTTACCTGTTCAATTCTTGATTTGAGTGACTCAAGGTCTTCTTCGTAGTATTTTACCTCTGGAAGAGACTTGAGTTCTTCCTTAATGTCGGTAATTTTGTCATAAATTGAGTTAATATCATGGTCATAGTACTTGACCGTGGGAATTTTGGACTCAATTTCAGATAATTTACCCTCAAATTCTTCATTTTGGACACTTAGGACATCAATTTTGTCCGTTTTTACATAATTTGATTGAATTTGTGCAATATTAGCACTAATTTCCTCTAATTGGTCATCATAATACTTAATTTCAGGTATTTCTGGAATATCTTTTCTTACATCATTGACCAAACGGACCAATTCCGACCATTCTGGAGCCTGAACAACGTCAGTTACTTCCAAAAATGACTCTCCATCGGAATTTTCGATGGTCTGGGTCTCTTCTTCTACAGTTTTTTCGAGAAAATCTTCAACTGAGGGCAGATTTTCTTCTTTAAATTCTTCTACTGACGGTAAATCATCGGGATTTTCCATGAAATCCCTATACGAAGGTAAATTATTATGCTCGTCGCGCGACATGTCAGGTATTAGTAAGAATACTTTGGGATTTCTCTCCCGTCTTTCTATTTATCATTGATACCTTTCTTCAATAATTTCTGAAGTTCAGCCGTTGAACCGACAAAAAGTGCATTATTGACAGTGGTTGGACCCTTGGCTTCTTTCTCTTCTTCTACATCCTTCAATTTCTGTTGTAGTGTCAGAAGTTTATCAGTCGCATCAGCCACATTTTTAATCAACTGACCAGCAACCTCATAGGCTCTTGGCATTTCACTCTCTTGTGCCAATTCGAGAATACCATCAATAGCTTCTTGTCCCTTCTCAATGATTGAATAGAGATTACCTCTTGTGTATTCGTAGTCTCTTCTGATGTCTTCTGAACCTGACTTTATCTTTTCAATCTTAGCGTTCGTGTCCTCTTTCTGGACTTCTACCTCCACAGGTTCAACATTGAAGGTTTCATCGAGCTTCTCATACTTATCAGACATAAATTAACCTCAGAAGATAGAACCATCAAATCCAAAGTCGTCTCCAACTTCGATGAAGTTAGCGTCATTGGCTGTGATTGTCGCCACACCAGCACCAAGAACGTGTTCAGAGACCGTTGTTTTGTCCTGACCTCTCTTGACAGTCAGTTTATTACCACTGACTTTCTCGATATACATCTCTTCTTTACCGATCTGGATGTATGTTGCTGCTGAAAGTTGAGATGCATCTGCGACTTCGATAACCTTTTCTGTCAGATCGATGTCTTCAGCAATCGTAGTGACATAACTGTCATCATAATCCTGGATAGCTCTTGGTACAACTCTGTATGTGAGGTCTCTTTCTGGATTTCTGAGACCTGGTCCTGCGGAACCAGACACATAACCAACAGTAACCTTTTTGATAATATCACCTGATACATCGGACAGAGGACCAAACAGGAACGTCTTAGCTGTAAATGACAAAGTATATACGAGAGCTCTTCTCGTTTCAAAATTGCCCTCATAATCATCTTCCATTGAGATTCCATCAAGTTGGATGGGAATATCTCTCTTCTCCTTGAAGTCACCTAAGAAGTTGATTGGGAGATTGTATGCTGGTTGGAAGTAAGGTAAGATCTGTTCTACAATCTGCAACATATCATCATTCAGTTTTGTCATGATCGACAACTGAATAGTCATGTTATATGGGACAGGAACATATCCTTTCTTAATCTCACTTCCACTTGAGTTCTTAACTACGAACTGTTGTGTTTGAGTTGACTTTCTGGTGGGGTCATATTGGAGATCAGTAAACTCAAATGACATCCTTGGGAGAGACATCTGAGTTGACTTATTCAGGTTTGCTTGCTGTTCGATTCTAGCAAGGAACTTCTGAGTAGGTCCATATGCCAATGGAACTTTGAGAGTACTGATACTATTATCAGCCTCATTCTTATGTTGAATCTCAATTCCATTAAACATTGATCCAAATCCGATGATTACGGATCTGAAGATCTCATTATAGAAATACTCAAACATCAGTCTAGTGTTTATTTGCTACTATTTAGAGTTAAGGCATCCCAAATGGATTTTGAGAAGTAAAGTCAATGATCTGATCTGCCTCGGTCTCGAAGGTATCATTGTCAGCAAAGGTGTCAACTATGTCATCTTCATTCACTGCACTAATCATATAGTCAGCTCCAGATTCTTGTCCGACAATTCTCTCACCCACAATGAAGTCACCAGTGACAATAGAAATTTCCAAACTATTAGCTGTGGAACTCCAACTCTTAACTCTAGCTTGTGTTCCTGACTGAGAACCAATTATGGTTTCATTGAAGACAAACGTACCAGAACCACCATTGGTGTTACCAATACCACCAACCACAACATCTGGTGTAAGAACATAATGTGCTCCACCATTGATGACGTATACAGACTCTACCGTACTTGAAGAACCAACGACAGAACCAGCAGTTGCTGTGGTTACACCAAGAACTTGATCGATATAATTCTTCTCACCAGTGTCATTAGTAATGGTGACTGTTGGTGGAGTCAGATATCCACCACCACCATAAGTTATATTGATACCAGTGACAATACCACAGTTCTGAATACCAACTTCAACAATTGCTGTTCTGATTCCAATATTGGTGGTTGTCTTACTAATCGTCAGAGTAGAAACTCCAATACCAGTTACAAAAGTAACATCTGGGAAGACCTGGACATTTGGATCATAGTATTCACTATATCCAGTTCCTATTCTAATTCTATCTCCAACAACCATATTGGTGGTGTTTATACCAGTAACAATTGTTGTAGAAATACCAATCGTTCCAGTTGTTCTGATCGAATCAAATCTGATTGTTGCAATACCAGTTGCTGTAAACTGTGTAGTGACACCAGCTGGAGCAGAGATACTAACAGTAGGAGTAGACTGATAACCAAATCCACTATTACCAATGGAGAGTGCTGTGACTGTACCAGCGACAGATATTGTAGCTGTTGCTGTGGCTTGAACTGGTGAGGGACTACCAGAGAAACTGATAGAAGGTGCAACGGTGTATCCGAAACCAATTGTTGCTCCCGTCCCAACAGCCCATGGGTCTGCTGGATCGAACGAGATTGCGGTAACAATACCTGTAATTGGATGAATCGTAGCGATACCAACAGCCTGTACTGTTGGGGCTGTCATCGTCCCTGTAGTGTTGATGGCAACAGTTGGAGCTGTTGTATATGCTCTTCCTGTTGTAGAGAATGCTGTCAGTGATGGATTGATTGCTGACCCATCAATACCTCCACCAATATCAACTGTGGCTGAAACGAATGATGTACCAGGATGACTAATTGTTACTGTTGGGGCTGAGGTATAGAACTTACCTTCTGTGGTGATTGCCAGACTTTGTACCGTTCCTCCGTATAGACCGAAGTCATCAATTGTGGCAGTACCAAGAGCCGCATTTCCAGTTCCAGTTGGAGCTTCAAATGTAACAGTTGGAGCTGTCTTATAGTAAACACCACCAGTTGTTCCATGTGGGAACAGATGTGATGAAGCCCCAATACTGATCGGTGCAGAAACAACACTTACACCAGCTCCTACCTGTGATGGAATATCGAGAACCGCCGTGGCAGCTGCCCCAACATGTTTTGGTGTGGAGATACCAATTGATGGTGGAGTAATATAACCACTACCACCAAAGGTGACAGTGACAAACTGTACTGAACCAGTTGTACTAATACCTGTGGTGGCTGCAGCTCCAGCACCAGTATATCCAGATGGAGTTGTAAGTGTAATCTTAGGTGGTAGTGTATACCCACAACCAGCATTGGTTATGAGGATATCAGAAACCTTTCCTGATCCTGGACCATTACATACAACATATTCAGTTGTAATTGTTGCAATACCAGTAGCAGTAACACCACCAGAAGGTGCTGAACTGAATGCCACGATAGGAGCAATATTATAATTATTGCCCATGTTGGTGATGGAAATCTTGTTTACAGATCCACCACTACAAAGAGTAGCTGCAGCCAAAGCATCAGATGCGTCACCAACAACAGTTAAGGTTTGGGTATATCCTGTACTTACTTCTGTAATCTCATCATCAACATCTTCCACACCAGTATCGATAACTTCGTCTTCATATCTGAAGAGTTCACACTTCAGTTGATAGACGTAGTTCTTCTCTAACTGATAGAAGGGTTGTTCGTGCTCAACATACTTAATTTCAAACAGTTTCTCACCAAGTGGGAACCAGATAAGGTCACCCTCTCTTGGTCTGTGAGTGACACCCTTCATATTTGGGATGTCTTTCATGAAAGGTGAGATGTACTCTGAAAATCTCTCTCTTGAGACGACCAATGTTAGGTCATCTTTCTCCATAATACCAAACTTGGACAGGAGTGTTCCCTGACCACCAAATCCTTCATAACTATCGACATATGCTTCAAGCGGATAGGCATGTTCAAACTTCGATTCGATAACCTCTTTGATTATCGTTTTCTCGGTCGCATACTGTCTTGGGAGATAATATACCTCCACCCCATACATTTTGAGCTGTTCGTTTACCAGGCTCTGTATTAGGTTCTGTTCGTTCTTAGAACCATTGAGAAAATATGGATTAAGCATAACATCTTACCCGATAAGATCAAGAGGTGGAACCTCGTATGTACTCATCATCTTCTCTTCGATCTTATCGAGTTCGGCTTGAGCATCATCGTAGATTTGTCTACCGTTGAACTCAATTCCACCAGGTAGTTTGACACCTTGGAACTTGATCAGGTTCTGTCCCCACTGTTTCTTGATCAATGCTGTGAGATACCTCTTCAGGAATGGATCATTGTATACTCTGTTGAAATCACTAGGATCCATTACCTTCCAACAGTCAAGGATCAGATAATCACCTACGATTAAGTCATCATATGACACATCAAGATATAATCTATCCTGTCTCTGATTGAATCTAACTGCTTTGTGAGTATTCAGGAGGAAGTTCAGTGTCTCCAGATAACCTCTGGCCATTGAATATGAAAGAATATCAGTAGTACCCCAGTAATACATGTCATTAAGGAACATCTGATACTTCAGACTGAACATGTTTCTGGAATCAATACCCATCAGGGCATCCCACTGATATACTTTATTGATACCAATAACGTCTGGAGGTACTTGAAGATAATTACTATTTTCGTAGTAAGTGAAGGTTGTATTCGTGCCTTCAATACTGGTGGTAGCTGATGTGGAAGCCATACCAACTGATCCCCTTCCACTTGGAGCTCCTGGAGGAACGGCTTTGGCTCTATCAACGTCTGCTTGAGTAATCTCGTATTTCAGAAAAGTCTGAATTACCCCGTCAAAATGTCTTTCTTGGAACAGTTGAATAGCGTCATCCAATAAATCTTGGACCTGTTCATCAGCGACATTAATTTCAACTACAGGGGCACCCAACTGTCTCAGACAGTAGTCAATCAATTCTTGTCTAGAGGAAGGCTGCGCCATTTATATACTATAGCTTTTTACTATTTAGAGAGCTGATGAGATTCCTGATATAACGGTAACATTACCTTCAGCCAGTCTATAAACTGTACTTCCTGAACTCACAAGGATGTCCCAAACATATCTTCCAGGTTTGAGATTTCCTGTTCTACCTTCTGGCATTGTCAGACTGAATTCACCGTCCGTTCTACTAGTAAATCCAACGTTAAACGCACCTGCAGCCCCCAAACTGGAACCAATAGATACAGACTTAGCCATCTGAGATGATCCAGTATAACTGGTAAAATCAAAGTTGGACTTATCTGGTCTTAGAACTTTAAATGTTGATTTGAAATCAGATCTAGTACTGATGACCAAATTGACTCCATACGCTTCTGCGCTACCGTCAGGATTGAAAGTAATAGTATTATTGGCCATTTGTTAGTTGCTGTAACATACGTTTGATATCACCAATATCATTTTCAAGTTTATCAATCCTCTCCTTTTCGGAGAGGAGTCTATCTCTGTTGGTAATGTAGGTTTGATAATCATTGGAGTTATTGTTGATAATAGCTCCAGTCTCACTATCACGAAATAGACCTCTGTGGCCTTTTACTGGAATAAGGGTCATGCTAATCCTAATGCTCTGAAGTTTCTAACCATTGGTGGAGTTGCCTGGTTGAGTGATGTACCGACCAACTTAATTCTGAAGGAACTAAATGCTGGGAGGTTGTCAATAGAGAACTTATATTCTCTAAAGTCATTTATGGCTGGAGTTTGAGTTAAGATGTCAGACTTAACCATTTTTCCATCAGGACTTCCATTGTTGTTAGCCAGACTGATAACAGAACCATTTGATGCGAAGTTTCCATTTCCTGGGAATGGAGTAAAGACAACATCTTTTACATCTACATCACCCTGATCAATTGCAAAGAACATACGAAGATCCGAATGTTCGGTCAAGTATCCGTCAAGATAAACTTGAATTGATGTTCCTGGATTTTCTAATGTGATATTTTGAGTCACATACATGAACTTATTTGGATCAGTTCCAACCATGTCTACTCTAGAGTCAGTAGCGTAGTTAGATACTGGTTGGTTTACTCTGTTAGAAATAAATGTCACAGCAACTTGATCAAGATCAATAGCTGGTGAGATTCTCGTATCATCAGTAGCCATATTAAGACTTACTGTCAGAGACTTATTACCTGGGAGTTCATCTAAGAATGTTTGTTCATTGATTGGTGAACAAACCATTCTCTGACTATCGAAATAATTTGATTGATCCAGAGAAATTCTTTCAAATCCTTGATCTACGAATGAACCCTCACTACCACTAATACTAGTGGCTGAGACTGTTCTCATGGATGGTTCAATATCAGTTCCAGTTGGAGTAATCGTATTGATGTTAGGAATGACTTGTGAGAAAGGAACATTATATGTTCCTCTCATCTGATCTCCACCACCGATACCAGTCTTATTGAAGGATAAGGATGGGAAAATACCAGCAGTTCTGTTAACTCCACCTGTACTCATATCAATTTTGAGTTTATAGAAATCAGTATCTCTTGGTTCATCAACATCAACAGTGTTCATACTATGAGTCTTATTGATTCTTCTCAGTGAGACACCATTAAACTCATACTTATAAACAATATTACCATTGGCGTGATTGATAATGTTTGTGTTATCAATACCTCTTGTGATACCAGTGAGATTGGAGTTAGTTACTCCAGTGTATGAGATAATCTCATCGTTCATCACAATATATCCAGGATTGCTGGCTCCAACACCAACACCTTCAAATTCATTAAATCCAGCTGTGCTAGCTACTGAAATAACTGACGTGGCTGTTCTAGCATAAGCTGCGGTAAGATTAGTTGGAGTTACAGTTGGTCTGACATCTCTCAGAGTTACAACGTTTGTATTGGAATACATTCCATGGTTTCTCTGATTAACTTTCAGAATATCACCACTGGTGATTACATTGATTGGAGATGTGGGAACCATTCCACTTCCATCAGCATCAAAGTTGAAGATTGTCGTAATACCAGAAGCGTTTACATAATCAAGAATCTGTCCAGCACCTGTACCAAATGTTCCTTGAACATTAGAAATTGTCAGTTCATTATTGCCATGAATAGTTGAAATAGAAACCTTGATTCCTTCACCAAGTCCCGTACCGACTGTTATTGGTGCTAGAATATCACCAACCTGATATCCAAGACCACCAGCGTTGATGGTTGCTCCAATAGCTACTCCACCCTCAATGTGAATATCAGCTGTGGCGTTAATACCATGACCACTCAATGAGGTCATAGCCACACCAGTAAAGGTGAAATGACCAGAAGAAGGTGTATAACCAACTCCAGCGTTCACGATATCAAGAGTCATCTGAGCGGCTGAACCACCATAACCAACGAACTTACCAGTAGCTCCAGTCAATCTCTGGGAGATAGTCATACCTGGTTCAAGACCACTCTCAGTTGTTGTAGTTCCAAATCCAACTCTGACTGTTTGGTCAAATGATTGAATTCCATTATTTGGAATAATTTCCAAATCAGTTGCAAGTGGTGGGTTAAAGAGTTGAACTGAACCTTGAGGTACAAAATCAGCTCTATACAGTTCAAACGTAAGGTCTTCATACTGAGATGGTGTCCAAGTAGAAGCGTTCTGAGATTTGAACAATGAACCCAGAAGTCTCTGTGTTGTGACGAGAATCTGATTAGCCTCATCTCCACCGACAGATGAAATATCTACCTCACCAAGTCTTGAGGTCCATACTCTATATTCAGTAGAGTTGGAGAGAATAATAATAGCGTATTCTCTTTGACCATTCAAATAAACTGGAGACTCAAATGTAAATCTAGTAGATACACTAGCATCATTAGAAGTTGTGATGTCATCTGGATCCATGTTGACCTCAGAGAATGGTAAAATTCTCTGACTTGGTGTACCAAGTTCAACTTCACGAATTTGTACTGTAACTGGTACATCAAAGTCGAGAGGTTTCTCTTGGAAGTACAGATCAATACCAGTCAGATATACACCAGTTGGGTCATCAACAATAAAGGATTGAGCCAGAGGGTCAGTGTACTCACCAGTGGTTCTTGTCTCGGATCCAGAGGTGAATGATGTAGAAGATGAAGCAGAGTCACCAATTGTTCTAGTCTCAACGAAACTGTCGTCGTGTTCGACTCTAGCATTTCTCAGGGACAATGTAACTTCCTGAGTATTGTCAGTATCACCCTGTGAATAGAAGTTGTCTTGTGCTGACGTTGTGACCAGACCTTCTACAAAACTATTCGTCTCACTTGAAGTCAATCTAAAGATATTATTTCCTGTTTCAAAGGTGGGATTTTGTGGATCAATAGAACTTGGAACTCTGAATGAACCAATCAATGTACCAACACGATCAGTGACCAATCTTACATCAGTAACAACAGCTTCGGCACCACTGTTGGCTCCACGGAGAACCATACCTTGTGTAATGAATCCCTGGAATTGTGGAGATTCCTCAGCTGCAAGTGAGAATGTATCAATGTTCAGAATTGTGGTACTTTCTGTATAAGCGGTTGGAAGTACGTTATTTCTGTCATATGGGTTTCTATCAAATACATCAGATGGATCATTATATGTACCAAATTTGTGAACAGGATCCGCAACTCTGAATACAATACCTGGTCGAACCAAGATATTGGGGGCTTCTTCAGTGAGAGCTCCAGGCATCAATCCAGCAACACCTTCACCAACTTCAAAGACTCCATCAACCATTGTTATTTCAACAAGTTTTGGGAAACAGAACCTGTTGACATCAACATTATCAAAGAAACCATAAACTTGTGTGAATGGTTTCATGCTCTTGGCAGTGAACTGAATATTACGAGATCTCATGAAGTGAATAACTTCACGACTTACAATTCTATCACCGAGTGATGAAGTATCAATTTGTTCAGTTACACTAGTTTGAGTGCCCTGTCTTCTCTGGTTGAGATTAACACCAACTGTACCTGAAATTGTAGTGGTTGTGGTTGAAGTTTCTGTACCAACTGTGAATCCAGATGGAACACCGCGGCTTGGTGGACGATTTGCTCCTCTAATTGTGTTGAACTCTTGCAAGGTTCCTGCTCTAGAACCACCACTAGTACTAGTGCTTTGAGAAGAACCAAGACTAAAGGAAACATCAACACCAGTGGTTTCCCATGCCTTCCAGATAACAGGAGAAAGACCAGATCTAGATCCATCTGCATGTGTTGTGACTTCAGCTCTCATAGCCTCAGCAACACCTAGGAATGAACCTTCCATCAGAACGTCTCTGAGTTCCATTCTATTGACATCAATCCAAACATCAACAGTTGGATCAAATGTGATGATTCCTTCCCAGAATTGAACCAGGAAAGGAGTAACACTCTCAGAACGAGTAGCAAATGGTTGTCTCAACCACGACTGTTCTGAATAGTTCAGAGTGACCATCTGACCAGTTCTTCTTACATTTGTACCAAGAAGATCAGCAAACCTAGAGTCTTGATTGGCTGCTGTTGTTGTACCAATACCAGCAATTGAAGTGTTACCAACCTGAAGGTTGAATGCAGTAGTGTAGTGAGATGGTCTCAAAATACCTTCTCTTCTATCAATACTATTTTTAGCACCAATGTCTAAATCTTGAGTATCTAATGAACCAAAGTTATCGACAAAGATACCAGATCTAAATCTATTCAGTCCATTAGCATCTGGAATGAACTGATTCAGTGTAGTTGATTCAAGTTGATTTAAAGAAGTGTAATACTCAAGACTCTTAATTCTCTGTTCCAACTTGGAGATATCAGACATTTGATATCTCTTATGATTGATGAATTCAGTTCTCAATTCATCAGAATTCAAACTGTATGGTGTATGATATACATTAGCGATATTCATCGCACCAGAGATACCCTTAGGTTGCGATGGAACGTCAGAAGGAGCTCCCTGTTTTACAGTGAAGATACCATCTTTATCAAGATAGATTCTATCAATTCTTCCAAGATAATAATTGTAGTCACAGGAAATTGATTCATCGGAAGCTAAGATATTCTTAGAGCTATGTTGACCACCATTAAACTGTCTACCATAGAATTCAAACGGAGATCTATTTCCAGTTCCTACAGTGTATTTTGAAACTCTAGGACGAGCATCTACAAGATCAGTGTTTCTAAATCCAGCAACACTATTGATATCTGCACTATAGTCAAAATCATTATATGAGTTACAAACTGTGATGTCACCAGTATCTGAGGGATCATACTCAGCACTCATATAATAGACTCTCAACCTATTGGTTGGAATGGCTGCTTCATCTCTTCTCTCAAGGAAAGAGAAGTTGTACATAGATTTCTCTTGACCAGTTTTGACATTGAAGAATTCAGTGATATTTTGACTTCCAGTGGTAAGTGACGATGCTACAGCACTTACTCCAGAATCAGAGAAGTTGATGACCTCTCCAGGTTCAAATGGTGTATTATTTTTGTAGATGAACTCAATAGTCGAGTCTGTCAATCTTGTAACATATAGTGCTCTAGCTCCACTGATAGAACCAACAATCTCTTCACCAATAATTAGATCATTTGTAGTATTTGTTGGACCATCCATCGATGCAAGAACCATCGAAGGTGCAGTTGGTGTTTCTTCTCCAGATCCTTGGAAAATACCATAAACCATAATGACATCTGGGATGTTCATACAGATTTGTCTGTCCTGAACTCTTGTACCATATGGAAAATCACCATATGTCAAACCATCTCGTAGAGTTGAAGATCCAGCACCAACACCAGACTGACTATTAAGAGACTTAGTCAAATCCAAGGTTTGTACGACTTTTTTGGTTTTGACCTTAGGTGTAATACCAGACTTACGAAGTGTTGCTTGAAGTTTAGCTGAACCGTCGTTAGACAGATTATTAATGGTAATCTGATTACTTCCAGTAGCGAAAGTGAATCTATCAGCCGACAGAACTTCAAGTTCTCCAGCATCATTGATCAAACTATATCTTTCTTCATCGAATGGTAAAAATACTTCACCAGGATCTGCGCTTATCGTTGCAGTTGAACCGTCTGTAATTTGAACATCAAATTGTCTTCTAATTACCAGATTAGTCTTAGTGAGATCAACATTCTGAATCATCTTCTTAGGGAATGCTGAGAAGAGAGACTGATTGTCTGAGGGATTTCCACTACTGACAGAGTTCCTTTGGACTCTCGCTTCAACAACTTCAAAGTCAGTTACACTGAGATTGGAAGTTGGAAGACTTCCATCAATGAAGGCTGTGACTGTTTGAACAGGCGCAATACTGATCTGACTAGTTTGTACGTCTGTGACTCTGGCGAGTGATGGGAAACTTCCAGTTGGGTCTGAATAACGAACCAGATTACCAGTCGTTACGATTCCAGGGAAACTGAAAACAGGGTTAGTAACTGTGGAAATACCACCACTAGCAGCCGAAATGGAAGCAATACCAATAACTGTTGAAGTTTGTGGGAGGAGATCAGCTGTGAATGTAGCAGCAGAACCTACAATGCTATACACTGACTGAACGTCAGATGTTTCATAAGCGGTTTGGTCGGTAAGTGTCCTACCATTGGTAGTTTCGCCATTAAATTTCAATCTCTCACCAAGAGAGAAAGTACCAGTGACATTGTACGCAGTAAATGCAGTTCCAGCAGATACAGCGTATCTGAGATATCCAGTAGCACCACTTGACTCACCCTCGATAAAAGTTGGGATAGTAAGTGTTGTATTTGTGTTTACTTCGAGATCGGTATATGTCTGAACGTCAAAAAGTGTCAAATCCCACTGATTTAGTGGTTTATTGGCGACTTCATATGAACCAGTTTCCAAAACGAAGTCATAAACTCTAGCAACACCGATTTCTTTACCAGATTTAGCTGTTGCACCAGCTCCAACTCTTTCACTTCTCAAACTTATGACATTTGTACTGTCAAATCCTAAAGTTGGAGCTCCAGTTACGTTATTTACGGTAAATGTTGGTCCAAAACCAAAATTGACTGACTGATCACTAACAAGTTTGGTTGTTCTTGCTTTTGGAACGTCTAAAAACGTTGGACCTCTAGTTTCTACTGGATATCCCTTGACATAAGCTTTACCAGGACCTATTTTATAAACAACCTTATCTTCACTTGGGGCTTGACCATTAGAAGTGGTCTGATTGGCATTATAGATACCTCTATTTCCAATTCCGTTGTTTAAACTCTCTCTAACAGTGGTTACAAACTCTTTTACATAATAATGACCCGATTCATCGAAGGTTCTCTTCGCTAATTCGTCACCGAGAATGTTATAATCGGTTCCAGTGTTGATTTCTCTCAGAAGACCGTTCTGGACTTCAGCCAGTTGAACGAAATTCTGGTCATTATAGTCATTTCTGTCTTTTTTCGCTAAAACAGCGGAAATTTGAAGTCTATCGGCACCAGGAGCCGTATAATTCGTGAAATTCTTAGCATTGTCGTTCAGATTTGGGTCAATATCTGAAGAAACCAGATTTTCAGTAATATTAAGACCAACTCTGTAACTTGGTTTGTTGCCATATTGGTCAAGAATGAGAATTTGGTCCTCAACATCAACAAAGAAGCCTCTCAGGAAGTAAACACCATTACTCAAAGCGAAAGCTGAACCAACACGGTTAGCTCCAGTGGTCAAACTCTTAGCAAACCCTTCTCCAGCGGCAATAAAGGTGGTTGAGAAGGTAATATTATCATTAGTCAGAAGAACTTCATTGTCATTGAAGGTACGAGTCGAGTTATCTGAAGTACTTGACTCATAATAATCAAGATAAATGGTAAAATTACCATTTTCTGACTCTTGATCAGTGATATATGTAACAACCTCAGCAGTGACACCAGAAGTGGCACCAGTAATCTTCTTACCGACCAGTTGTTTCAGGTAAAGATCTACAGGAATGCCTAAAAACTCAGGTTCAATCTGAACTGCATAAAAATTAGGCAGATAAGTCAGCTGACCAGGGATAACCTTAGCTCCTTCCTTGAAGAAGTGAGTTCCCATGTCTTCAATTTGATTTTGAAGAATGGATTGGAGGTTATTTAACTCTCTTGCTTGAACTGGATACGCTGGCTTGAAGAGAACTTTGTAATAGTTACTCTGCGGATCAAAGTCGTCAAAATAAGGAGCAACGTTAAGGTTAGTTTCCTGTGGCATGATTTCTTATTAGAATTGCAAGATGATCTTTACGTCTTCTTTCTGGGATGA
>MDTA01092154.1_pt1 | contig 17123 bp, 15 predicted proteins | sample 811151 | NCBI WGS metagenome assembly MDTA01 (sample SAMN05326648, study PRJNA326480) | marine metagenome | isolation source: seawater | place: Indian Ocean: South | collected 2010
AAGCATTGAAATTACCACCGGCATATCTGCTCCACCAATTGGAATTATTAAAAGAAAGCCAATCAAAAACGAAACAGCTAATAATATCCAAAACAAATTTGATGATTGAGTCGAACACAGTAAATAAATTAAAGCAATTATCGAAACTAAAATAATTGCATTCAGAGGATGTTGACCTTTAAACGTAATAGGAGAACCAGACATAATTCCTTGTAATTTTAAAAAAGCAATTACAGAACCTGAAAATGTTATTGCTCCAACTGCAGCCCCAATTGACATTTCAATTAAACTTCCAAGTTTAATATTGCCAGGTGTACCAAGATTAAATGCAATGGGATTTATAAAAGCCGAAATTGCTACGAAGACCGCTGCAAGTCCAACTAAACTGTGGAACCCCGCCACCAACTCTGGCATAGCTGTCATTGGAATTTTATAAGCTATAAAGGCTCCAATTGAACCTCCAACCAATATAAATATTAGTACAAAAATAAATCCACTAGAAAAATCTCCAATAGACAAAAAAGTTACTGTAACAGCTATTATCATTCCTAAAATTCCAAAAAAATTACCTTGCCTAGATGTTTCCGGTGAGGATAGACCTCTTAAGGCAAGAATAAATAATACTCCAGAGACTAAATAAAAAATTGCGGACAAATTTGCAGATATCATTATTTTTCTTTTTTCTTTTTTTTATACATTGCAAGCATTCTCTGCGTTACTAAAAATCCCCCAAAAATATTTATTGATGCTAATGCAATCGCGATAAAACCGAATAAACTCGATGAATTAAAAACACTTTGGGAGTTCCCTGATAATCCTGCGATAATTGCTCCAACAATAATTACAGAGGAAATAGCATTTGTAACCGACATCAAAGGTGTATGTAATGAAGGTGTGACACTCCAAACAACATAATATCCAACAAAAATTGAAAGGATAAATATGCTTAATCTAAATATTAAAGGATCTATTTCCATATTTTATTTAATTAAAGTTTTGTTTATTATCTCATCTTCTAAATTTATATTAATTTTTTTTTGTTCTTTATCGTACAAATTTTCAACAAAGTTATATATATTTTTAGCATACAGATTTGATGCAGAAACTGGTAATTTATTTAAAATATTACCTTCACCCATGATTTTTACCCCATTTTTTTCAATAATTTTATCTACTTCTGTAAATGCGGTATTTCCACCTTGTACTGCTGCTAAATCATAAATTACAGAACCAGGTTGCATTCTACTAATCATGTGATCTTTAATTATTAATGGGGCTTTTTTTCCAGGTATTAAAGCTGTACATACCACTATATCAATTTTTTTTAATGTTTCTGCTAGTAGTTCCTCTTGTTTTTTTTTAAAGTCCTCAGAAGCCTCCTTTGCATAACCACCCTCGGTCTCTAGGTTTTCTGAGCCCTCCACGGTTAAAAATTTTCCTCCCAAACTTTCAACTTGTTCTTTTGATGCCATCCTTACATCTGTACCAAAAACTATCGCTCCCATTCTTTTAGCTGTTGCAACTGCTTGAAGGCCAGCAACACCTGCACCCACAACTAATACTTTTGCGGCAGGGATTGTGCCTGCAGCTGTCATCATCATTGGTACTGCCTTTTCAAAATTTGCAAAAGATTCAATGACAGCTTTATATCCAGCTAAGTTAGCTTGTGAAGATAATATATCCATAGATTGAGCCCTTGTTATTCTTGGAAGAAGCTCTAATGAAAAAATATTAATTTTATTTTTAGCTAAATTTTGTAACTTTTCTTCATTTTCATAAGGATTCAAAACACCAATTAATGTTTGTTTTTCTCTAATTAGCGAAGTTTTATTATCAGGTAATAATCCTAATTGAACAATAAGATCTGAATTTTTGAGGATTTCATCCTCATCTTTTAAAAATTTAACTCCACAGTCTGAATATTCTTTATCACTAATACCAAGATGTAATCCATAATTTTCTATTAAACAAATTTCAAATCCTAATGAAATATACTTTTTAGTAACCTCCGGTGTTATGGCAATTCTTTTTTCAATATCCTGGTTTTCTAATAAAGATCCAATTATCATTTTGAAAATTCTACAGCAAGAATATTGCCATTAATACTAAAACACCTATAACAGCGACAGTTCCCCACAGCACAAATTTAGTAAAGTTATTCCATGTGTTTTTATGGTTTTCATTATCCATAAAATTTATTTCTGTCTTGCTTTAAATTTAGGGTTTGTCTTATTTATCACGTAAATTCTTCCTCTTCTTCTCACTAATTTAGAATTCAAGTCTCTTTTTTTTATTGATTTTAGTGAACTTTTAATTTTCATTTAATTTTAAATTTTTAAAAGATCTTTTACATAATTTTTAAGGTCTATTCTAGCTTTAAAATTAATTATTTTTTGACCATGAAACTTACTAACATTGGTTGATTTAAATCTCTCTCCTTTTCTGAAAGGAACATATTTCATTTTATGTTTAAACATTTTTGCAACTTGAATGATACTATATGATTTATGAAAGCTTACTGAATACTGAGCATTCTTATTATTTTTCATTGCGAAAATACATGCTTCGACAGAGTCCTTAACATGTGTAAAATTTCTAAGTTGATTGCCCGGCTTGACTACTGGTAAAGGTAAATTTTTCATTTTGAAATATCTAAAGATACCAATTACTGCAGCCATTTTATGATTAATTATCTCTCTTGGTCCATAAACATTATAAAAATAAATTATTTCATATTTTAGTTTATACCAATTTTTAAAATTTAAAATCATTTGCAAATTCTTGGTTTTGGTAAAAGAATAAGGCGATAAATGCTGATCTCTAAGGTTGTTACCAAATGAGGCTGAGGTTGCAGAATAAATTATCTTGATATTATTATCAGAACAAAATTTTATTACCTCATAAGATCCAACTAAATTTGTTTCGTAGATTTTTTCCTTTTCAGTAAAACTTTGGGCGATTCTTGAAAATTCGCCAAAATGAAAAACAACTTTTATTTTTTTTTTTAAACCTTTAAATATCTTTTTAAAGTTTTTAGTATGACCTGTTAAATATTTTACTCTTTTATTAGCTATATGATTTAATTTAAAACCAGAGGAATAATTATCAAGACTTATAATATTACAATTTGTGGTAATTAATAATTTCTCAATCAGATTACTGCCAATAAAACCTGCTCCACCAGTAACAATGATTATTTTTTTTTTCATGATAGTAGCCTGGCAACGACCTACTCTTCCGTGTCTTAAGACAAAGTACCATCAGCGCTGAAGAGCTTGACTGCCGAGTTCGGAATGGGATCGGGTATAACATCTTCGCAATAATTACCAGGCAGGGTATTCATAACCAAAAAAAAAAAATTGTAAATAATTAAATATAAAATAAGTTTATTTTCTTTATTAATTTTTTATGTAATTATATATCATTTATATGGGTAGAAAAAAAACTGCATTAATCACAGGAATCTCAGGGCAAGATGCTGCATATCTAGCTGAATTTCTATTAAAGAAAAACTACAAAGTAATAGGATCCGATAGACGATCAGCGAGAAACAGTCAATGGAGACTAAAAAGACTAAATATACATAACAAAATTATATATGAAGATTTAGAGTTAGGTGAATTGTACGAAGCTGAGAGATTATTTAAAAAATATAAATTTGATGAAGTATATAATTTAGCTGCTCAATCATTTGTAGGTACTTCATTTAGCAGCCCAATAAATACCTCTAACATTACAGGTTTAGGGGTTTTGCGAATTTTAGAGTGTATAAGGAATAATTCTCCTAAAACAAAATTTTATCAAGCTTCATCCTCTGAAATGTTTGGAGATGTTCTGGAAAAGAAACAAAATGAAAAAACACCCTTCAATCCTCAAAGTCCCTATGCAATAGCAAAAGTTTTGGGACATTATTCTACTGTCAATTATCGTGAGTCATATAACCTATTTGCTGTTTCTGGAATTTTATTTAATCATGAGTCACCATTTAGGGGTGAAGAGTTTGTAACAAGAAAAATAATAATTGGTTTGATAAATATTATTAATCAAAAACAAAAATATTTAGAGTTAGGAAACATATACGCAAAAAGAGATTGGGGATTTGCTAAAGAATATGTGGAAATAATGTGGAGGATGTTACAAAACAGAAAACCTCGTGATTATGTTGTTTCAACAGGAAAAACTTACAGTGTAAAACAATTTATAGATGAGTCTACAAAATACTTAAAAATCAAAACAAAATGGATTGGTAAAGGATTAAATCAAAAACTAATAAATAAGAAAAATAACAGAGTGATAATAAAAATTAATAAAAAATATTTTCGACCGTCTGAGGTGAATTATCTTAGAGGAGATTCTTCAAAAGCTCAAAAAGAACTTAAGTGGAAGCCTAAAACAGATTTAAAAAAATTAGTCAAAATAATGATAGACGAGGAAATAAAAAACTTTAATTTTTTAAGTTAATATCTAACTATATTTTTTTAAAAAATCTTCATAGGTTTTTTGTATAGCATTTTTAAAGTCATATTTTGATTTCCAACCATACTTTTTTGCCAATGAATTATCTAAGATTTTCCTTGGTGTACCATCAGGCTTATTCATGTCAGTTTTAAATTTAGCATTAATTTTAAGTATTTTGGATATGGACTTTGCATAATCTAAAATACTCTTCTCATATGAACTACCAACATTGATTAAACTTTCTTTTGTTTTTTTTTTTAAGAAAAAAATACAAGCCTCTGCAATATCATCAACATAGATGACTTCCCTCATTGGTTTGCCACTCCCCCAAACTTTAACTATTTTATTTTTTTTTGATCTAACAGAGTGAATTTTTTTAATTAATGCAGGTAAAAAATGAGAATTCAAATTGTCATAATTATCATTTGGACCAAAAGTATTGCAAGGCATTAGACATTTATAATTAGTTTTATATTGAAAATTATAACTTTCACACATTTTAATTCCTGCAATTTTAGCTATAGCATAGGGTTCATTTGTCTTCTCTAAAGAACCATTTAATAAATAACTTTCTTTAATTGGTTGATTACAATTTCTTGGATATACACAACTTGAGCCTAAAAAGATTAAATTATTAATTTTTGCCAATAAACATCCATGAATAATATTAGTTTGAATTATTAAATTATCGTAAATGAATTGTGCCTTATAGACATCATTTGCATGAATACCACCTACCTTAGCAGCAGCGTTAATTACAGCATCTATTTTTTTGCTCTTTAAAAATTTGTATACTTTTTTTTGGTCTCTCAAATCAAGTTTCTTTTTATCTACGGTTATAACGTTTCTAAATCCTGATTTTTTCAACCTCCTTAACAAAGCTGAGCCTACTAATCCCATATGACCAGTAACAAATATTTTTGAATTTTTACTTATCATTATTAAATTTTATTTACTTTAATATTTCTTATTTTAAAATGTTAATTACTACAATTAATTTTAAAATACTTTAAAAATATTAGAATATTGAAATGAATAAAAAAACTCTTGTTTTTTCACCCACATTTAATGAAAAAAACAACGTTATTAAGTTTATAAATTTTTTCAAGCTGAAATATAGTAAATTAGATTTACTAGTAATAGATGACAATTCACCGGACAATACCCTTTTATTACTAAGGTTATTCTCGAAAGATAATAATAATATAATTGTAAAAAAAAGAAAAAAAAAGATGGGTCTTGATACTGCTTATAAATATGCTTTTCAATATGCTTATAAAAAAAATTATGATTATCTAATTTCGATTGACTTTGATTTACAGCATAGCTTATCTGATATAAAAAAAATATTATTTTACTTAAAAAATAATAATTTTGTTATCGGCTCCAGATATATGGAGGGTGGTAAGTGTAAACTCAAGGGATTCAGGCATCTTTTAAGTCGCTATGGTAATATTTTGATAAAATTTTTTTTAAAAATTCCTTTAAATGAATTTACAACAGCTCTTAGGGGGTATGATAAAAAAGTAATTAAGTATCTAAGCTACTCAAAAATTTTGACTAAGGGATATTCTTTTCAAACTGAGGTTGTCAACAAAATCTATCATAATAAATTTCAAATCAAAGAATTTCCGATCACATTTGGAAATAGATCTTCAGGTAAGTCAAAAATTCCAAAGTTGGAGTCTATAAGAACGATTATATATTTGATAAAATCTATGTTCAGAAATTACAAATAGTTTTGTTAGAGGAGTATGAGAAATAAAAACAAGTTTTGGGTCTTAAACTAAAATCTTTTTCTTTATTTTCGCTCGAGATTATTACAATCGAATTATTAATTTTTATTTCATTAAGTTTTTTTTTATCAAATATTAAATTATAGGCTTTTCCATAATCTTTTTTAAATTGGAATATTGGGTATATCCAATCAAAAGAAGGTAAGTGATAATATGAATATTTATATTGTGACTTATTGTGGAGTACATAAATGTCTTTATCTTTTATTTCTCCCTTGATTTGGTTAAAAAGTAAGTCAATTTCTTTTTTTTGATTTGAGATAAGATCTACACTTTTAATTTTATTTATTGAGCTTATTAGATTTAATAAAATTAATATTAATAAAATTGGCACTTTATTTTTCGGAATAAGTTTTTGTAATAGAAAAATAAAGAAAAAAGTAGAGCTATAAGTGTAAAGCTCACCAATTTTGTTTAAAAGAATAATAGGAAAACAAGATATGATTAAAATCAGAAATCTAAAAAATATTTCTGAATTAAAGTATTTTATAAAATATCTAGTTAAATATGCTAAATAAAAAATAAAAAATACTATAATAAACAATAAAATCAAAATATTTCTATTTTGAAAAGAAAGATAAAAAAATAAATTATCGATTGGGTTAACTACACTTAAAAAATAAAGCGTAAAATTTTTTATCAGGTTAAAACCTATACCAAGTGAGTATCTATCTGTACCAATATTTGAAGGTTGCCATGTGGCACCAAGATTACTTCTAAATGCCAAATAAACGACAACTATAAGTATAAAGATTAAAGAGTTTAAAATAACTTCTTTCTCAGAAATTTTTTTTAATTTAAATATAAAATTGAAATTTGAATAATAAATTAAAGTAAAAATATTTAAGATTACAAAAGTAACTGCTATTTCTTTCGATAAAAAAGCAAAGACAACGAAAATATATGAAAATACTAAATCAATTTTTTTTTTAGTTTGAACAAACTCATAAATGTAAATAAATGAGATTACTCCAAAAAATGTTACCAAAAGTTGCCCAGCTGTATCAATAGCAAAAGCGCTTGAAAAATTCGTTTGTGCGAGAAAAAAAATTAAACTTAGTAAGATAGTTAACGAGTTGTTCTCTATTTTTTTTAAGAAATTATAGATTATAATTGTCAGACTGGCGTGAATTATGATTTTGGTAATAATGATTGGGTGAGCTATAAGATAAAAATTTAAATTAAAAAAATTGTAAAAAATATTTTTTAAAGGTCTCCACCATGCATCTGTTTTTAGAAAAGAATAAAAATAACTTTTGTCATTAAATTCTAACATTGTAAAATCATCATTATAATACGCAAAATTTTTTGTAAAAAAAATGTAGGATAATGAAAAAAGTATTATTAATGTATAAAACAAATAATCACTTTTAATATTCATGCGTTACACTTATTAAATTAAGAGCATTAAATCAAGGTGATGTAAATAATAAAAAAAAATTACATTTTTATTCAAAAAATCTTAAAATAAACTATAATTTTCTTCTATGAAGTTTACAGTCCTTGATATTTATCCAAAAAATAAAAATTACAGAATTTCAAAAGATCAAAATGGATCTTATGGAACCGGAAATGATTATGGTGATAATATTTTTAGTAAATTTCTAAAATTTTTTGTAAGTAAAAATGTTGATTGTCCTCCTTTATATGCTGCTCAAATATGTGGGGAATTAAAATCTAAAGGACATTTAGTAAAATATACACAATCAATTCAAGATATTGATAGTGATAGTATAATCATTCTTATTAGCTCAATTGTATGCCATGAGCATGAAATTGAATGTTTAAATTTAATCAAAAATCAAAATATTAAAATTTTTGCTGTTGGCCCATTCGCAAGTAATTTTCCTCAAAAATATGTTGAGTCAGGCTCTAAAGTTATAAAAGGAGAGCCAGAGATGTTTTTTAAAGATTTTGATTTTTATAAGAATAATTTCTCAGATTTGCCCAATATAATTGATAAATTCAAAATTTATGACATTAATGAATTATCATATCCAGCGTGGGATGTTATTTTAAATTATCAAGAAACAAAAATGTCTTTTTTAGGAAAAGGAAGATCAGCTTATATTAATTCATCAAGGGGCTGCCCATATAGTTGTTTCAATTATTGCGTATATCCTCTGCAACAAGGTAGGCAGGTAAGATATAAAAATGCGGATAGAGTATTAAATGAAATGAATCATTGTTATGATAAATTTAAAATTAAAAATTTTGTTTTCAGAGACCCTGTATTTTCAATAAATAGAAAGAATACTATCGAATTATGTAATAAATTAATTTTAAATAAACAAAAATTCAATATTTGTGTTGAAACACACTTAAAAAATCTTGATAGTGAATTGTCTACTTTATTAAAAGAGGCTGGAGTAAAAATCGTATATGTTGGAATTGAATCTAGTGATAAAGAAACTCTAGATGATGCAAAAAGATATTCGATAAATAACGATTTACAAATAGAAAGAGTTAAATTTTTAGAAAAAATAGGAATAAAAGTGAAGGCCATGTATATTTTAGGTTTACCAAAAGACAGTATTAAAACATTTAAAGAAACGGTTGAATATGCAATAAGTATAAACTCTAGTTTTAGTCAATTTAGTGTTTTCACACCATATCCTGGTACACCAATTTTTAAAGAATACGAAAAAAAATTAACTTCAAAAAAATTTATAGATTTCAATCAATGGAAACTTGTTTTTAAACATAACAATTTATCCAATAATGATGTGCGAAAATTATTGGGATATGCCTATATGAAATATTATTTTAGAATTAAATGGATCTTAGGGAGATTACCAAAAATTTTATTTAACTAATGATAGCTGTATCGGGGCAAAGCGGTTTTATTGGGAAAGAGTTTGTAAAATATTTAAGATCAAAAAAGATTAGTTATAAATGTGTAAATTTTTATAAACACGATATATCACTAAACAAAATATGTCCTGATGAAGAGATAAAAAAGATAAATAAATGTAAATATTTTATACATTTTGCCTCATCATTAAATCCAAAAACAGATCAAGATTTTTTATTTAATGAAAAAATTCCTAATTACATCCATAAAAAAATTAATAAAAAAGTTTTTTTTATTTATATAAGCTCAATCAACGTTTTGATTAAAGATAGAGTCGATAAATATTCAAAAAGTAAACTAAAGGCTGAGGTTTTATTTGAGTCAAATAAAAATTTAACAATAATAAGGCTTCCTTTAGTCTTTAAATTTGAAAAAAAAAAAATAATAAATATTGGGCCAGCAAAAAGAATTTTTACGGCAATAGACTTTTTTCCCTTTTTTGTACCATGTATTTACCCTGGAAATATTTACAATCCTATTGATGTTTTGAAATTAAATAAATTTTTAGTCGAAATATTAAAAAAAAAAATCAAAAAAAAATACTATAATATTTTAGGTCTGAAACAATTTAATTTTTTCGAAATCGTCAAATCTATTTCTGACTCAAAAAATAAAATTATATTAAAAATTAACATTTGTTTTATTAAAAGTAAATTTCCCAAATTTATAAATACGTTTTTTAAAAAACAAAATAATTTTTTAAATCAATTCGCTCAAATAAATAATTCAAAAATTAAAGAAAAAATTACTTATTTATAATTTTTTTTATCATTATTAATATATAATTAAAAAAGATAATGTTAAGAACCCAAAAAGAGTACATAAACCTTTCTTGTTCCCAAGCATTAAAAAAATGACTTATGGAAAGAACATACATTACTATGCATAGATAAATAAGTAATGAGTTTTTATAAAAACAGTTTTTATTTAAGTTAAAAATAATTTTAATTAAGAATATAAAAAAAATTATTTTTGTAACAATCAAAGAAAATTGTCTCAATCTTTTAAATTTTCTGTTATTTTCAATTGTTTCAAGTATATTAAAGTTTTCTCTCCATCCTCTGAGAGTGTCTGCAGAATAATCAATTGAAAACTTTCCAGTAGACATTAGGAAATAAAATATTCTATTAGATATCCATTCTTTTGGATTATTGATTATAAAATCAAATGTTTCCCTTGTACAAATTTTTGATTTGGAAATATAACCGATATTATTAAAGTCACTCTTTGACCCCAAAAGAAATTCTTTTTTATATAGATTGTTATTTTGAAATTTTATCTTTTCTAAAATTATATCTACATCTTCATCTGTTACATCTGAAAAATCACAAATATCTCTATATTTATGATCAATAGCATGTACAGTAGCGTACCAATTAAAACCAAGCCAGCTACTATTACTAAAAGTGTTAAATAAGTAATAATTCTTTATTAAAGGTGCTAAACTCAAAATTAAAAAAAAAACAAACGAGATAAATTCTTTTTTAGAAATTCTCTTATTTATAAACTGCAAAACTGGGAAAATGAATATTAAAAGTAAAGGATGATATAAAGCATGTATGAATGTTAAAAGTGTTAAAATTAGAAAAATATTTACAAAACTTATTAATTTACGATTTTTAAAATACAATAAAAGATTATAAAATAGTAAAAAATGAAGAAAACAACTTAAATGCGCATACAACATATAATTTTCCCAAAATATAAAAAAAGGATTTAAGGTCAAAATCAATATAAGAAATCCTTTTTCTAAATCAGATATTTTGAAAATTAATTTTGATATCCTTAAAGATAAAACACAAATAATTATTGTTAGAAATATATTTATTTGATGTATAAAAAAAATTGAATTTAGTTCATTGCCATTAAATATTTTTAAAATAACTCCAACAAATAAATTATATCCAAACGGTTGAGAATGACCATTAATTAATGTTTTTAATAAATCTTGATGTAAATAATCCAGAGGAAAGATTTGCATGTAATGATCTATTGTATCTAATGGTTTTATTTCTAAAAAAAAATATGAAAATATTCGAGAAAGAAAAATTAAAATAGAAATTAAAACAAGATCCCTGCTATTAATAGTTTTTTTAATATTCATTTTAAATATATTAAATGATAATTTATATATATTAACTTTATTGATGCAATGATTAGAGGAATAAAAATTATAAAATTAACTAAATTACCAATAGATCTAAGTAAATGGGTTGATTGGTTAAATGACAAGATTGTCACTAAATATAGCAAACAGCGTCTAAAAAAACACACAAATCAGTCTCAAAAAAAATTTCTTAAAAAAAAATTAAAATCAAAAAGAAATTTTATTTTTAAGATTATTTATAACAAGAAATTTATAGGTGTTTTAGAACTAAGTGATATAAATCATAAAAAAAAGACCTGTGAACTATCTTATATGATTGGAAATATAAGTGATTGGGGAAAAGGTATTGCAACAAAAGCAATAAACTTGGCACTGACTTATTCAAAAAAAAAACTGTTTTTAAAAAAGGTTTATGCTGGAGCTCATAAAGAAAATATACCTAGTAAAAAAATCTTATTGAAAAATAATTTCTTAATAACAAAAAAAAATAAAACGTACCTATTTTTTGAACGAGTACTATGATTTTATCTTTTTCATTAATTCTAGCGTCAATAATTCTATTCTCTCTATCATTTTGTGGATTTGGGAAAATTTTTTTAAAAAGTTTTAAAATTAAAAATCAAAATAATTTTTATGAAGAAGTAATATATGGTTTATATCTAGTTTCTTTTTTAACTTTGATTTGGAATTTTTTTTCTAATATTAATGTTTACTTCTCTTTTTCAATTTTTTTTATAGGTTTGTTAATTTATCTTACTACAGGAAATTTCAAAAAAAAATTCGTAGTTGATATTAATTCTGTATTAATATTGAGTTTTTTAAGTCTAATTTTAATTTCTTTTGCAAAATTCCAAGAAGATTTGCCATGGTATACTTTACCCTACATCTCGGTATTAAATGAAGATAAAATTAATTTTGGTCTAACTAACATTCAATTTAGATTTGGTCATACCTCTATTTTAAGTTATGCCTCTGCATATACATCTCAAATCTTTACAATAAGTAATTTAGTTATTCCTTTAATAATATCTTGCGTATCAATTTTTTTATATTTTTTAAAAGAATGTTATGCAAAAAAAAATGAATTACTAAATTTATTTTCATTTTTTGTAGCCACATATTTCCTAATTAAAATTAATCGATTTGAAGAATACGGAAACGACATACCAGCATTTTTACTGTATTGCTTTATTGTTTACCAATTACTCTCTTACGTTCTTAATAAAGAAATTGGAAATAATCTTATAGCTCTATTTTTTTTAATATTAATTTTAATCTTCCAAAAATTAACAATGTTACCAGCAATCTTTCTTACATTAGTAATAATATTTTTACTTAGATTTAAATTAAGATCGTTAATTCTTCTTTTTTCGATTGGCATATTCTGTAGTTTCTTTTGGATTTCAAAAAATGTAATTAATACAGGCTGTTTGATATATCCTGTAAATCTGACATGTTTTGAAAGTTTACCCTGGACGTCAAAAAAAAATACACATGGACATGCTAAGGCAATTTCGAATTTGTCAGAAGCATGGTCTAAAGGTTGGATTGATCAACCTTCAAAAAAGAAGTTGAATTATAAAAATTATATAGAAGGTTTCAGTTGGATTAAAATTTGGAGTATAAAAAACCCTAAATTAATTATAGAAAAACTTTTTCCATTATTTATTTTATTTCTTTTGTGTTTTATTTTTAAGAAGAAAAAAAGAATTTTAAAAAAAGATAATAGATTTATTAAAATTCTAAATTGCATTAATTTTATAAATCTCTTGTCAATTTTAATATGGTTTTTAAATTATCCTATATTCAGATATGGCGCAGTCTTTATAATTGTTTTTTTCATTGGTATTTTTATAAAATATTTTTATACTCACGATTTTACTATTGATAAAAAAATAATAAATTTTTTAATTATCTTATGTTGTACTTTTTTTATCTCAAAGAATATATTAAGAGTTTACAATGATTATGAAGATTACTCTTTGGCTCCTTGGCCAAAAGTATATTCAGAAGTTGAAAACATTCCTAAAGATTATAGAGTAATTAATAAAGATTTTAAAAAAACATTAATTTTTCCAAGTGATGAACGTGCTTGTTATTACTCTTTTATTTTATGTAGTCATCATGTAGAAATTGAGAAAAATATAATCATAGACTTAAATTCTTATGGATACAAAATTATTAAATCAAATTGATTTTGTATCTTTTTTTTTGGACCAATTTATTTATCCATTAATAATTTTATTTATATTGCTAATTTTTACTAAACAAATAGCTGTTGAAACAAATTTAATAGACAAACCAGATAAAATAAGAAAATTCCATAAACATCCTACTCCAATGTTGGGTGGACTATTTTTAATTATAGTAATTTCAGCAGATATATTATTGAACAATCTTTTGTATCTTCTCAATTTTTATTTTTGGATATTAATTTTTTGTTTAATAGGTTTAATTGATGATCTTAAAAAATTAAAATCAGAAATAAAGATACTCTTAATATCATTAACGACTATAATTTTTTTAATTTTTGATAATTCTCTAGTTATTTATGATTTTTTTTCTGATACTTTGTCAAGAAATGTTAATCTAAATTTTAATAATAATAATTTTATTCCTTATTTTTTTACAATCTTATCTTGTTTGCTTTTATTTAACGCAATGAACATGATCGATGGACTTAATGGTATTTGTGCTGGTACTTTTATAATATATTATTCTTCAATATTAATTTTATTCCCAATTAATAACAATTTATTAAATATTGTTTTATTAATAATTATTTTTTTGATAATTTTTCTTACACTTAATTTAAATGGTAAAATTTTTCTAGGAGACTCAGGAAATTATATATTATCTGCAATTTTGATTTACTATTTAATAAAGTTAGATAATGAATTTTCAGAAATTTCAGGAGAAAGGATTTTTTTAGTTCTATCTATCCCAGGATTAGATATGCTAAGATTATTTATAACTAGAATATTAAATAACTCAAATCCTTTAAAACCAGACAGAAATCATTTACATCATTTGTTGAAAAATTATTTTAAGAGTAATTTTAAAACATTTATTGCCTACATGGCAATAATAGCCTTTTCAGTAACATTAATTCCTATTTTTTCTTTTAATATAATTTTTGGAGTATTCTTTATATGTGTTAGTTATTGTTTATTGATATTTATTTTAAAATCTCTTATCTCCAAATAATTTATGATTGCTAAAAAAAATCCCTATACTAAATAGAAAAAAACTTGAATTCCAGCTTGAAAACATACTACCATGAGTAAGTAAAGGCCAGAAGATAACTAAAAAGTTTATTCCATAAAAAATTTCTAACTTAATATTATTAGATTTCATCTTGTTTATTTCTTTTATAATCAGAAAAAGAAAAAATAACCAAAATACCAAACCGATTATTCCCAAATCAACTAATAGCTCAATTACAAAATTATGAGGATGGGTATTACAAATAAAATGTCCGTGATTTGAAATTTTTTCTATTTTTTTGACTAATTTGTTACTATGCATACCACATGAATGTATTCTGTAGCCTCTGAGACCATTGCCAAAAAATTTATTTTGTTTCCATATCTCGTAACCAGCAATAAAGGTGGCTGAATAATGGTTGTTTAGAAAATTGTCTTTAAAATCAGATTTAGACGATAGTCTTAGAGTTTTCTCAAAAGTTTGGAATATAAATCTATCTTTTAGTTTTTCATTTATACTCAAAGTTACTAATATCAACAGTAAAACTAAACTAGAAACTGAAATTAAAATTTTTCTCAAATATTTAAGAAAAATAATTGAAAGTAAAAAAAATACTGTGATAAAAATCAATGGTGCTCTCTCTCCACTAAGAAAGATGCTTATATTGAGTAATATGAATATAATAAGAAAAAACAAAAATTTCTTTTTATCATTTTTGAAATAAATCAATTGAAAAACAACGAGGGGATAAAACATACGGAATAAGAACCCCCCTATTACATATTCTCCTTCAAAAAAACTTGTTAATCTAACTTTATTATTTGGTTCTATTGGAAATCCTAAAATATTTTTTTCAAAAAAGAATTGGAAATATGTGTCAAACAAAAAAACTAATAAAATTATATTAAATGTCTTTAAAACTTTTGCCAATGTAAGAAAACTGTACTTAAAAAGAAAATTAAAGCTCAAAATAAAAAGAATGATCTTTAAAAAAACAAAAGTATTTTTAAGAAAATAAAAATTCTTATAAAAAATTGTTATGATAATAGAGTAAATAAATAGAAAAATTAAGATCATAAAGATTGGCCTTAAATCTACTTTTTTTTCTACTAATACATATATACCATGAAAACAAATTACTACTTGGAAAATATTTACAAGTAAAGATCCGGAAGCTAATAAGGCAGGAAACAATAATATTGTATATACTGTTATAAAATGAAAAAAATCTAATTTTTTGTTTAAAACATTCATATAGATAATTTTTTAAAAAAAATATCTGCGTTTTGCTTTTTATTTTTTGAATAATAAAATATTTTATGGTTCAGATTTTTTTTATTTTTGTGCTGAAGATATGACATCAAACTTTTATACAATGATTTAGAAGACAGCGGATTAAAAAAAAAACCTTTTTTTTTCAACAATTCTTTGGCGTAGGGAAGATTTGCACAAATAATTGGCATTTTAAATAGTTTTGCCTCTAAAATAGGAAGACCAAGGCTCTCTATGAGACTTGGAAAAATTAGAGCATCAAACTTAGAATAAATTTTAAAGACTTTATGATCTTGAAAATAATCAATGCGCTTAAAATTTTTTGAAACATCAAATTTTTGAAACTCTTTTTTTGTTGCAGTTAAGTATATTTCAATATTTTTAATTTTAAAATTTTCAAATAAATCAATAAGTAATTGATGATTCTTATATTCATAATGATCAGCAGGATACAATAATTTAATTACATCTCTCTTTTTATATAATCTAAAATTAATATTTGGTTCTTTTATTAGGTCTTTATAAATAAAAAATTTTTTTATATCCAAATTATAACTTTTGGAAATTTTAGATTTCATAAAATTGCTTTGAACAATAAATTTTTTTACGTTTTTTGAAAAAATTTTAAAATAAATTCTTTTTAGAAAAAAATTGATTTTTGATGATGAAAATCGATATTCTTTATATTTAATCAAATTAGCTTGATTAACAAAAACAATTTGATTTTTAAATATTGGTAACGGAAAGTCACCAAGTGAGATTATATTGTAATTATTTTCATTTTTAAAAAAGTTTCTTAAAAATAAAAAAACGAGGGTAATAAAATTTTTAAAAAAAATGTTTTTCTTTTTTGGAATTTTCAAGTTATTTCTAAGTTTTTTGGAAACAACAAAAAAAAATTTTTTAGAGCTACTATTGTGTAATATTTTTTTTATAATTATAGTTGACCAGACTAGTGCACCTTTGCCACTAATATTTGAACCAAAAATAAGATTTATTTTATCATTCACAATTTTTTAAAATTTTTTCAAAAGTTAAATTAAAATTATTTAAATTAAAATTTCTGCTTGATTTTTTATTGATCTTACTAATTTGAAATAATTTTTTCTTGGAATAAGTTCTTACAAGATTAAATGCTCTTTTGATAGAGTTTTCATTTATTTTTTTTATAACAGTTAAATTTTTTGAACCAAGTTCATAAATATTACCTAAATTTTTACTAACGATACAAATATTCCCTGTCGATACTGCCTCTAACAAAGCTAATGGCCAATGATCAACTTTACTAGGTAAAATAAAAAATTTGTTTTGATTTAACTTTTGTGAAACTTTTTTGGAAGATAAATTAAAGTTAAATTTTATTTTTTTATTATTAATATATTTTTTTTTTAATTTTTTTTTTGAAGTATTAGTTATAATAATCAATTCA
>MDTA01136564.1_pt1 | contig 17120 bp, 16 predicted proteins | sample 811151 | NCBI WGS metagenome assembly MDTA01 (sample SAMN05326648, study PRJNA326480) | marine metagenome | isolation source: seawater | place: Indian Ocean: South | collected 2010
CCCACCCCGGTGTGGTTGGCCAGGTTGAGGAACGAGGAGACGAAGTTGCCCGACTGGCTTGCGATGGCGATCTTCCCGGCGGGGGCGAACGGCGCCACGATCTGGGCGCACATGCTCGAGGGCGTGGACACCACCCCTTGACCGTTGGGGCCCGCCAGCGCGATTCCGAGTTCGTCGCAGAGGGCGATGAGGCGCTGCTCCATCTCGACGCCCTCAGGTCCGGCCTCTCGGTAGCCACCAGCGGCGCAAAACGCTGCGGTCACGCCCTTTGCCGCGGCCTGCCGGAGAAGTCCTTCGTTGATTGCCGGTGGCGTGCAGATGAAGAGCATGTCGGCGGCGCCGTCGGGCACGTCGTCGATCGAACCGAGCACGTCGAGCCCGAGGACCTCGCCCGGCTCCCGGCTGACCGGGTAGACGGCACCCTCGTACCCGCTTGCGAGGAGGTTGTGCAGGGTGACGAACCCGAACTTGCCGGGGTGGTTCGACACGCCGGTGATGATGATGCCCTTCGGGTCGAAGAGCGCACCGAGATCAGGCATCGTCGTCCTCCTCGATTTCCAGCAGGGCGTCGACGGCGATCGGTTTCCCGTCGACGAGGATCAGGGGGTTGAGGTCGGCTGAGCGGAGGCCCGGCTCTTCGACGCCGACGCGGGCCAGGGCGACGAGAGCTTCGACGATGGCGGCTCGGTCGGCCTCCGGCTCACCGCGGAATTCGCCGAACAAGCGCTGGGTGGCGAGATCGTCGAGCATTTCCGCCGCGTCGACTTCGGTGATCGGGGCGAGCCGGAAGCTGACGTCGCGGATCGCCTCGGCGAGGATTCCGCCGATGCCGACCATGACGGTCATGCCGAATTGGGGGTCGTCGTTGAGGCCAGCGATCAGTTCGCGGTTGCCGTCGACCATCGTGGAGACGAGGACCTCGACCTCGCCGTCGTCGGGAACGGCCTTGCTGAGGAGTTCGTCGCACGCTGCCGCGAGGGCGTCGGTGTCGGCGATGCGAAGTCGAACGAGGCCGCGTTCGGTCTTGTGGGCGATCGCTCTTCCGCACAGTTTTGCCACGACCGGGAAGGTCACACTGGCGTCGGTTTCGACGGCGGCCAGAACCTCGGCGGTGGAGGTCCCGGTCACGAAGGGTGATACGGGCACGCCGTACCTGCTGACGACGCGCCGGGACTCGGCTTCGGAGAGAGTGATGCTCACGCCGAGGGTTGTACCACGTGCGCCCCCTGCACGGGCCAGACGACATGGAATGCGGGCGGCTCGGTGGATGGCTGGTCGACCGGCGCCTCGAAGCGCTCGGTCATCGTTTCGACGAAGGCTTCGGCGGCGGGGGTTTCGACGAGGGCGATCGCCGCGCCTGCAAACCCGGCACCGGTCATGCGGGCGCCGAGGCATCCCTCGAGCGTTCGGGCGAGTTCGACCGCTGCGTGCGGTGCTGGGCCCGTGACCTCGAAGTCGAGATGCAGCGATTCGTGACTCTCGTCCATCAACCCTCCGAGGGAGACGACGTCTCCGGCATCGACGGCGTCGACCGCTGCGAGGGTTCGCTCGTTCTCGGAGACGACATGCCGGGCCCGCCGCCGGTCGATCGGGTCAACAGCAATCTCTGCGACCTGCGCAAGGCTGGCATCGCGCAGCGCCTCGACACCGAGCGCGGCAGCGACTCGCTCACACGCGGCCCGGCGAAGCGCGTACTCGGAGTCGACGAGACCGCGACGCGTGCCGGTGTCGAGCACGACGATACGAACGGAGTCCGGCAGCGCAGCCTGGCGCAGCTCGAGCGAGCGACAGTCGATGAGGGTCGCCGAGCCCCGAACCCCTGCGGCGGAGATGAGCTGGTCCATGATTCCCACGGGAACGCCGATGATCTCGTTCTCGACCTGTTGCCCGAGGCGGGCGAGTTGGACCGGAGAGATGGTGGTACCACCAAGCGCAGTGATCGCCATGCCGCTCGCCATCTCGAGCGCAGCTGATGATGACAGCGACGAGCCGGGGATGTCGCTCACGACGGTCGCGTCGAAGCCGCCGACCTCGACCCCGTGGTCGGCCAACATCCGAGCCATGCCGTGGAGGTAGCGGCCCCATCCGTCGGTGGTGGCGGGTTCGTTGTCGAGGTCGAACTCGGTCGTTCCGAAGCGGGCGCTGTGGCCGACGACGCGTCGGTCAGGGCGCGGGGAGACGGCTACGGCGGTACCAAAGGGGATCGCCATCGGGAAGACGAAGCCGTCGTTGTAATCGGTGTGTTCGCCGATGAGGTTGACCCGACCAGGCGCGACACCGGCGAGCGTCGGTGTCGCGCCGAGGCGGTCGGCGTGCATCGAGACGGCAACGTCGACAGTGGCCACCGCGCGACCCTAATCCTTGACGAGGCATGTCTCGACTGGGATCGTGCGGAGATGTCGTCGGTGTGCGCCCACAACCGTGCCCAACGGCCGCTTTTGACTCTGGCGCGCGGCGTGGCTGCTGTGCCCGGCCCCTTCGTCTCTGCCGGCGAGGGCTGGCCATGTTGCACGCTCTGACGAGCGCTCGACTCGAGTTCATCGTCGACGACACCAGCGGAGGCCTCGAGGTCGTGCATCTCGGGTCGCCGATCGGTCGTGTCGAGCCGGCCACCTTCTCGGCACCGATCCCTGAGGGCGGCATCGACCGTCTCGCCCCGATTTCCGTCCTCGCCGAGGCGGCTGCCGGATGGATGGGCAAACCGGGGCTCCGCCTGCACCGGGACGGCACCGTCGTCTTTCCCCGGCTTGATCCTGCGACGGTCACGTCCGACGGTTCGTCACTTCGCGCCGTCGCCTGCGACCCGGCGACGCAGGTGTCGGTCACGATCCTCGCCACGCTGCACGACGCCGGAGTGCTCGAACTCGTCGTCGAACTCCGCAACGACGGTGCACCGCTCACCGTCGACGAAGTCCTCGTGAGCGTTCCCGTGCCCCAGGCGAGCGAAGTCCTGCAGTTCGGTGGCCGCTGGTCCGACGAGTTTCACCCGACCCGTCACTCATGGGAGTGGGGCACGTTCGTGGTGGAGAACCGGTCGGGGCGTACCTCGGCCACCCGTTTCCCGATGATGATGGCTGGCACGGCCGACTTTTCCGAGCAATCCGGCACGGTGACCGCCATCCACCTCGGATGGAGCGGCGACGGCCAGGTCCGGGCCGATCGACTGCCCGACGGTCGCCGTATCTTGCAGGCCGGTGAAATCTTCGGCGCCGGCGAAGTCGTGCTCGACACTGGCGAGACGCATCGCTCGGCGCCGGTCTTTCTTGCCCATTCGGCTGCGGGGCTCAACGGGATCTCCGATTCGTTCCATGGATATGTCCGAGCGCGCCCGACCCATGTCGCCACCGAGCGGCCGGTCATCCTCAACACCTGGGAGGCCGTGTACTTCGCTCACGACCTCAACACCCTCTCCGCGCTTGCCGATCGGGCCGCCGCCGTCGGTGTCGAGCGTTTCGTGCTCGACGACGGCTGGTTCCTCGGCCGCGACGACGACCGGCGGGCGCTCGGCGACTGGGTCGTCGATCCGGCGAAGTGGCCCGCCGGCCTCGACCCGCTCATCGCCCATGTGCGAGGCCTCGGGATGGAGTTCGGCCTGTGGGTCGAACCGGAGATGATCAGCCCTGACTCGGAGCTCTTTCGTGCCCATCCCGATTGGGGCCTGGTCGATCCTCACCACGATCCGGTGCGGGCCCGTCATCAGTTGGTCCTCGACCTCACCAACCCGGGCGCGTTCGAGCACATCCGCCAGTCGCTGTGCTCACTGCTCGACGACCACGACATCTCGTACCTCAAGTGGGACATGAACCGCGATCTCGTCGCACCCACCGACAGCACCGGCCGAGCCGCCGGTCAGGCCCAGACCCGCGCCGTCTACCGGCTGATCGACGAGATCAAGCGCACACACCCCGACATCGAGATCGAGAGTTGCTCCTCGGGCGGTGGCCGCATCGACCTCGGCATCCTCACCCGCACCGACCGCGTGTGGACCAGCGACTGCAACGATGCCCTTGACCGAATCCGTATCCAGCGAGGCGCGTCCTACCTGATCCCACCCGAGCTCATGGGCGCCCACATCGGCCCCAATCGGGCCCATACGACCGGCCGCACCCACACCGTCGCGTTTCGGGGCGCTACCGCGATGTTCGGCCATCTCGGGATCGAATGGAACCTGCTCGCCGCGACCGACGACGAACTCGCCGCAGTCGAACGGATCGTGTCGATGCACAAGGCCCACCGTGCCCTGTTGCACGGCGGACGTACGGTGCGCATCGACGTTGAGGATGAGGCGGTCTCGGCGTTTGTGGTCGTCGCCCCTGACCAGGGCGAGGCGATCGTGTCGGTGAGCCAGATCGCAACCTCACGAGGGCTGCCCATCGGCCCGATCCGCATCCCCGGGCTCGATCTCGACGGCACGTACTGGCTCGAACAGCTGGTGCTCGACGAACGCCGCCTGGGTCTGGCCAAGCAGCAGCCTGCCTGGCTCGAAGGTGTCGAGATCTCCGGACGACAGCTCGCCGTGGCGGGATTGCCGATGCCGATACTCAATCCGGAGACGGCGCTCCTGCTCCATCTGCAGCGTCGCTGAGGTCGATTCGGCAGGCCTCGGAGGCGCCCGGCATCCGGTGACGATTCCGGGCGATCCAGCCATAGATCGGACCCGCAAGCCAGCTGACAGGTGGTCGCACGATCAGGTGCCCGGGAAGCGTCCACATCCCCCCGGCCGCAATCAGCGACTTGCCGATGCCGAGATGGCCTCGCCACGCCGTGCCCTCGGCATCGACCCAGTACGCCGCCGTGGTGACATCGTTCTCGGTAAGGCCGTACTGCTCAAGGTTCAGGATCTGCCACGGCGCAACGCGAACGTCTTCGGGCAAGCGGCGTTCGATCCAGCCAGCGCTGGTGGTGCAGAAGCCGCAATCGCCGTCGAAGATCAGAAGCACCCCGCCATTGTCGCTTGCGGATGCGCAGGTGCGACAATGTCGGCATGCATGACCTCGTGATTCGTGGTGGGAAGGTCGTCGACGGCACCGGTGCAGCACCGGTCACCGCCGACGTGGCGATCGACGGTGACCAAGTCGTTGCCGTCGGTCAGGTCGACCAGGCAGGAACGCGCGAGATTGAGGCCGACGGGGCGCTCGTCACCCCCGGTTGGGTCGACGTGCACACCCACTACGACGGCCAGGCCACCTGGGATCCTGTGATGCGTCCGTCGATCGACCACGGCGTCACCACGGCAGTGATGGGGAACTGTGGCGTCGGCTTCGCCCCGGTCCGCCCCGGCGGCGAGGCATTCCTGATCGAGTTGATGGAGGCGATCGAGGACATCCCCGGTACGGCGCTGCACGAAGGCATCGACTGGCGCTGGGAGACCTTCGGTGAATACATCGACGCGCTGGCCGAGATGCCGCGCACGCTCGATCTCGGCACGACTGTGCCGCACGCGGCGGTGCGGGCCTATGTGCTCGGCGATCGGTGTCACGAGTACGACGTCGACGCAGCCGAGATCGGCGAGATCGCCCGCGTGATGGCCGATGGTGTTCGCGCCGGCGCGCTCGGCGTGTCGACCAGCCGCACGATCCAGCACCGCAGCCGTCACGGCTACGAGCCCGGTACGTTCGCCCTCGATGAGGAATTGATGGCGATCGCTGACGAACTCGCCGGAGTGGGTCGGGGCCTCTTCCAATTCGTGTCGGACAAGACCTACGCCCAGGCCGAGTGGGAATGGCTCGAGCACCTCCAGTCAAAGGGGGTCAATGTCACCTACACGCTCGCCCAGGATCCGGGCGCACCGGAGGCGTATCTCGCCAATATGGACGCCAACCACGCGGCCACGCTCGCCGGCACGCCCACGGCGCCGCAGGTCCCGACCCGCCCCACCGGGCTGCTCTATGGCCTGCAGTCGACGCTGCATCCCTTCCGAGCCCACCCGAGCTATCGAGAGATCGCCGACCGTCCCCATGCCGAGCGCCTCGCAGCGATGTGTGACCCCGAGTTCCGGGCCCGGCTCCTCGCCGAGGAGCCCAAGACGAAAGACCGCTTCATCTGGTACCTCGTCAACAACTTCGCCCAGATGTATCGGCTCGGTGATCCGGCCGACTACGAACCGCCGAAGGAGCAGGGCGCTGCAGCCGTCGCCGAGCGCGAGGGCCGTACGCCGCAGGAAGTCATCTACGACTGGCTGCTCGAGGACGACGGCACGGCGATGATTTTCATGCCGCTCGGTAGCTATGTCGACCACGACCACGAGGCGATCCGGGCGATGATCGAACACCCCGGTTCGATCTTCGGGCTGTCCGACGGCGGCGCCCACTGCGGCCTGATCTGCGATGCCTCGATGCCCACGTACATGCTCACGCACTGGGCCCGCGACCGGAAGCGGGGCCCGCAATTGCCGGTCGAACTCCTGGTGCACAAGCAGACCCAGGCGACCGCTCGGGTCTATGGCCTTCACGATCGTGGTGTGCTCGCACCCGGGATGCTCGCCGACATCAACGTGATCGATCACGCCAACCTCACGCTCCACAAGCCCCACATGATCCACGACCTGCCAGCCGGTGGGCGTCGGCTGGTGCAGGACGCCGACGGCTACCTCGCCACCGTGAAGGCCGGAGAAATCGTCGTCGAACACGACGAGGTCACCGATGCTCGCCCCGGTCGCACGCTGAAGGCCACCGACACCGGGGTGAAGCGGGTCTGATCGCCGCCGCCTCGGTGTGCGCCTTGCGAGCAGCGGTCGGCTGGTGGGCCAGCGATAGTTGTGCTCTTGCGGCGCGCGGAGCGGAGGACAATGGGTGGGCGTGGCTCCTCCTCGGCGCCGGAATGGGACTCGTCCCTGGACTGTTCGCACTGCAGACGATCCGCGAGGCCGATCGAACGGAGCCTGTGACCGATTGATCCGTTATCTCGGATAGGATGTCCGAGATGTTGGAACCACCTGAACTCGGCCCTCGCCTCCGCGACCGTCGCCAGGCCAAGGGACTCACACTCGAAGGCCTCGCGACCGCTTCGGGGGTCTCCCGTTCGATGCTGTCGCAGGTCGAGCGAGGGGAGGCGAACCCCACGTTCGCCACGCTCTGGAACCTCACCCAGGCGCTTGGCCTGAACCTCGACGATCTCGTCACCACCGAACCGGTCGTCGACGACGCCCCGGTCGTGGTGCTCGACCGCGCTGCCACGCCCCGCCTAGACGGCGGCGACGGCGGCGCAGTGCTGTGGCTTCTCGCGCCAGCCGATCGGGTCGGCGACGTCGAGTGGTACGAGCTCTGCCTCGCTCCCGGTGCTCGCCTCGTGTCACAGCCCCACACCGAGGGCACGAACGAGCATGCCACCGTGCTTGACGGTGCCATCTCGGTGACCGCCGGCTACGGCGCCGTCGACGTCGAGCTCGGCGGGACCGCCCGCTACGCCGCCGACGTTCCCCACCAGATCGCCAACCCCTTCGACGAGCCCGCCCGGGTGCTGCTCGTCGTCCTCGGATCAGAGACCCCGTGAGTCGCGCTGCGTTCTACGACCAGATCGAGACGACCCTCGACCAGATGCGCGAGACCGGACTCTGGAAGCCCGAGCGCCTGATCACGTCGCCCCAGGGCGCTCGGGTGCAGGTCGATGGTGCCGGCGAGGTCCTCAATTTCTGCGCCAACAACTATCTCGGACTCGCCGACCACCCCGCCCTCGTCGCCGCGGGCACGGAGGCGATGGGTGAGTACGGCTACGGCATGGCCTCGGTCCGCTTCATCTGCGGCACCCTCGACGCCCACCGCACCCTGGAGCGGGCGATCGCCGACTTCCTGCACACCGAAGACTCGATCACGTTCGCCGCCTGCTTCGACGCCAACGGTGCCGTCTTCGAGCCCCTGCTCGGCGCCGACGACGCGATCGTGTCCGACTCGCTCAATCACGCATCGATCATCGACGGCGTGCGCCTCTGTAAGGCGCGCCGCTACCGCTACGAGACCCGCAACCTCGCCGACCTCGACCGCCAGGTCGCAGCAGCACGCAAGGAGCGTCCCGGCCAGGTGTTGATCGTGACCGACGGCGTGTTCTCGATGGACGGCTTCGTCGCCGACCTCGGGCCGATCTGCGAGGTCGCCGACCGCTACGACGCACTCGTGATGGTTGACGATTGCCATGCCACCGGCTTCATTGGCCCAGGTGGCCGAGGCACGCCAGCGCTGCACGGGGTCGAGGATCGGGTCGACATCGTCACCTCGACCCTCGGCAAGGCGCTCGGGGGCGGCATGGGCGGCTTCGTCGCCGCCCGTCAGCCGTTGATCGACCTGCTGCGTCAGCGGGCACGCCCCTACCTGTTCTCTAACGCGCTCGCTCCGGCCCTGGTCGGCGGCGCGATCGAGGGCCTACGCCTGATCGCCGAGGGCGACGATCTGCGGAACCGACTCGAGGCGAACGCGGCCCGCTTCCGCTCGGCGATGACCGACGCCGGCTTCACGCTGACGGGGGAGGGGCACCCGATCATCCCGGTGATGTTGGGCGACGCCGACCTTGCCGGCCGCTTCGCCGTTCGCCTACTCGCCGAGGGCGTGTACGCCACCGCCTTCTCGTTTCCGGTCGTGCCGAACGGCACCGCCCGGATCCGGACCCAGATGAATGCCGACCACACAGATGCCGATCTCGACGTTGCGGTAGCGGCGTTCACGAAGGTCGGTCAGGAGTTGGGGGTTGTGTCGTGAAGGCCCTCGTGAAGCCCGGTGCCGGACCCGGGCTCGAACTGCGTGACCTGCCGGTGCCTGAACCCGGGCCGGGCGAAGTGCGGATCCAGGTCAGCCGGGCCGCCATCTGTGGCACCGACCTCCACATCGAGGCCTGGGACGACTGGGCCGCAGCCAACGTCACGCCTGGCGTCACTGTTGGCCACGAGTTCGTCGGTCTCGTCGATGCCGTCGCCCCCGACGTGCGGGGCATCGAGGTCGGCGACCGGGTTGCCGGCGAAGGCCATGTCGTCTGCGGGACTTGCCGCAACTGCCGGGCTGGCGAGTTCCACAACTGTCGTAACGTCGTCAGCGTCGGTATCCAGCGAGACGGTGGGTTCGCCGAGTACGTCGTCATCCCGGCGTCCAACGCCTGCGTGATCGCCGATCACGTCCCCGACGACGTCGCCGCGATCCTCGACCCGCTCGGCAACGCCGTTCACACCGCCCTGTCGTTCGATCTCGTCGGCGAGGACGTCCTCATCACGGGCGCCGGACCGATCGGCCAGATGGCCGCTGCCATCGCCCGCCATGCGGGTGCCCGTCACGTCGTGGTGACGGACCTGTCTCCAACCCGCCTCGAGGCCGCCCGGCAGATGGGCGCCTCGGCCGCCGTCGCGCCCGGTCCGGATTCGCTTCGGGCGGTGATGGCTGAGCTCGGCATGGTCGAGGGCTTCGACGTGGCCCTGGAGATGTCGGGTGCCAGTCCGGCGCTCGGCGACATCGTCGAGCACGTCAACAACGGCGCCAAGATTGCCCTCCTCGGGTTGTTCGGTCAGCCACCGGTGGTCGACGTCAACCAGGTGATCCTGAAGGGCCTCACGGTGAAGGGGATCTACGGCCGAGAGATGTTCGACACCTGGTACAAGGCGGTGGCGATGCTCGGCTCCGGCCTCGACGTCTCGCCGGTCATCAGCCATCGCTTTGCGATCGACGATCACAAGGCGGCATTCGCCGCACTGCGGAGCGGTGAAGCGTCGAAGGTCCTCCTCGAGATCGGCTGATCCGATCTATGCCCCGACGCGCAAACGCCGCCAGGAGAAACCGGCGGCGTTTGTCAGGTTTGGTTGTCCGAAAGGACGGAGATCAGCTGTTGCGGCCCAGGTTGGGCTTGCGGCCGTGGTTGGCCTTGGCGCGGCGGACCTTCGCCTTCTTCTTCTGGGTGCGCTTCGACATAGGCTCTAGAGGGTAGCGAGCACGCTCGTATATCCCTCACGGAAGGTCGGGTAGGAGAGTTCCCATCCGAGGTCCTTGAGTTCGCTGTTCCGGCAACGCTTGCCGGTCGGGGCGACGATCGGGGAAGGGTCGGGGCCGAGATCGACCCGCACCTGGGCGGCAATCCACGCCAGTACGTCGTCGCGTGGCGCCGGCTCGTCGTCGACGGCGATGGCAACCGGCGGCGGGCTCGGATGGACGACGCACAGCGCAAGCGCAGCGGCGAGATCGTCACGATGCACGCGATTCGTCCAGCGGGCGGGCATCCCGGGGGTGACGCCCACGACGCCGGTCAACACCTGATCGATCAGACGGCGGCGACCCGGTCCGTAGATGCCAGCCGAGCGGACGACGGTGGTCGGGATGCGACGGGCGAGTGCCGCCTCACCCTCGACCACGATCGCGGCGGTCGAGCGGGAAGGGTCCGGTGGGGTCGTCGCGGTGACCCACCGTCCGTCGTCGGCACCGTAGACACCGGTGGTCGAGGTCAGTACCGCTCGGGCTGGCTCGGTGGGTAGGGCGTCGAGCAGCCGCTGGGGTCCGTCGAGGTAGGCGGTGCGATAGCCCTCGTCGTCACGCGACGGCGGGGCTGTGGTGAACACGACAACGTCGGCGGACGGCAATCCCATGAGCGATGCCGAGTCGGCGAGATCGCCGACGAGTGCCGTTGCCGCATCGATCGAACGACCCGATCGGTTGAGTGTCGACACCCGCAACCCGGCGCTGCTCAGCATGGTCGCCAGGCTGAGGCCGGTGTCGCCGGCCCCGACGATCAGAACGTGGGGGACTGCATCGCCCATGAAGGGCGACCGTAGCCCTCGTCGGGCGTATGCTGCGCGCATGGCCGAGTCCACGAACCACAGCGACGAGTTCATGGTCCCCTGGACCGAGATGCAGCACGGCACCCGGGAGCACTACGAGTACCTCGGTCCCGCCTTCTACGAGCACGCTCGCGAATCGCTCGTCGACAACCTGATGATGCTGCTCGGCCTGCTGAAGGGTCCGAAGCTCGGCTATCAGACCGACCGCTATTCACACTCGCTGCAGTCGGGAACCCGGGCCTATCGCAACGACGAGCCCGTCGACATGGTTGTCGCCGCGCTGCTCCATGATGTCGCCGACGGCTTCGCCCCCGAGAACCACAGCGACGCTGCCGCGGCGCTCCTTCGCCCGTATGTCGACGAGGAGACGCACTGGGTCATCAAGTACCACGGTCTCTTTCAGGGCTACTACTACTTCCATCATCACGACGGCGACCGCGATGCCCGAGAGATGCACAAGGACTCGCCGTACTACGACCGTTGTGTCGACTTCTGTCACGAGTACGACCAGAACTGCTTCGACCCGAACTATCCGGTGATGGATCTCCAGGACTTCCGCCCGATGCTCGACGAAGTCTTCAGCCGCCCGTCGAGTGTCCCGGGCGTGGCACCACTTCCGGGCTAACGCTTGCCCGCGGTTGCCTGCAGGATCGCAGCGAGGAGCGCATCACGCTGGGCGCTGAGTTCGGCGGTGGTCTGTTCGCCCGTCGCCTCGGCGATGCCGGCTACCAGTTGCGCTGCGACCTCCGGGTCGAGGTGGAGTTCGCCGAGGTCGTCGAACCAGCGGTTGAAGCTGTCGGTGTAGCGCTCGGTGAAGCTGGTGAGGCCTCCCTCACCGGCACCGAGATGAAAGAGCATCGTCGGGCCCATCACGGCCCAGCGCAGGCCGGGTCCGGCCCAGACGGCGGTGTCGACATCCTCGACCGAGGCCACGCCGTTGGCGGCCAGGCTGATCGCCTCGCGCCAGAGCGCAGCCTGCAGTCGGTTGGCGACATGGCCCGGCACTTCCTTGCGGACCTCGATCGTGACCTTGCCGACCGACTCGTAGAACGCCCGGGCTGTCGCCACCACGCCATCGTGGGTGTGGTCGTTGCCGAGCACTTCGACGAGCGGGATCAGATGCGGCGGGTTGAAGGGATGCCCGAGCACGAACCGGCCGGGTGAGCGCCAGCCGCCCTGCATCTCGGTGAGGGTGAGCCCCGATGCCGACGAGGCGACGATCGCCTGCGGCTCGAGTGCGTCCTCGATGTCGCGGTAGAGCTCGTGCTTGATCTCGAGTCGCTCGGGCACGGATTCCTGGATGAACCCGGCGCCGTCGACGGCCGCGCGAGCGTCGGCGTGGAACGTGACGGCGTCGGGGTCGGGGCCGTCGACGACGAGGCCGAGTTCCTCAAGTGATGGCCAGGCGGTTGCGATGTAGTCGCGCACCTGGCGTTCGATCTGGGGAGCCGGGTCGAACACGGCGACGCTCTTGGCGCCGGCCAGGAACAGGGATGTCCAGCTGGCGCCGATGACGCCGCCGCCGAGTGAGCAGGTGTGTCGGTTCGTTTCCATGTCGAGGCTCATGATCCGTGCGTCATCCTGATGTGCTGAACGGCGTCCGGTGTGTTTTCCAGGTAGGCGACCTCGTCGACCTCGCCTTGGGCACACGACGTCGCAAGCTTGGCGACTTCGTCGCCCAACCAGCCCATGACCTGCTCGACGTCGGCGTAACCACCGGTGCCCTCGATATCGCTGTCGATCATCACGCGTTCGCCCGAGTGCAGGACGACCGCCTGACCCTCTGGGTCCCACGTAGTGCCAGCGGGCCAGACGATCGGGAACCGGGAGCCTTGGGGCAACACGAGAAGCAGGCATTCGCCCTCGAGGGCGAGTGTGCCGAGGATCTCGGCGGCGTCAGACGCCGCATCGAAGGGCGGTAGGTGGCGCATCACCGGACCGTCGACCGTGCCGTCGGGAAACGCCGCGTCGGCGGTGGGCGATGCCGGCGCGGGCTGCTCGTCGTCGCCGACGCCGAGCCCCACGACGAGCCCGACGGCGACCGTGAGCCCGGCGGCGAGGGTGCCGAGGCTTGCCCCCTTGTACTCGCCGGTGATCATGCGATGTGGTGGAGCGCGGCGTGGTGCGCGGCGGCCGGTGGCATGGCCTGGATCGTACCCACGGGTTCGGTGGTCAGATCGCGAGATCGTGCAGGTTGTAGTTCGTCACGACCCGATCGATCGTCTCGCCCTCGTACCGGTAGTTGTCGGCAAGGTTGGCGAACGGGAGATACTCGAAGGGTGCCTCGTCCGGCAGGTGCCGAGAGCGGGCATCGATGGCAACCTGGATGATTGCTGCTCGCGCCCGGATTCGCTCCTCGTCGTAGACGGGATCGGGGGTGTCAGAAGCGGCCAACCGGAGCTTGCCGGCGACCCCGAGCACGGAGGCTCGCTCGTGGAATCCGAAGGTGATCGACACTCGCGGATCGGGCGAGCTGTTCGCGAACGAGCCGTGCACGATTTGGCGGTTGGCGATCGTGACGTCGCCGGCGCCGCAGACCAGCGGGACGGCGTCGGGAAGCATGTCGCTGCCGCCGTTGGCGGCGACCATGGCCTTGATGTCGGCCTTGCCGTGATGATGGCTGCCGGGCACGACCCACAACGCGTTCGCAGCAGTGGTCGCATGAAGCTGCACCTGGAAGTTGAAGCCGTGGATGTCGGCATGCCACGCCGGGCTGTCCCAGTGCGTCGCGCCGTCTTGATGCCAGCCGACCGATGCGCCCAGACCGGGTTTCTTCACGAAAATCGCGTCGTTGTAGGGCACGAAGTCATCGCCGTTGATCGACGCAGCAACGGCCAGCAGGCCGGGGTGCCCGTAGAGGCGAAGGGCCTCCGGCATCAACATGCACATGCCGAAGATCAGGTGAACGATGTACTCCGGGGCGTCGGAGGCGGCGGTGGGCTCTGCCATCTTCGTCGGATGGCGGCCGGCAAGCAGCGTGGTGCCGCCCCACGGATCCGACAGTGGCTTCGCCAACACGAACGGCTCAATGGCGTGGTCTCGGCCGATCGCTGGCCGCCCCTGCATGTCGAGTTCGGATTTCGGTCGAGCCGGGGCTCGGTCGATCACATCGTTGACGGCTCTGCGCAGTTGGCTGATCTCACCAGGAGTGACCACGTTCTCAAACACGTAAAAGCCGTGCGTGCGATAGGCGCGCAGGATCTCTGGCGCCAGACGGCCGTCGGTATCGAGGTCGAGTGGACCTCGAGCACGGAGGCGAGTGGCCGCCTGCTGTCGCTCGATCGCGTATTCACGCATTGCGTCGGCATGGGCGGCGCTTGAGAGCGGGGAGGGTGTCATGACGTGAGCACGGCTTCCCGCTGGTCCGCTGGTCGCTTCGCAGTCAGAGCCTCAACGCCGGCGAGGATGAACCGGACCGTGCGATCGATGTGTGCATTGCGATCTGGGATCGACCCCGCCCTGCCGATGTTCGCGGCTTCGATTGAGGCGGCTGAGCCGAGACGAAGCACGAACTCCGTGGTCGACCGGTCGGCGTGGTACTCGGCGGTCAGGGCCCGGACGAGCACTCGTTCGGCCCCGCGGCCTTCTCCTCGCCAGCGGTCGGCGTGCCGGTCCGCAAGTTCGGGGACGCCCTGGAGCTGGCCGATCGCGCTGGCGTCGGACAAGAGATCGAGGTTGGCAGCGACGAAAACCCGAACGACCTGCTCGAAGCTCGTAGCCTCGGCGAGGCTGGCCCGAACGGCGGATTGATAGCGAGCATCCTCTCGTTCGAGGAGTGCCCCGAGCAGCGACATGCGAGTGCCGAAATACTTGTGGACGAGCTGCGGAGTGACGCCTGCCCGCTCGGCGACCCGTTCGACGGTGCAGGCGCTGACGCCATGGCGTTCGACCGTGGCCTTGGCGATGTCGAGCAGCTGGGTCTGGCGATCATCGGGGGAGAGGCGCCGACGTTCGGACATGTCCAGGATCGTAGCGGTTGACGTCGCTGTTTGTCTTTACTCAAATAGGGACCGACGGTCATATCGCCGAACAACGAGGAAATCCATGACGTATGCCGGGAACCGACGGATCATCGATGTCGACAGTCACCTCTTCGAGCTCGATGATTTCCTCACTGCCGTCGCCTCGGACGATGAGCGTGTGCTCCTTCGACCGATGGACGAACAAGATGAGCTCCCAGTGTCGCTTGAGGCGATCGCCAAGGGCCGCCAGCACCTCGAGCGGCGCAACGCCGACGGGGAGGTGATGGCGAAGTTCGAGGCAGGCATGTTCGACATCTCTCGGAGTCCGTGGTCCCGCCTCGGCGCCTTCGACCCGGCCGATCGATCCCACGCCCTCGACGTGCTCGGGTTCGAGGCTCAGCTCGTTTTCAGCACCTTCTCGTTCCACCAGATCGCCCATCAAGCTGATCCGAAGGCCCTTGAGGTCGGAGCGCGGGTCCACAACCGGGCGATGGGTCGATTCTGTGCCGACGACCATCGGCTGCTCGCCGGAGGGTATGTCCCGCTTTCCCTTGGCCCGGAGGTCGCAGGCGAGCTCCTCGACGAGGCGTTCGCCGATGGCTGCTTCACCGTCATGGTCGACACCAATGAAGCTGACCCGGAAGCCCGTTCCTTCACGCATCCCGATTTCGATCCAGTGTGGGCCCGTTTCGCTGCACGCGACGTGCCGGTCATCTTGCACATCGCCGTGAACGGCCACTACGACCCGGTGTCACCAAGCTTCAAGAACAACGGTCGGGGTGCGACGGCGGTCGGCGGCGATGCGCCCGACTCCAACCTTGGTCTGGTGGCGATGAACAACTCGGTGGAACTCTTCCTTTCCGCAATGATCCTCGACGAGGTGTTCGAGCGTCACGACGGCCTTCGGGTCCTCTCGCTGGAGCATGGCGCGTCATGGGTACCGGGGTGGCTCCACAAGCTCGATTTCGTCGAGCGCACCACCCGTCGCGTGGCACCGCGCGATCGCCTGGCGTCGGACGTGGCGCGGGAGCGCATCCGGTTTGCACCATTCGCAGGTGAACCGGTCGGGTGGATCATGGAGCAGCTGGGACCCGAGATGTTGTGCTTCGCCTCGGACTATCCGCATCCCGAGGGTTCACGTGACCCGATCGGCAAGTTCGAGGCGACGATGGAGGACGTCAGCCAAGCCGACCTCGACGCGTTTTTCGCCGGCACGATCGAGGCGTTCCTTGGTTCGAGCGTGACCTGATTCAGCTCGTCGAATCGGCGGGTGAGATCGCCCGCTAGCCCAGGAGCTCGACGGTGTCGAGCACGACCAGCACCGTGAGCAGCGCAATGATGCCGCTGTTGATCGCCGTCATCGGCCACTTCCACCGGTGGTCGGCGCGATGGAATCGGCGGATCGACACGATGTTGGCGGCGATGGCGACCAGCCCGACCGGGAGGCCGATCCAGGGGCCCACGCCGGCGCTCAGGCCGATGAGTGGGAACCCGAACGGGATCAGCAGGTAGGTGAACGTGCAGCGGATCGCTGAGACGAGGATCGACCTCGAGAAGGCATGCTCGGCATCGGTCGTGGAGACGGCCGCTTCGGTCGACGGGGTGGCGTGCACGTCGGTCACATCGGCCACCGTACTCGTAGCGAGATCGGTAGCCTCGTCCGGGCTATGGAACGTTTCGGGTTCGTCGGTCTCCCCAACGCGGGCAAGTCCTCGCTGTACAACGCGCTCGCCGGAGGCGGCGCCCACGCGGCGCCCTACGCCTTCGCCACGACCGACCCCAATGTCGGTGTCGCGAAGGTGCCCGACCATCGCCTCGATGCCCTCAGTGAGATGTCGCAGAGCAAGCAGACGATTCACGCTGCCGTGCAGTTCACCGACATCGGTGGGCTCGTCGAGGGCGCGAGTCAGGGTGAAGGACTCGGCAACGCCTTCCTCAGCCACATTCGCGAGGTCGATGCGATCGTGTTTGTCCTTCGGGCGTTTGGCGACGACGACGTCCCCGGGCCGCAGGATCCGCTCGAACACCTGCGTGTGGTCGAGATCGAACTGGCACTCGCCGATCTCGCGAGTGCCGAGAAGGCCCGAGACAAGACCCAGCGCATGCTCAAGGGCGACGCCTCGCTGAAGCGCACGGTCGACCTGCTCGACAGGGTTGTCGACACGTTGGGTGAGGGGACGCCTCTCTACCGAGCCGGCCTCGACGACGACGCACGGAACGACCTCAAGGAGTTTTTCTTCCTCACCAACAAGCCGGTCATGGCCGTACTGAACATCGGCGAGGATCAGATCGGCGACGAAGCAGCGATCGCTGCTCCCGTGCGCGAGGAACTCGCTGGTGCTGAGGTCGTGCCGCTGTCGGTGCAACTCGAAGCCGAAGCTGCGGTGATGGCGCAGGAGGACCGTCAGGAAATGCTC
>MDTA01035081.1_pt1 | contig 17118 bp, 21 predicted proteins | sample 811151 | NCBI WGS metagenome assembly MDTA01 (sample SAMN05326648, study PRJNA326480) | marine metagenome | isolation source: seawater | place: Indian Ocean: South | collected 2010
CAGGTGAATTAGTTGACTATGTTGCATTTAAAAGATCAGCTGGTGTTGGTGCTACTACTGAGATTATATCAAATAAAATTACAACCAAAACAGCCGCAGGCTTTTCAAACGGTGACGTAATTAGAATGGCTGAAACAGTTCTTAACACTGGAGCAACAGCTAACACATCATCTAATTTGTTAAATCAAAAAAATGTAACAATTGGCGGTGAAGACGCAGACGACTTTGTTGCCGCAATTAGTGCCGCTGGTTTTGAAAACGTAGAAGCAGAATACGATGCTGACAGTAAGAGAATTAAACTTAGACACAAACTAGGTGGAAACATTTACTTCTCAGACACAACTGGAGCGGCAATGGATGACATTGGTTTTGGAACAGCAAAAGCAAACACATATGGCGGTAATTCAGATCTTACAACTGAAAAAATTGCAAACTTATATGTTGCACCTGCAGGTGACAAAGACGATTATTCAACTACATTCTTAGATGATGGTTCAAGCACAGCAGATGAGGCATCAAGAACATTTAGTTTCTTAGCATCAAACTGGACACCAGTAGAAAACACACCAGACACAGGAACAACATTTACTGCAATTCAAAGTTCTTCTGAGCCTACTAAAGATCCAGCAGATAGACAAAAATGGTATCAAACTGTTGTTGACGAAGTTGATATTTTGATACACAACGGAACAACATGGACTGGATATCAAAATGTTACATCTGATGCTAGAGGATTTAATTTAGCAAACACTGATCCAAAGGGTCCTATTATTTCAGCAACTGAGCCTACACTACAGACAGATGGCACAGCATTAGTTGATGGTGACCTTTGGGTAAACACATCAGATCTAGAAAACTATCCAAAAATTTATAGATATGATTCATCACAGAATGATGGTCAACAATTTGTGTTAATTGACAACACAGACCAAACATCACAAGACGGCATACTTTTTGCAGACTTTAGATTTCATTCAGATGGAACATTAGATGTAATACAAAAAACTACTTTGATTACAGACTTATTGACATCTAGCTACTTAGACTTAGATAAGCCAGATCCTGCACTTTATCCAAAAGGAATGTTAGGCTTTAACCTAAGACGTTCTGGCTACAATGTAAAAGAATTTAGGAAAGATTACTTTACAAGAACAAATTTCCCAAGCACTACATTGTATCCAACACTTCCAACAGAAAAAGATGCATGGGTCACAGCATCAGGATTAAAAACTGATGGATCACCATTTATGGGAAGAAAAGCTCAAAGGAACGTGGTAGTAAAAGCACTTAAAGAAACTGTTACAGCCACTGACGAATTAAGAGAAGAACAACGTGAATTTAACTTATTGTCAGCACCAGGTTATCCAGAGCTTATAAGTGATCTTGAAACACTTAATGCAGACAGAAAAGAAACTGCTTTTGTAGTTGGTGATACTCCATTTAGATTAGCACCAAACTCAACAGCAATTACAAACTATGCTAACAATACAGCAGGAGCGGCAGACAACGGAGAAGATGGATTAGTATCTACAAATTCATTTACTGGTGTGTATTATCCATCAGGATTTACAACATCACTAACAGGTGACTCTGTTGCAGTACCACCATCACACATGATGATGAGAACTATTGCATTTAATGATCAGGTTGCATTTCCATGGTTTGCACCAGCTGGTGTAAGACGAGGTGCTATTGATAATGCTTCATCAGTAGGCTTTATCAACAGTGAAGGCGAGTTCGAAACAACAGCAGTGTCAGAAGGATTAAGAGATTCACTTTACAGTGTTAACATTAATCCAATTTCATTTGTGACAGGCGCTGGCTTAGTTGCATTTGGTCAAAAAACTAGACAGCTAACAGCTTCAGCACTTGATAGGGTAAACGTTGCAAGATTGACTGCGTTTGTAAGATTGAACTTAGATAAAATTGCAAGACCATTTATATTTGAGCCAAACGATGCTCTAACAAGAAATGAAATCAAACAAGCTATTGAGTCATTCATGTTAGAATTAACAGCACAAAGAGCCTTAACAGACTTTGCTGTTGTGTGTGACGAAACTAACAACACACCAGCAAGAATAGACAGAAACGAACTGTTTGTAGATATAGCAATTGAACCAGTGAAATCAGTTGAATTTATCTTTATACCAGTTCGTTTAAAGAACACAGGAGAAATAGCACAACAAGGCATTTAAGGGCTAGGCCTTTAAAGGTTTTGAACAAAGAAAAAATTACTGAATAGTAAATATTCGTAATAGGAGAACAAAATGGCAGTATCAACACTATCAAAATTTACAGTACCACTAGCGAGTGATCAGTCTTCAGCCTCACAAGGTTTGTTGATGCCAAAATTACAATATCGCTTTAGAGTGATACTTGAGAACTTTGGTATATCCACTCCTAGATCAGAAATAACAAAACAAGTTGTAGACGTAACACGTCCAAACATTACATTTGACCAGATTACACTTGAAGCATATAACTCAAGAGTGTATATGGCTGGAAAACACACATGGGATCCAATAACATTGAATGTTAGAGATGATGTTAACAACGAAGTTACAAAACTTACTGGCGAACAATTACAGAAACAGTTTGATTTCTTTGAACAGTCAAGTGCGGCATCAGGTTCAGATTACAAGTTTACATCTAGAATAGAAATACTAGATGGTGGTAATGGTGCAAACACACCAACTACTTTAGAAACATTTGAACTATTTGGTTGTTATCTTGACAATGTCCAATACGGAACACTAGCATATGCAACATCTGATCCTGTACAGATCACAATGTCAATAAGATACGACAATGCAATCCAGGCCCCAAGAGGCACAGGAATAGGAACTGCAATAGCAAGAACTATCAACACAGCGGCTACAGGCGGCGGTATTTAAATTTAACTTTCAAAATTAATAAGAAAAGCGTCTTTTTAGGCGCTTTTTTTATGACCATAAATATCGCAAATGGTCTGTGGTTATGGTATTTGAGACTATATTATTAAGTCAAATGGTAATGTGCATTGTAATGGATATTCCAGACTGCCCCGAATCAAAAATTGTTAGCATGGAAAATGAATGGACGCCTGCCTATTATTACTATTCCGATGGCATAGGCAACATCCACTATGATGATGATCAAACTATACATATGGGGATAATTGTCCACGAACTTTCCCATCATGTTGCAGTTACACAACACAAAGACTTCAGCACAGTGTGTAAAAAATTTGGTGGCACAAACTGTGACCACGAACTATAGTTTTTAATTCTGGTAAATTTAATCACCATAAATATTACAAATGGCAAATTGGCGCAGTAATTTCTTAAAAACACTTGTTGGCGGCGACTTGATGCGTGATTATCAACATGCCGCAAGACTATATGTAGACGATTTGCATAGATTACAACCTAAAAATCAGTTTTTGTATCATGTTGTTTTTGACGTAAATCCTTTGGCATCAGGTATGTCATTAAGTGCCAGTGAAAAAATTGAGCTTGGCATGATTGTTAAAAGTACAGATCTTCCGGCTTATCAGTTCAACGTTGAATTAAAAAATCAATACAATTATAAAAATTATTCACAAACAGGAATAACATATCAGCCAGTTCGAATCACTCTACATGACGACATGGGTGACGTTGCAACTGCATTTTTTAAATCTTATTATCAACATTACATTACTGATACAAATGTTCCAGATAACAAATATAGACAACAAGGATACGGAGTTGCTCAATCGACTCGTTGGGGACGTGATGTTGCAAAGCACAATAGATTTTTTAACACAATTAGTATTTTCCAAATGGCAAGAAAAAGATTCACAGAATATAAAATGATGAATCCTGTTGTCAATGATTGGTCAAATGGTGCAATGGCACAAGAAGCTGGCACTGGATTAAACAGTCATGAATTTTCTGTATCATATTCAGGAGTAAAATTACGTAATGGTCAAGTTGGCACTGACCCACAAGGATTTGCAACTTTCCATTATGACAACACTCCATCGCCAAATAGAAGTGGAGGAGATTCTATATTTGGTGTAATAGCAGGAGCAACTAGCACAGTAAGTTTATTAGCAGAAGGAAACATAATTGGCGCGGCAATATCAGCCGCTGGCGTTTATGACAAAGTAAAATCAGGCCGAGCCACTAGAGGCGCCAAAGAAGAAATAATAGGGCTTGGTAAAGACGCAATCAAAGGTGGCTTCAATAACTTAGGTGCAACATCAAAGCCAGGTGTACTATTTCCACAAAACATAAGAAAAAAATCTGAATCTATTGTAGTAAAAGAAAAAGCTGTGGACCAAGTTCAAAACAATAAGCCAAGAAAGTTTTTTGAAAAGAATGATGAAATAGTGTTAACACCTGCACAAGTGGTAACTTACATAGCACTTGATAATGTAGCAAAAACAAAAGTTGCAAAGTATATATCGTTCCAGTCCGATAGAAGTCTTGATACAAACGATGTAGAAACAGAGTGGGCAAAATTAACTGATGCTGACAAACAAACATATCTTGATGGAGCCGCAGACAAGGCCAAAAAATTATCTGTTGAAGGTGTGATAAATTATAGTGTAGATAAAAATACATATAACAAAATAATAGAGACACAATAATGGCATATACAAAAAGTAGTGGAACAAACACAGAAGGATCAAGTGCAGTCCTAAGTAATTTGGCAGTAAGTCCGTCCACTGACACTAAAAGCATTGTTGAATTCTTAGAAGGACTAAATGATGTAAGAGTTGAATTCAGTGCAAGTGAATATGATGCAGTAGTTGGATTTTTCGAAGGACGTGATTATGACACACAAGCGGCATCATCTCTAGCATACATTCTATTAAAACAAGCTAGGACAGATAATGTTCCTATTTTCCAAGTGTTAGACACACTAGGAAAAGCTACTCCTACTGCACTATCTCAACTAGTAGCAGAAATATTAAACTCAAATAGATATAAAACTTCAGTATTAGGATATAAGCAATCACGTGATACAGCCGATCATGTAAATCGAAACATTAAGGCTTAAAATGAACAGATGGTCACAAGGACTATATCAACCAAAGTTTCCTGACAAGTACATAGGTAAGAAAACACCAAGATATAGATCGTCTTGGGAATGGGCGTTCATGCGTTTTTGTGATAATAATAAATCTATTTCTAATTGGGCATCAGAATCAATTCAGATTCCATATAGACATCCTTTAACAGGTAAGAACACAATTTATGTACCAGACTTTTTTATTGTTTACAATAGCAAGGGCAAAAGACGTGCCGAACTTATAGAAGTCAAGCCAAATAATCAAGCTAAGTTTGAATCTATAGGAAAAAATAGACAAAACCAAGCCGCATACATTGTCAATAGGGCAAAATGGGAAGCGGCACACAAATGGGCTAAAGGAAAAGGTATTCGTTTTCGTGTGATTACAGAGTCAGATATATTTAAATAAACAGAATGACTAAAAAACTTGAAGAAATATTTGATTTGGACACCACGCCCGAAAGCATGAACGAAAAACTTGATGCTGAACAAAAAGATAAAGACGACAAAGAAGCAGATCAGCTGATTAAAACTAAAATAGGACTAGACAAAATAGATTCTGCTTTGCCTGAAGTAGTAGGGCTTGAAGATGACAAAGAAATTGACACGTATGCTGATGAAAGTTTCCAAGCATATAAAGATCTTATGGATTTAGGCATGAATATCGAACCAAGACTTGCTGGTAGAATAATGGAGGTTGCATCTTCCATGATGCAGAATGCAATAAATGCCAAAAACACAAAGGTAGATAAAAAGCTAAAAATGATTGAATTACAGCTTAAAAAAGCCAAATTAGACCAAAATAGCCCTGAAGAAGAAGTGATTTCCGGAACTGGCTCTGTGGTTGCCGACAGAAATGAACTTATAAAACAGATATTAGCAAATAGCAAAGACGATAAATAAAACACAATGAAAACATTCAAAGAATTTTTATTAGAAGCAAACAAAACATACGCCATTAGAATTAAAGTTGCTGGCGACTTACCAGAAAATTTTGAAGCAAACTTAAAAGACTGCATGGGGAAATATGAAAGTATTTCTGTTAAGAAAGTTGGTGCTACACCGATCCAAGAACACCCACATGAATTTCCAAGATTAAAAAATAAAGAAGTAACAATATATGATGTTGAAGCTCAATATCCAATGCCTTTTGCTGTCATCGAACAAGTACTAGCAGAAAAATTTGGAATGGCACAAGATCATATTAAAGTAAAACTTCCAACTGACCAAACTGAAATAGAAGTTGAAGTGCCTGAAACTGTAAGACTATACGATGTTGAATACACAGATGCACCAGATCAAGAAGTAAAATATGGTGACAAGTACAACATGACAATGTTTAAAGAACTGATGTCTATGCGTAGTGAAGACCACAAACCAGAAGGTGCTACAGGCGAAGTCTACACTATGCCTGAGGATGAAACTAACAAAAGTCCAATACACACCGGTACAGGCATTGAAAACGGATCAGCTGGTTCACTTCCTAAAAAGTAAAAATAATCTACTGTAAATATTGTTATGGGACAAAGTCTACAAGGTAATCTCACCAAAAAAGCACACCAGAAAGTAAAATTTTCTGAAGAGCAAATCCTTGAATTGAACAAGTGTATACATCCTAAAACAGGTCCATTATACTTTATGGAAAATTATTGCATGATACAACACCCAACACAAGGATCTATGAAGTTTAGCATGTTCAAATATCAAAAAGGACTTGTAGAAACTTATCACAACAATAGATTTTCAATAGCTATGTTACCAAGACAAACAGGCAAAACAACCTGTGCTTCAGCATATCTAATTTGGTATGCCATGTTTGTACCCGACTCACAGATACTCATTGCCGCCCATAAGTTTACAGGTGCACAAGACATTATGAATAGAGTAAGATTTGTATACGAAAATTTACCAGACTTTCTTAGAGCAGGTGCTTATTCTTACAATAGAAACACATTAGAATTTGATAACGGATCTCGTATAAAAGCAACCACTACAACAGAAAACACTGGACGAGGTATGTCTTTGTCAGTAATTTACTGTGATGAGTTTGCATTTGTTAATCCTCCTAACAAAGCTAGAGAATTTTGGACATCTTTAGCACCCACACTGGCCACTGGTGGAAAATGTATAATCACATCAACACCAAATTCAGATGAGGATCAATTTGCATTAATTTGGAAAGAAGCAAATAAAAAACAGGACGATTATGGAAATGAACTTCCTGTTGGCAAAAACGGATTTGCGGCTTTTCATGCATCTTGGAGAGAACATCCTGACAGAACAGAAGAATGGGCTAAAGAAGAAAGAGCACGAATAGGCGAAGAACGGTTTCGTAGAGAACATGATTGTGAATTTTTGATCTATGATGAAACACTGATCAAGCCAATCAAACTTGCAGAACTTGAAGGCATAGAGCCAGTTAGTAGGCACGGACACGTAAGATGGTACAACAAAATAAAACAAAACAAAGCATATCTAGTTGCATTAGATCCATCACTAGGCACTGGTGGCGATTATTCTGCCATACAAGTATACCAAATGCCTGAAATGACACAAGTGGCAGAATGGCAACACAACGCCACACCGATTCAAGGACAAATTAGAATCTTAAAACAGATCCTAGAACAAATTGCCGAACAGGGCGGAAACAAAAATGAAATATATTACAGCATCGAGAATAACACTTTAGGAGAAGCCGGCCTTGTTGCAATTAGTGACATAGGTGAAGAAAATATACCAGGTGTATTATTAAGTGAAACAGTTAGAAAAGGTCATGTAAGAAGATTCAGGAAAGGCTACAACACAACACACAATAATAAAATGGCCGCATGTGCTAAACTTAAACAAATGATCGAAACCGATGCACTAATAGTAAAGTCTAAAAACTTAATAAGTGAACTAAAAAATTTTGTTGCAACTGGCAATAGTTTTGGAGCAAAGCCAGGAGAACATGACGATCTTGTAATGTCTACACTATTAATTGTGCGTATGGCCGGCACAGTATCTGCTTGGGATCAAAAAGTTTTTGAAAGACTAAGAGATTCGGACACAGAAATGACTATGCCTATGCCTATTTTTATTTCATCTACCTAATGAACATTGGTTGTGACCATTTCAACAAAGATTACATTGAAGCAGAATTAATAAAAAATTTTCAAACTAAAACTAAAACATATGATATCATAGTTGCCAGCTGGACAAACATTTATTGGCACATGCGTAATAATTCGCAAGAGTGTGTATACATTATTCATCAACCAACTGATAATTCTAGAGCTTTTAAAAAATTACATAATACAGAATGTTTTGTAATAGGTGACGGTATAGGAGTAACCGATAAAAAACATTTATCGTCGCCATGGAGTAGATTTTTTTGGATGGGCGAAGAAATATTGCCACCCAACAATATTAACAAGCATTGGGTGTGTCTAATGTCAAAATCAAGACCACACAGGAATCTTGTTGAACAATGGTTTGCAAAAAATATAGACATATTTGATGTACCTAATTATTATGTGTATGATCAATTACAAATACCTAGTCTAAAACAGTATATGTTTAGAGATGTCATACAAAAACACAATTATTTTAAACATACAGATCCAAATTTTCCACACACTGGCAAAAATAAAAATTGGGCAGATGCTGACTTGTTTTATGCGTATAAGGAAGCCAAAGCGGAGCTTGTCACAGAAACTGAATCAGATATATTTTTTGTAACAGAAAAAACAATCAAACCTATTAGAGCAGGAATACCATTTGTAATGATTGGTTGTAAAAATTTTTTAACACGTTTACATAAAATGGGCTTTAAAACTTTTGCACCATTCATAGATGAAACTTATGACCAAGAGTCAGACTTAGCAATCAGGATAGATATGGCATGTAAGGCATTTAAAAACTACATAACAGCGTCATATACAGCACAAAAGGAAATTAATGCTATTTGCATACACAATCAAGCTAGACTACTACAAATACGTAAATTATACCCTAATTTTAACATGCGTTTAGCTAAAAAAGTCCAATCAATATGCAAAAAAACAAAAGTAATACTACCATAAATACACGTAAGATGGATCTACAAGCAGTTGCAAACGACTTATTTGACGAAATAAAGTCAAGATATTCAAAAATTACATTGGGAGATGAAAATGCTTCAGTAACTACTAATCCTAGTGAAGCCAGATTTTTCAAATTCAATTGGAATCAGAATCCTGTGTCTATTGCAATAGATGAAGACAATCTAAGATTAATATACAACAGAAACTTAACTGATTCTGTAGATAGTGAACAAGAACAAGAATGGTATGAATTTGCCAAAACAATGAAGGAGTTTGCTGTATCACACAATTTAGGATTCAAGCCACAAGACATGGAAAAGTTAGATCTTGATCAAGGCGACTTTGAATTCTTATCTCAAGTAAATACAGTACAGGAAAGCAATATGCACGGAACATCTAAAACATCATATAACAAACTAGACAGAACAAGGATGGTAATACGCCATTCAAAGCATGTAGACGAACAAGTGCCTGGAGCACGTTCTAGAAATATTAACGCAATATTCATTGAAAATTCACAAGGCGAAAGATTTAGATTTCCATACAATTATTTGCAAGGTGCAAGAGCTATGCAGATGCATGTGGCTAAAGGTGGTAATCCTTATGATCAAATAGGAGAAGCTATTGTTTCAAAAGTAGAAGACATTGCCAAGTTAAGAAACTTTACAAAATATGCTCTTAAACAAGGCATGGTCGACGAAACTACACAGCCTTATCTAACCACAGCAAATAGTAGAATACAAGAAACTAAAAAATTATTAAAACAACTATCTGGCACAAAAACATACGAACATGCCAGCAAACTTGTAACACAACAAGATGCTGAAGTTTCAGAAGATAACATTAACAGCATGATTAAAATGTTTACAAAAGAAACATTTGATGATTCCATAGTAGATGCTTTTAAACTACTAAACATCAACGAATTAAAAGGCGACGACGAAGAAGAATTAACTAAAACAGATATTATGAAACTACCTAGCACAGCAGGTAGATACGCACCAGCAGTACAAAAATTTTTAAATGATCCTAACAGTAAACTTGTGTTGAAAAAAGATGATAGTTACGATAGTTTCCAAAACAATTTAAGGGCACAACAAAAAGAAGTTAACTTAAAATTAGCTACTATTATGCGTGACATAGCAACAAGATTCTTGTCCGCTAACCCAGAAGATGATGCAATAGCAAATTTTGCCGCTGATATGGATCAACAGTTAGTCAATCAAGGTGAATTGTTTAATAAACCTGAACCAAACATCAAAGCACTGAAAGGTCTAGCAATAAAACTAGCAAACAAATATTTGCAAGACATGAAAAGAGCAGGCATGGATGATGATTACAAAGATGAAGTAAGAAAGTCTCCAGAAGACATGAAAGCATTCAAAGATATAAAAGGCAAAGAAATTGAAAAAGGCAAACTGTCAAAACAGTATAAAAGAAAATACAAAGAAGAAGAACAGTTTGAAGCATGGGCAGTGGCGCAAACAGAAGCTCTTGATGTTGTGCTAGAAGATGAAACAATAACCAAATCCAACTACGAAGATCCTTTCAAATGTTAGTTAATGAATTATTAGAAGATAATACACTTCCGCCTTCAGGCACGTACATACATACACCGCAAAACTTAATACTTAAACCAGCTGGCGACAGCATATGGGACGATGAAAAAGACAATCCATCAGAAGTGCCAGTAACAAAGATAGAAATAGGATTCACAAACAATGGACCAGATGAAATATATCATTTTATGGGTGTGTATCATAATACAGGCACATGGGAACTTTACACAGACAACGGTATTACAAGACAGTTAGCAGAATACTTTGGTGTTAGAGATGGCGATATTGACTGGTCAGAACAGGGCGAACAACAAGAAGATATGATGCATTTTGACATATCAACTGATCAAATTGCTGGACAACTAATCAAATCAATGAACAGAAAGTTCACAGCTGAAAGTGGCATCATGTACAGAGCAGGAGTCAAAAAATACGGCAAAGAAGGCATGAGGAAAATACAAAGTGCCGCGGGCAAAGGAGCAAGTGCTGAAGAAATTGGTGCAATTAAAGATAAGTTCAATAAGAAAAAAGTAAAAGAACTGGATGATACTGGATCAGTTGAATCTATTGATGATATATTAAGATTATCAGGCATAAAATAATTCTTGACAAAAGAATAGTAATGCGTATATACTATGCATTATAGTGATACACACTAGGCAACAAAGGAGGCTTACATTATGGCAACATTGGCAGAAATAAGAGCTAAATTGCAGGCTCAAACATCAAAACCTTCAGGCGAAGGCGGCGGTGACAATGCAATATATCCACACTGGAACATTCCAGAAAATTCAGAAGCAGTTTTAAGATTTTTACCAGATAAAGATCCTAACAACACATTCTTTTGGACAGAAAGAGCAATGATCAAATTGCCTTTTAATTCTGTAAAAGGCGATGCTTCTTCTGGTCCAGTACAGGTACAGATTCCATGCATGGAAATGTACAATGACGCATGTCCTATACTTGCAGAAGTCAGACAATGGTTTAAAGATAAATCATTAGAAGACTTAGGCAGAAAATATTGGAAAAAACGTTCATACATTTTCCAAGGATTTGTAGTATCATCTCCATTACAGGAAGATGCTGTGCCTGAAAATCCAATAAGACGCTTTATTATTGGTCCGCAGATCTTTAATATTATTAAGTCCGCATTGATGGACTCAGAAATGGAAGATTTGCCAACAGACTACACTAGAGGCGTTGACTTTAGAATAAACAAAACTACCAAAGGTGGTTATGCTGATTATTCAACTTCTAAATGGTCAAGAAAAACTTCTCCATTGACAGCTGAACAACAGACTGCGATTGACACACATGGTTTATACAACTTGGGTGATTATCTTCCTAAGAAACCAACTGACGTGGAAATAAAAGTCATGGAAGAAATGTTTAGAGCATCAGTGGATGGTGAGCCCTACGATGCTGACAAATATAGTCAGTATTTTCGTCCAGGTGGATTCAAAGCCCCTGCGACAGGAAGTGGAACTGCTGAAATAGTAGCACCAAAGGTCACAGAACCTGCTCCACAACCTGCTCCACAACCAGTGGCAACTGAACCTGCTCCTGCTCCGGCACCAGAACCTGCACCACAACCGCAGGCAACTACCACAACAGGATCAAAAGCAGAAGACATACTTGCTATGATCCGAGCAAGACAACAAAAATAAAGCATATGGGGGTAGCAATACCCCCATTGACACAAAGTTGTTTAGAACATATAATATAGGAGAGGAACAAACATGGTCAAACCATTTGATGTAACAAAGTTTAGAAAAAGTATTACTAAGTCAATTGATGGCTTAGGTATAGGATTCAACGATCCGACAGATTGGATATCAACAGGAAATTATGCCTTAAACTATTTGATATCAGGAGATTTTTACAAAGGTATTCCATTAGGCAAAGTAACAGTGTTTGCTGGTGAATCAGGGTCAGGCAAATCATACATTTGTTCTGGTAACATTATTAGAGAAGCACAAGCACAAGGCATATTTGTAATCCTTGTTGACTCTGAAAATGCACTAGATGAAGCATGGCTGAAAGCAGTTGGTGTTGATACATCAGAAGAAAAATTGCTTAGATTGGGCATGAGCATGATAGATGACGTTGCAAAAACAATATCAAACTTTGTAAAAGAATATAAAACAGATTACGCAGACAAAGAGCCTGCAGACAGACCAAAAGTATTATTTGTTTTGGATTCTTTGGGTATGATGATGACTCCTACTGATGTTGATCAGTTTAACAAAGGAGACATGAAAGGTGATTTAGGTAGAAAGCCCAAGGCACTGACAGCACTTGTGCGAAACTGTGTTAATATGTTTGGTAGCCTAAATGTTGGTATGGTAGCTACTAATCACACATATGCATCACAAGACATGTTTGATCCAGATGATAAAATTAGTGGCGGACAAGGCTTTGTATATGCATCAAGTATTGTTGTTGCAATGAAAAAATTAAAACTAAAAGAAGACGAAGCAGGAAATAAAATTACTGACGTGAGGGGTATTAGAGCCGCTTGTAAAGTAATGAAAACAAGATTTGCCAAGCCTTTTGAAGGAGTACAAATAAAAATTCCATATGAAACAGGCATGGATCCATATTCAGGACTTTTAGATTTGTTTGAGAAAAAAGGCCTTATTGCACAACAAGGTAATCGTTTGAAATATATAACAGCAAACGGACAAGAAATACTTGATTATAGAAAAGCATGGGGTAAAGAAAACTTAGAAATCGTCATGCAAGAGGTAAGTAACCAAGTTATTACAGAACCACAGGAAACTATAGATAATGGAGACACAGATGTTAATTGATGTTTGGAACTTAATAAAATCGTATGTTCCACCAAAAGACAAATCTGTGGTTGCTAATAAATTTGTAGACATAGTCTGTGATAATGGAATAGAAGATGAAGAATTACACGAGCTAATGGGGCATGACGAAGAACTAGACGAAGCTATCAAAGAAACCATAGAAGCAGATGCTGACATAACAGATGATTATGGTGATGGCTTTGGTGATGACAGCTATGAAGATTATTAATGAACTGGTTTTCAATAGTATCACAAGACATATCTAAAATACCTGAAGCAATTTTACACTTTGAAACTGAACTAGACAAAGCTTCTCAAGAAGTAAAATTACATGGCAACATTGAAAAACAGTCAGCTTCAATGCCAGGTGTGGTTGAAGAAAGATTCAGACAACTGCAAGAAGTTGAAGGCATATTAAAACATTTGGAAATTCAACATCGCAGACTAAGAACTAAGCATTATAAAAAATATTTGGAAAATTACAATCGTGCCTTGACTTCACGCGATGCAGAAAAATATGCTGAAGGCGAAGATGAAGTATGTGACTTTGAAGCCATTGTGAATGAATGGGCACTTTTGAGAAACAAATGGTTAGGTGTTATCAAAGCACTAGATCAAAAACAATGGCATCTAACAAACATTGTTAAACTTAGAGTCGCTGGCATGGAAGATGCCAACTTATAATGATGTGTTTTTTCTGCACGTCTGTTGTTGTTAATTAACACTGTATTTTACGATCTTTTTTGTATAAATTAATATTGAGAATACAAACAATTTTCTAACAGAAATGGAAGAAAAAGAAGATTTTCCCTAAGGAGAATCTTGACAGGAAAACAAAAATGAAAACACTTAAACTTTTTGGGAAACTTTTATCTAACTTAGGCAAACTATGGAAACTAGGACAAGACAAAAATCCAGAAAAAGCATTCAAGTACATAGGCTAATGAAAGGAAAAATATGGCTGACACACTTAAACTATTACGTAAAATTATTTTTAATCGTTTTAATGATAGCGATGAAAAGCTCAAACACTATTGCAGAACCGAATACGGTGATGACTGGCTCTGGGCGTATAGTGAACTTAAAACACAAGGAAGACTACCTTCCATATACAATCAATAAGGAGACGTACAATGACCAAAACCAAAGACTATAAAAATTCAGATTTTAATCCACTAAAAATAAAATTTGCAGGAAAAATTCCCGCAAAAAATCAAAGCAAAAGAGTAGCATAGTGGCAAACAAAAATGAAAATTTAGGACAGTGGGTATATTCTCATGGAATATGGCACCCTGTGTATAAATGGTAAGGAAAAAATGAACATAGTTAAACGTATAATAAACTATCTTGCAAAAAGTGACTACGAAAGAAAAAGAGAATGGGCAGAAAAATATCTTGCAGATTCAGTAGACGCTTGTGATTTAGAATATAGACAAAGAACACTTACACGATTGGGACTATGATTCCCATCGTGTTTCCATTGACACTATTACTTTAACAATATATAATTTACAGATAGGGGCATTAGCTCATCTGGGAGAGCGCCTGATTTGCATTCAGGAGGTGGTAGGTTCGAGTCCTATATGCTCCACCAAGTGCCGTTGTAGCTCAGTTGGTAGAGCAGTTGATTTGTAATCATCAGGTCCGCGGTTCGAATCCGTGCAACGGCACCAAAAATGACATGAAGAAAATTATTTTAACAGATATAGATGGTGTTTGTTTAGATTGGAGTGATCTTTTTGACAAATATTTGCAAAAATATTATCCTGATAAGTCCATAGAGGATCCAACTGAATACGAATCATACAAAGACCTAAAAGATGTAATGAAAGAATTCAATAACTGTGCATGGTTTGGATTTATGGATCCATTGCGAGATGCAAAATATGTGTTAAACAAACTATCAGCAGAAGGCTGGGAAGTGCATGGTTGCACAGCTATGGGCCATGATCCTTATGCCATTGCTTTACGTAAACAAAATTTAGAAATGCACTTTCCTAATGTTTTTAAAAGACTAGATACTGTAGGATTTGATGTTTCAAAAGCAGATTGGTTAGCACAATATAGAGGACACAAATGTGTATGGGTAGAAGATAAATGGGGCAATGCTGTTGCGGGTGCAACAATAGGTCATAAAACATTTTTGATGCGACATGAATATAATGCTAGTGGCGATCATGCCAAGGTTACCAAGGTTGACAACTGGCAACAGATATACTACTATATAAATTAACATGACACAGATGAAAGTATTCATAGGCTGGGACTCGAGAGAGGACATTGCCTTCCAGGTAGCAAAACATACTATCCTAAAACATAACCCAAACATTAAAGTATATCCACTTAAATTAGACACATTAAAAGAAATAGGTGCTTATACACGAGATGTTGATAAAAAAGCTTCAACTGAATTTACTTTTAGTAGATTTATGGTTCCTTATCTTACAGGATATAAAGGTTGGGCATTGTTCATTGATTGTGACTTTTTGTGTAAAGCAGATCTCAAAGATCTTTTTGCACAGGCAAATGACAACTATGCTGTCATGGTTGCAAAACATGACTACACGCCCAAAGAAGGAACTAAGATGGATGGAAAACAACAACTTCAATATCCAAGAAAAAATTGGTCTTCTTGTGTTTTATGGAACTGCGAACATCCTGCGAATAAATTACTAGATCTTAATTCATTAAACACAAATGACGGACTATGGCATCATAGATTTGTTTGGTTAGCAGATCATGAAATAGGCGAAATATCACATGAATGGAACTGGCTGACTGATTGGTACGAAGAACCAACAGATGGCAAACCAAAAATGTTGCATTACACCGAAGGTGGTCCATGGTTTGAACATTTACAAGATGTGCCATATGCAAAAGATTGGCTTGATGCTAAAGATGAATACATGGAAACTTTAACTGACACTGTTGAAAAAAAAATTGCTAAGGACGATGGTGGCTGGTAGTTTTGAAGTAACACTTTATAAAGATAAAAAACTTACACAAACTAATTTTGTAGATTATATTTCAAATAAGACTGTTATTATAAGTCCTTACATAGGTACAAATAAGCCAGATCTTAGATATCTAAGATATCTAGACAGCCTTTTAGACACTGGTAATATCGATGAAGTTATAATATTATCAAGTGACACTGACAAAGTATTTCACATCACTGTGAATTCTTATTTTCCAAGATTAACAACAATATCCGATCAACAAAGAAACTTTATAGCTAATCTGAAAGCTAATAAAAAGCATAATCAGACAGTCGAACATTTGGCACACAAATGGAAATTCCAGCAGTTGTTAGTGAAAGGCAAAGAAGTTGGATTTTGGGAACAACCATTAGAAGACCAGTGGAACAAATTGTTTGAAAGCAAAAAAACTATGGCTAAAATATTCAATCTAGATGGGCAAACAATTAGTGCAATAGCCACAATGTACAGAAATCGAGATCTTGTTGATATATGGGATTTTAAAGATCTACATGTGGTGTCAAGTGAGCCAGGCGGTTACGCACTTGTAAATGAAGCTGGATTATACATTTATTATTATAACCTATACCAAAATACCATTTTAGAAGATTTGATTAGGCATAAGTAGTATTATATGAAAACACAAAAAATCAAATGGTTGTTA
>MDTA01111525.1_pt1 | contig 17110 bp, 17 predicted proteins | sample 811151 | NCBI WGS metagenome assembly MDTA01 (sample SAMN05326648, study PRJNA326480) | marine metagenome | isolation source: seawater | place: Indian Ocean: South | collected 2010
CCTGGTTCTGCAAAGCTCAGTCTGACCGAAGCTTTGAAGAATTAGGGTTACGGCATTTCCTAATATTATTACTTTACTGCATAAACAATCCACATCGCATGCTGATAATAATCATAACCCCTGCGGCTAGCTTCCACCTTCGGCAGGCGATAAAGGCTTTCGCACGGGTCAATGATTGAGCACCCTCTGAGGAGTTCTTTATATTCCTTTTTTGCAAAAAAATGAGCCAAGCCAATGTCTTCGAGGTTTATTTTTTCTTTGGTGTTTTTGCTGTTCAAAATAAGCGTTCCCGGTTCTGTCTGAACAGTGTTATTAACTTGGTTTTTAAACGTCGAATGTTTTCGACTTAACATGTGGCCAATAAACAACCCTCCGGGTTTTAAAAGACGCACAACTTCAGAAAAAGCCTTAATCCTTAATTCGCTCGGTAAATGCTGAAAAACACAAGACTCAATTACACCGTCAAAGTATTCATTAGGGCACGGTATATCGGAAGCACTAGCCTGGATTAGTATTTCAATATTTTTTTCTAAGCCTTTATCCTTCAAAGTTTTTTTGCACAGCGATAAAGCCTCTTGAGAAATATCAATGCCACTTATTCGTATACCTTGCTCTGCCAACCAGGCAAGGTTGGCACCTGCACCACACCCAACTTCAAGAAATTTCAATTTTTTGAGGTCATGTTTAATAAACCCTTTGGCTCTGAAATGATGTGAAACAGACCTAACAATAGCCTCTACAGGAGCCGTATTGTATGCCCCTTGCTTTATTTGGTGAGCAAACGATGTATCCCACAACCGCTCAATTGAGCCTGTTTTTAACCAGTCTGGCTTATTGACCATTAGTCTAATGCACTTTTTGCAGAAAAAGTATCATTGTCTAGCCACGCGACTATTGTCATTTTCTGGTTATCTAAATAATTTTGATAACTTACCATTTTGTCTTGATCCACTATGTGGACAAATTTTTTACCCGCGCTGTCGACCAAACAGCATCTGTATCCAAAATTCTTTAAACGACCATTCAAAGATGGAGTGGCATAGTAACCCCACTCTTTTTTACATATATCCACTTCCTTGCCTTCCTTTGAAACCAGGGTAATCTGTTCATCCGCTTCAAGGATCAAATCCATTACATGCGATAGTGTAATAGTTGGTTCTGTATCACCCACTTCAAATTTTCGAACTGGTTGTATTAGTTTAAAGTTCATTCATCACCACTCCAGAGTAAGGATTTCTCGGCAGCCACCTTAAAATTAATACTTTGACCAAATTCCTTAAAAAGCCAATTAATGCGTTTTAGGTCCTCTTCGGTGTCTACTGCCAGTCTCGCCTTGCTTAAGTCAGAAAGACCAGACTCGAAATTTAAAATTCTAAATTTTTCAGGATTTTTATAAAAAAAACGAGTGACATGCTCTCTATCACAAATGTCGACCGTTAAGCTCAATATTTTTCTTAATGAGTCAGTTTTTATAACCTCAACGCTCATACCAACTGGGTATGTCCTTGGAAAAACATTTGAAATCAAATCGAGATTGGGGTCTTCCCACTGCTCTAACCCTTTTTCCAAAATCTCTGGATCAATAAACGGGCTATCTCCATTTACCCTTACAAACTTATCTGCCCCAAGATAACTAGCGCAAGATACTGCTCTATCTAGAACATCATGAGCAGCTCCTCTAAACACCTCAATATTTATAGATTGGATATACTCAACAAGCCGATCATCGATTTTACTATTAGAAGTTGCAACCACTACTGTTGATAACCTCTTTGCTTGGGACACACGATCTATAACGCGTTTAATTAATGGTTCCCCAGCGATATATCTCAAAGCTTTACCTGGTAATCTCGAAGATCCCATCCTCGAAAAGATGATTGCAGGCACCTTCATGCATTAGCCCTGACAACTTTTTCCCACTCTGAAACATACCATTCACAATATTTCTTATAGCCTTTGTCTAAGGGCCATCTAGGTATAAAACCAAGCCTTTCTCTTGCTTTATCCATCTTAAGTGTACCTCTAGTAGGCTTATCTTGAGCTTGCGGGCGGTGCTCAAAAGTTACATTGGGAATAAGTTCTTTAATTATATTTGCCAATTCCAATATGCTTCTCGCGTCACCGTAAGTTACATTGAAAGTGTCAGAAGCAGTAGGCCCACCATGCAATGCCAGTGCACGTATCATCCCATCTATTAGGTCTTCAACATACGTGAAATCTAACCTTCCACTGCCACCTCCTTCTAATAGCAGCGGTTTGCCTGCCAATGCATTTTCGATAAATATCTGGCTCACTCGTCTACTTACGCAGCGCTCGCCATAGAGCGCACTGGGTCTTATAATGCATATGCCTAAACCATAAGTATGGCAGTAAGTCCGAACTAAACGCTCTCCCATATACTTGGCATTAGCATAAATACCCCTCGGTCTCGGTCTAGTGGTTTCATCTACCCAAGCACCCTCAAAGTCACCATAGACTGTGCTGGAGCTTAAAAACATTAACGTTTTCATGTCTTTTTGATCCAACCGGCAAAGTTCAAGAACATTGCGCAGGGTGGACAATTGTAAATCAAAACATTTTCCTGGATCTTTCCTTGCCTCCACTGCGCTAGCTATAGCAGCCAAGTGCACAACCCGGGTCGGTTTAAATTCATTGAATACATTCGCTATATCCGAAAAATTTCGGGCATCACAATTCCGAAATTCAATACCAATACTACGCATGATTTCAAATCGGCTCATCAAGAAATGAAGATTGAGCTCACGTTTTGTTAAGTTACCATCGTCATAAAATGAATTATCAACGAGACTATTTACCATCAGGTTATCAAGTACCATTACAGGGACACCGGCCTGACCCAGGCCAACGGCTAGGTTATGGCCTATAAACCCAGCACCTCCAACTAGGAGCACCCTATCATTTTGCAGCTTGCTTACTATCTTTTCAAAAGTTATCACTGTCATTTAAAAAGTTCACCGCCACTAAATCATTTTTAAACCTATACAAATACTAAAGGTCTGCGTCACCCTAAACAATAGCAGCAGAAATTAAAAAAAAACAAACGGGAATTATAAAGGAAAAGATTCTTTCCTCATTTGATAGGTCATATCAAAAAAAGCTATACAATACCAAACGACCTATTAAGAAGAGTCTCAGGATTTTAAGTTTTTAGACCAGGATATGATATGGGCCGTATAGCTGGACTTATACCAAAATACAATACCGGAACCCCTAAGCTGGACTCGGCGACTATCAAACATCTTCTCGGAGCGAAGAAATTTGTGCAAGATGGGTTTTTCTTTTTGGAAAACGAACAAGCAACCGCCAAACTAGGTTCCTTGCAAATAGCCCTCGACGGCTCTATCTTTAACGCGGAAGACTTTCCAGCCACCAATAAAAAAACGTCCGATGCCCATCGAATCTTACTTTCCATAGATAAGATCGGGATGATCAAAACGCTGGAAAAAATTAATGGCCCGTTTTGCCTGGCCCTATTTGACAGCAATACAAATACCCTGTGGCTAACCCGTGATCGTTTTGGCCTATCAGCGCTGTTTTTTACTTCCTTTAATGGATTAATAGCCTTTTCTTCCCGAGCTAAAGGTCTGCTTAAGCTCCCAGCTGTTTCAGATGAATTGGATAAAAAATTTTTAAAGGCCACTGCTGCGGCGAACTATCGTTTTTGGGACACAGATAGTTGGCTTTCACCATTCCAAAACATTAAACAGCTACCCGCCGGTCATATTGTCCGCTTTAAAAACGAAAAATCACATCACTTTTTATTTACATCCTTAGCAGTTGGTAACCCGCGTAAAAGTCAAAAAGCCACAAGCGAAGAATACATCTACCTGTTCAAAAAAGCCGTAAGGCAACGCCTTCAGGTTGCTAATAAACCTATTTTTTCTTTATCCGGAGGTCTAGATAGCTCCTCTGTCGTATCTATGGCTCAGCAAATCACACAAAAAAAACAGGCCGCTATTTCTACCGTCCATCCAAATGAGCTATATGATGAACAGGAACAAATCCTAGATGTAGTAGACTCAGGAATAGTAAATTGGACCCCGGTCTCCATCAGCACTCCCGATATATTTGAGAAACTCAAAAGGGTCTACAGTTCTCATGATTACCCTTTACCTACAGTAACTTGGCTCAACCATTTACTGCTTGCCGAAGAGGCCTCAAAACTAGGCTATACGGATTTATTTACTGGGCTTGGGGGGGACGAATTACATGCGGGAGAATACGATTATTTTTTCTACTTCTTTGCAGACCTTGAACAAATGGGAAAAACCGATTTGCTCCAGAAAGAAATAACTGCCTGGATTGACAATCACAATCACCCTATCTTCAAAAAATCTAAAGATGTTGCGGTCGAACGGATGTCAACTTTGATTGACCCTTTAGTGCCTGGGAGATGTCTACCCGATGAAAAGTTACTAAAACAATATCAGAATTTACTCTCAGCCGATTTGTATAATTTAAACGAGCTCCTACCCAACTATACCATTAGTTCGAGTAGTTACCTGACATCCCATAGTCAAAATGAACTTCTATTAAATACTATGCCATGTTGTATTAGAAGTGGCAGAGAGAATTGTAATTTATTTGGAATGCAAGAATTTCATCCCTTTTTAGATACAGAACTCTTTAAATTTATGATGGATGTTCCAGCAGAACAAAAAATTAAAAATGGACTAACCAAGGCCTTTGCTCGACGAAGTTACAAGGGTTTACTCCCAGAAAACACTCGGACGCGAGTGGCTAAAACAGGTTGGAATGCCCCAGCTCATGAGTGGTTTTCAAAACATCATAAAAACGATTTGTTTGACCTCATTAAATCGAGACAGTTTATCGAGCGAGGAATTTACAATATTGATTCAGTAAATCAAATGATAGACGAGCATGAGACAATTGTTTCAGAGGAAAAAAGCCAACGTAATCACATGATGGCTATTTGGCAGATGGTTTCATTAGAGCTCTGGCTGCAAAACTTGTGAATTCAATCTAGTTTATTAGTTAACAATACTAGAAATGTTCTGAATAATTCAACAATGGTCTCGTAACGCCAGCCAAATACAAAGGCTAAGCTTTTGGCCGTCTATATGCTTAAGTTTACTTACACTCAAACTTTCCTTAGTTAACATCTCTGACATCTCAAACTCAGAAAAACCCAGCCACGAATGGCTATATTCATCCCGAAGTTCCGATAAGTCATGTGCCGCCAAGTCAACAATCAGCAATGCCCCACCTTCTTTCAGAACCCTTGCCGCTTCTGCTATAACTTTTTTTGGCTGATCCGCATAACGTAACAAAGAGTTTATTGTGATTAGATCAAAGCTGTTTCGCCCAAATGGTAACCTGTACATATCACCAACCCGCACTTGGCAATTTCGAATGCCTTCTTGATCTAATCTCGCACGGGCAATTGACAGCATCTCCAGGGAATTATCTATACCAGTCCCTTTTTCGATAAAAGGGGCCAATACTTTCAAAATTCTCCCAGCCCCTGTTCCGACATCAAGGAGATGTTGGACAGAGCGATCTTTCACCATCTCTAGAATATATTCATCGATAATTTCATCTGGTGGCCACAAACCTCTTAGGTTTGTTATTTCTTGGAAGTAAGGATCCGCATAACTCTCTGCATACCTAACACGTTCGGCCTTTACAGAACTTAATCTTGATAAATCAAGAGAATGTAATTCGTCATTATCTGGTATTAGGTCGTTTAACATCTGCCCCAAACTGAGGCCCTCAGCTTCATTTGATAGCCTATAATACGCTCTGCTACCTTCCTTATTACGTTGTAATAGCCCGCCTTCAACAAGCAATTTAAGGTGCCGGGATACCCTAGGTTGAGTTTGGCCTAAAATAGTTACTAGTTCGTTTACAGAAAGCTCTGCGTGGCCGCAAAGTGCTATTATTCTAAGTCGAGTTGGTTCTGCTGCGGCTCGCAAACCCTGCAAAAGCTTTTCCACACTAGCCCCTAATCTTTTTGATGTAACTCATATTTTATGACTTTGCTAAAACAGAATGGGCCTAATCCCCATGAAAATAGTCATCCGTAACGATGCAGCCGAGCGCCGTTCTTTCTCAGCCATTCTTTCGAACTCTCCCATTCACCCACTAATTGATAAACTAATTTCCAAAATCTTGGAGAGTGATTTAACTCGACCAAATGAGCAGCCTCGTGCGCACAAACGTAATCTACTATCCTTTCCGGAGCAAAAATTAAACGCCATGAAAAAGATAAATTGCCTCTCGATGAGCAACTTCCCCATCGAGTACGAGTATCCCGTACGGAAACTTTCTTAATTTTTTTGTTTAAAAGATTAGAGAATTTTGTAGCTTTATATGTGACTTCATTCTTTGCGTATTTCTTCAGCCAATCTCTGACACGTCGCGCTATATGGTCACTTCCTCCAGAAACCCTTAATTCAGGTATTTGAATATCAGGACCCTCCCTCAACCATACATTGCCAAAATCCTTAGGACGATGGGCTATTTTATATTCTTTTCCTAAAATTGGCACGATGGAGCCATGTCGAAATTGGACGCGTGCCGGAAGCTTCGTTAATTGTTCAGCTATCCATGGCACATTTCGCTCAACGAATATCCTTGCTTCATCGGGGGATCTCGACATTGGCCGGCTAACCCAAAATTCTGATGTTTGTGGATTAACACTTATAATGAAACGATTTGCCCTTGCGCTGCTGCGTACTTTTATATCAATCGGTTCACCATCCGGGAGACATATTGAAATATTCGACATACATTTATCCATTGATTATGTATAAGCCCCAGTTTAACCCTAAAATAAACAACCCTGTTTCAAATCAAGCTATTAATTCTTCTCTAAGCAGTGAAAACACCATGTGGTCGCGCCACTTCCCGTTGATTTTTAAATATTTTCTTGCTGTCCCTTCGTAGCTGAAACCAGAGTTTTTTAGAACACCTTGGCTAGCTTCATTACTAGGCAAGCATGCTGCCTCAATTCTATGAAGAGCTAGTTGATCAAAGGCGAAGAAGGCTGTTCCCTGTACCGCTTCAGTCATATAACCATTCCGCGCAAACCGTTCGCCGATCCAATAGCCGAAAGAGGCCATCTGGGCGACCCCTCTGCGAATATTCGCTATTGTTATACCCCCAACTAAATGTTGGTCTTCTTTAGTAAAAATAAAAAATGAATACCCTCTGTCATTAGACCAATCCTCTGAATATCTGTTCAACCTCCGACGAAAAGCCGATTTTGACAATGCGTCAGATGGCCATGTTGGCTCCCATGGAATTAAAAATTCCTTACTTTCAGATCTAAGTTTTGCCCATTGTACCCAGTCATGACGAACCGGCGGCCTTAAATAAAGACGTGAAAGCGCGATTGTTGGTTCGGGGTATGTTGGTAAGAAAAAACTCAAAGCCACGATGCGCTATAATCCAAATTATTACATAATAATTTGACCATGGGTTGTTATGTCATGCAAGCTTGAAATTTACCGTGAACTAAAGGTTATTATAGAAAACGTTTCTCAAAATTCGAATACGTTTCCAACCTTGAAATTGGCCCAAGAGCTGCAAGTGTGGGCGGATTTGAGAGCATTACAGAGGCTATTTTTCTTATTGAAAAACTATCCACCTTCTCTAATTTTTCTATTATTTCGGCGATAGACCTACTTCGTCCATGGATCAGAAGCTGCTGCGCTAATTGCTCACAACGATTTGCCGTTCCCTCTCTACTCATTAGTAAAGCAGATTTTAACTGAATTTTTGATCTTTCAACTTCCTGCTCAAGATCCACATATGTCAGATTGTTAAGCTCGTCAGATATAACAGGCAGCATTTCCTCAATAGAATACTCACCCGTACCAGCATAGATGCCCATAAGTCCCCCGTCGCGATACGAGGTAGTGAAAGACTGAATTGAGTATGCCAATCCCCGCTTCTCTCTTACCTCCTGAAATAATCGGGAGGACATCCCTCCCCCCAATAGCATTGAGAGTACCTGATACGCATAAAAGTCTTCATGATCGTATGAAACGCTTGGAAATCCAATTATTATATGTATCTGCTCAAGTTTTTGATCTTTCCGGAAGTCTCCTCCTTTATAATTAACGGGTTCGAGTGGAGAAGGGTCCTTATCGCAAGGAAGTAAAACAAATTTTGTTTTAACCAGTTCTACTATCTCTTCGTGCTCAACATTTCCTGCCACAGAAAAAACTAAACGTTCATTTGTGTAGTTTTTAGATACAAACCCTGCAATGTCGTGCCTCGTGAGTTCACTCACTACCCCCGGTTGTCCCAGAACCGGTCTTCCAATTGCTTGATCTGGATATGCACATTGTTGAAAATGATCAAAAATTATATCATCAGGAGTATCAATAGCTTGACCAATCTCCTGTAGAACCACGTTACGCTCCCGCTCAAGTTCCGCCTCATCAAATAGAGAATTTTGCAGTATATCTGAGAGAATATCGGTCGCTAAAGCAACATCATCTAATAAAGTTCTTGCGAAGAAGGCCGTTTGTTCTCTAGAGGTGTAAGCATTTAGATAACCTCCCACAAATTCAATTTCCTCAGCAATCTCTTTGGCTGATCGTCTTTGTGTTCCCTTGAACAACATATGTTCTAGCAAATGGGCTAAACCATTTTGAGCTTTTGTTTCGTTGCGTGTGCCCACACCAAACCAAGCGCCTACCGACACACTTTCTACAGATTCTATCCTATCGGTCGCGATCGTAATATTGTTATCAAGGACCGTTATTTCTGGAGTTTTGTTAATTATCATCGCCTTTCTATCCGCTTACTTTAATTCTACTCGCGAATTATCGGCGATATAATTAGATACTTCTTCAAACTTATTTGGTAAAACGGTCAGTCGCTCCTTCCGTTCCCAAAGATCGTCTAAATGGTGTGGTAAATTGGGGTGCTCACCTGTTGCTTTTTGAACTGCATCAGGAAACTTCGCTGGGTGCGCACAGGCCAGCGATACAATTGATATATCATTTTTCATAGCATCGCTTGATGCAAATCTATAAGCGCCTTCAACACCGATGGCACTGTGAGGATCTAGAATTTCACCCTTTTCTTTAAATGTTTTCGAGATACGCCCCAAAGTATCCATATCGTCAACACAGACAGCATCAAATGTTCGTCTCGCGTCCATTAAAGTTTCTTCCGAAACCGTGAATTTTCCTTCGTTCCTAAATTCCTTCAAAACCCTATTAGTGCTAGCTCCATCTCGTCCAATTAAATCAAATAAAAGCCTCTCAAAATTACTGGATACTTGTATATCCATACTTGGACTAATGCTCGGCTGCACCCCCTTGATTTCCATAGTTCCTGTATTGAAAAACCGCGACAATATGTCGTTACTGTTTGTGGCGACTATTAACTTTTCGATAGGCAGTCCCATTTTCTTTGCAGCGTAAGCTGAAAAGACATTTCCAAAATTACCGGATGGAACAGAGAAAACTAGTCGGTGATCATCTACGCCCAGCGATAACCCTGCCCAAAAATAATAGACGATTTGCGGCATCAATCGCGCCCAATTTATCGAGTTAACAGCAGAAAGAGCAAATTTGTCCCTAAATTCAAGATCATTGAACAGGGCTTTCACCATATCCTGACAGTCGTCAAAAGTTCCCTCCAGCGCGATAGCATGTATGTTATCAGCATCAACAGTCGTCATTTGCTTTTGCTGAATGGGGGACACGCGATCCTTTGGAAAGAAAATAAAGACGTCAATAGCTTCCCGGTCTTTACACGCTTCTATAGCGGCGGAGCCCGTGTCGCCTGACGTCGCGCCTACAATAGTTGTCCTTTTTCCGCGTGCTAACAGCGCTTGGTCAAAGAGTCGTCCCAATATTTGCATAGCATAATCTTTAAATGCCAGCGTTGGTCCATGGAACAACTCCATCAACCAGATGTTTGATTCCAATTGTTTGATCGGTGCAACCGATGGGTGCGAAAATTTCCTGTAGGTAGCATCAACTAAATTACCAAAGACCTCTCGCGACATGGTATCACCCAAGAAAGGTCGCATAACTTCGATGGCCAGCTCTGGGTAGGACAAGGAAGCAAAAGACCTTAAATCTTCGGGAGAAAATTGGGGCCAATCCGTGGGAAGGTAAAGTCCACCATCACGCGCGAGGCCGGTTATTAACACATCATCAAAATTTAGTTCTGGTGCGACGCCCCTAGTACTTAAATAACGCAAAAAATATCTCCAAAGGTAAATTTTGGGTAGACTACTCACGAGATGATATTCTTGCAACAATACGGATAGATTAATTTTTAAAAAGGTTACGTTATGACAATCAACACCATTGCTATTCAATCGCCTGGGGATATGGGACACGAAATTGGGCGCGTATTGGTAAATGCCGGATACAAGGTAGTCTCGGCACTGGAAGGGCGCTCCAAACGAACTAGAGCGCTCGCAAAAAATGGTGGTATTATTGATGTTGGGAAATTAGAGAATTTGTATGATGATGTTGATATAATATTTTCAATAATGCGCCCAGATGAGGCTCTAAATTTCATAAAAAACATGTGCGATTTAGCTAACTTTCACAAGGCTAGGCCTCTTCTTGTAGATCTAAACGCAGTAGCGCCATCAACAGCATTAAAGGCCGAAAAGCTTTCAAGCGCAGCAGGATTAGATTTTTTAGATGGAGGCATTATCGGAGAACCTCCGAGGGCGCCAAAAAATAACAGTCCCCGCTTATACATATCAGGCACTCGTTCCAATGAGTTAATCACATTAAATCAATCAGGGCTTGATTTTAGGGACTTAGGATCCAGTATTGGTTCCGCTTCCGGCATCAAAATGGCTTATGCTGCTTTAACGAAGGGCCTGACCGCGATTGCCATAAATTCAATGGTAACAGCAAAAATTCACAATGTTCAAAATGAATTTCTTGCTGAACTTAAATTCAGTCAGGAAAGCCTGTTAGGACACCTCGAAAGAGGTCTCCCGAGCATGTGCCCGAAAGCTTACCGATGGGTTGGCGAGATGGAGGAAATATCAAAAACACACAAAGAGCTTGGTCTTCCAAAGAACTTATTTGAAGGTGCAGCAGATATTTATCGTCTAGTAGAGACGTCACCGCTCGGCAAGGAAGTAGTAGAGGACAGAAAGTTAGGCACCTCAGCTAAAAATGTTGCTGATGTTTTGGCCGATTTTTTATAAAAACAATGCATGGATCCGATACAAAGGGAAAAACATAATTCATTGCATGTATCTTGATTCAAGATGTGAAATATAAAAACTTGGGTCCAAAGGCGAGCCTGTCGCGCGCTTAATTACTTCATCGGTGGAATAATAACTTCCCCAGGAATGAACATGTTCTCGTAACCAAATTAATAAATCCGAGAAATCACCTTTTTCCAAATTAGACAGGGTTTTTGGTTTATCTTTTAGCGCTGTCGAAAATAGCTGCGCCGCTGCCATAGCGCCCAGGGTGTAAGTGGGGAAATATCCAAATGCCCCATCATACCAGTGAATATCCTGCAAACAACCCTCCTTATCATTTGGTGGCATAAAGCCAAAGTTGTTCATAAAAATTTCATTCCAGGCTGTCGGAAGTTCCTTAACAGTCAATTCACCATTTAGAAGAGCCTGCTCAAGTCTATATCTAAAAATTACGTGGAGTGGGTATGTGAGTTCATCTGCATCGACTCTAATACAATTGGGGGTAACTCTTAAACATTTTTGATGCAGCTCTCCAGCTGACCAATTTACCCCTGTTACACCAAACTCCTCTGCGATAACTGGAGCCAAAAATGTAAAAAATTCTCGGGATCGGCAAGCCTGCATTTCTAACGCTAAAGACTGGCTCTCATGAAGCACCATGCCCCGAGCCAACCCGACAGGCTGTCCTCTCCAAGCTCTGGGCAGTCCTTGCTCATACAACGCGTGTCCTGTCTCATGAATAACACCCATAAGACTGCTTGCCCAATCTTGTTCATCGTATCGTGTAGTTATACGAACATCATCCGGTATACCCCCCGAAAAGGGATGTGCACTTTTATCGAGCCGGCCCTTTTGGAAATTAAAGCCCTGCTTTGCCATTAATTTCAAACCAAGTTTCTTCTGTTTCTTTTCGCTCACTTGGAAAGAAATATCGGAATAATTATTTTTTTTCTGATGTTCTAAAACGTTTTGAAGCAGTTGGGTGAGTCTTGGTTCTAGATAGTCAAAAATTGTGTCTAAATTTTCTGCCTTGGCACCCGGTTCATATTCATCGAGCAGGGCATCATAAGGCTCCATATTGAATTTATCCGCTTTGACAGCTGCGATTTCTCTTGTGATCTCAAGCAACTGATTAAGCGGTTCGGCAACCAAATCAAAACAACTGTCCTTTCGAGCCATTCGCCAAACAGCTTCACAGTGATGCTGCGCTCGGGAACGCGCATCAACAAGTTCTGCCGATAAAGCCGTAGCATTTTTGTAAATTCGGTCTATTTCACGGACATTCGCTGTTTGCCAGTCCGTTAATTCTTCAGTATCTATTTTGGCCAGCAAGTCGAAAATCAAAGTCGACGTCATTTCCTCATGTTTCAAAACTGACAACGTAGCAATTTGCTCAGCTCGTACATCGCTAGATCCGCTTGGCATAATTGTTTGGCTATCCCATGACAGTAAGGATATTGCATCTGAAAGGTTTGAAATCCTTTTGATTTTTTTTTCTAACTGACTATAGGCCTCGTGTGATTCCATCTTAATTTTCGTCAGGCCGGTAATGGTATATGACGTAAATGACTAAGAGTGATAGAGCGAGGAAGTACCATGTAAGTGCATATTGAAGATGTTCATTGCGCATCTTGATTGAGCCACTAGCTCCAATTGGCAAGGCATAGGGTCCAGGTTCTCGAAGCACATCAATATAATAGTTTGCAATCGGCCCCACCTGACTTTTTGCTGCCATCTGCTCCGAATTAATATAGAGCCAAACGTTATTTTGCGGCTCGTTCTCTGGCACGAAATATCCCTTTTTTTTGTCCTCTCGTATAATACCATCTACAAGCACACTGCCTTTTGTCAAAGTTTCTGGGCGGGTGTTCCTCAGCCGCAGTCGTTCCGGTATCCAACCCCTATTGATGAGTGTGATTCTACCATCAGCACTTTGTAGTGGGGTTATCAGATGAAACCCTGCAGTTCCTTCAAATGTTTTGCCCGTTATCGTAAATTCTTTCTGATGCAAAAATTCACCCACCAGAGTAACCCTTTTAAATCTCCATTTTTCTATATCTTCCACCCTGGCAGGCGGGTCGATAGCTTTATCAGACATTCGTGCTTCAAATGTGTCGATGATTTCGGTTTTCCACTGCATCCTTTGAAGCTGCCATGTTCCAAGCCCCACCAGTACTAAAAGGGCTGGTATTGTAAACAGTGTCGGCCACAAAGTTGGTGTAAATCTGCGCTGCATCATTCTAAATTGAGGTTTCCTTCAAGTGGTTTCCAAGCCTCGAGAGCGATTGGATTCCTCATTTCAAACAAATAAAATTTTATTTGCTAATTGCAAGTCTCACTAACCGTTGTAGCTTACACAATAACAGCGCCATCGGTTAGCTTCGACATTCTAGCCCAGCAAAACCGAACTGACTATTTTAACAGTTGTTTTGATCAGCCACCCCACCAATAGATGCAGATAAACAAAAAGAGCCAAACAACGTCAACAAAATGCCAATACCATGCAGCCGCCTCAAATCCAAAGTGATGCTCTGGAGTGAAGTGTCCGGCCCTCGCTCTAAACCAGCATACAACCAAGAAGCATGTTCCAACCAAGACATGAAAGCCATGGAAGCCTGTAGCCATGTAGAACGTCGACGAATATATGCCATCTTTAAAACCAAAAGTTGCGTGGTCATATTCGTATATCTGCAGCCCTGTAAACGCAGCTCCGAGAAGGATTGTGACACCAAGTCCTAATACCAAATTTTTCCTGTCGTTCTCAAGCAATGCGGCATGAGCCCAAGTACACGTACAGCCAGATAACAGCAAAACCATTGTATTGATTAATGGTATATCAAACGCATCAAACGTTTCTACCCCGGCTGGAGGCCATATACCGGTATCAGGGTAGAGCGACGAATCGAAAAATGCCCAAAAGAAAGCGAGAAAAAACATCACCTCTGATGCGATAAATAAAATCATTCCGTAGCGCATGCCGATCTGTACTATCGGTGTATGATGTCCTTGATGTTCCGCTTCTCTTATTACATCGCGCCACCAGAAAAACATTGTTACTAAGATAAAAACCAAGCCAGTTGTCATAATTGGGACGCCAAATGGCTTATCGTGCATAAACATTATAGCACCTACGGCCGTAACAAACCCAGCCATAGCGCCTAACGCCGGCCACGGGCTGGGTTCTACCAAATGAAAGGAGTGACTGTGTCCGCCGCTCATGTATTCCTCTTTCCCCGTTAATTACAGCTCTGCAAAGTTAACTTCAATCTCGCATTATCCCCTTTTGGACCAATATTACAATATCTTAGCCTGCTTTTTTTTCATTAGTTGCAACCGTTCCTGATTGGGCCTGGGACCTGAAGAAAGTATATGACAGTGTAATGGTTGTAACATCATCTAAATTGGGATCATTCATCATTTCAGGATCAATAAAGAATGACACCGGCATGTCTATTACTTGGTTTGGCGCCAGAAGCTGTTCCTGGAAACAAAAGCACTCTACCTTATTGAAATATATTCCTGCCTTATCTGGTGTTACATTAAATGTCGCAGTACCAACCACAGGGGCACTGCCCGTATTTTCAGCTCTATAAAATGCAAGTGCATTTTCACCAACAGACAACTCGATGGATTTTTGAGCTGGCACAAATTTCCAATCTAATGCTGGATTAACGTTTGCGTCAAACCGGATTGTGACCGATCTATCGATAACTTTATCTGAGAGATTTTGAGCGACTTGGGTTGTTCCACCATAACCAGTTACTTGGCAAAAGAGCTTGTAGAGTGGTACAGAGGCGTAACTAAGGGCACCCATAAAAAAAACAACGCTTGCCACTAGAAGTAGTGTTTTTTGTTTCCCCTTTTGCGTTTGAACTTTGACGTTAGTTTTTTCCATTAATCACTCTACAACATTCTAACAATCGTGATGATAAATAAAAGCACGCAAAAAGCGACTATTACGCCAAAAAGAGCCCAGTTTTTTCCTTTTTTTGAATTTCTAAAGGTTTTACGATCCGTATTTACCGTTGGTTTAGAAGCAACCATTAATACAACACTTTTGCTAGTTCTAATGGAAACGGAAAGCCGATTGCTTTGTCTGCTAACAGCGCTGAAAATAGAACAAATAAATACAATATGGAGAAGCCAAAGAGTTGCTTGCAATTCTTAACAAAACCAAACCTATACACACGCCACGCTAAAACTAAAAACAACGCTCCCATAACTCCAGCAACAATAAAGTATGTCAGTGCCGCCATTCCAACTAAATATGGTAAAAGGCTCACTAAAAATAGAATGGAGCTATAGATTAAAATTTGTCGCCTCGTCTGTTGTGGACCATGCGTAATCGGCAACATTGGCACTCCGGCCGCCTCGTAATCGTCGCTTCGATACAGAGCGAGGGCCCAAAAATGAGGGGGCGTCCAAACAAATATTAAAGTAAATAAAATTATTGGATCGAGAGAAATACTACCTGAAATAGCTGCCCAACCTATAACAGGCGGAAGTGCACCCGCCGCTCCACCAATAACAATATTTTGAGGGGTAGAGCGCTTTAACCAAACAGTATAAATAAAAATATAGAAGGCGATTGTGGATGCTAGTAAAAAAGACGCCAGCCAATTGACTGCCAGTCCCATAATCATTATCGATCCCCCAGATAAAACGACGCCAAAAGTTAGCGCCGCCTCTGGGTTAACACGCCCTGATGGGATTGGCCTGCCCCGGGTTCTGGACATTATCTGATCGATATCGCGGTCAAACCACATATTGATAGCACCTGAAGCGCCCGCGCCAACGGCGATACAGATGATAGCCACTGTCTGTAATACATAATGCAGTTCCCCTGGAGCTAAAAACATGCCCACAAAACCGGTGAAAACTACCAATGACATAACCCGTGGCTTTAACAGGGCCCAAAAATCGCGAAAGTGAGACCAAGGAGAGGTGTCGGACCTCAGAGACACAGATGTGTCAATCGAAGTAAAAGACGCCAAATCTACCCCCATTGTTTCGATATGTTAACTAAGTTAATTAGTTAACGCGAGGCAAGTCCTCGTAAGTATGAAAAGGTGGAGGGGAAGACAAAGTCCACTCAAGAGTAGTTGCACCTTCACCCCATGGATTATTTTCCGCAGCTCTCTTTTTAATGAAGGCCTCTATTATAAGGACAACAAAGACCAGAGTGCCTAAACCCGCCACATATGCCCCATATGAGGATACCATATTCCATCCATGAAGAGCCTCTGGATAATCTATATAACGGCGCGGCATCCCGGCCAATCCCAAGAAATGCTGTGGAAAAAATGTCACGTTAACGCCAATAAACGTTAGCCAAAAGTGCAACGACGCTAGAGTGCTGTTATAATTATACCCAGTCATTTTCGCGAACCAATAGTAAAATCCACAGAAAATACCAAACACTGCACCAAGTGATAAAACGTAGTGAAAATGAGCAATTACATAGTAAGTATTATGCAGCATTATATCCACGCCGGCATTCGCTAACACAACTCCTGTAACACCTCCGACAGTGAAAAGAAAAATAAAACCAATTGCCCATAACATCGGGATTCTAAAAGTAATAGATCCACCCCACATCGTAGCTATCCAAGAGAAAATTTTAACGCCGGTGGGTACTGCAATAACCATTGTTGCGGCAGTAAAATAAGCCTTTGTGTCAACATCCAATCCAACGGTGTACATATGGTGTGCCCAAACAATAAAGCCGACGAAACCAATGGCAACCATTGCGTACGCCATACCTAAGTAGCCAAAAATCGGTTTCTTGGAAAATGTAGAGATAACATGACTAACGATGCCAAATGCGGGTAAAATCATTATGTAAACTTCGGGATGCCCAAAGAACCAGAATAAATGGAGAAATAAGATTGGGTCCCCACCGCCCGAGGGTATGAAAAA
>MDTA01169604.1_pt1 | contig 17109 bp, 13 predicted proteins | sample 811151 | NCBI WGS metagenome assembly MDTA01 (sample SAMN05326648, study PRJNA326480) | marine metagenome | isolation source: seawater | place: Indian Ocean: South | collected 2010
AGAAAAACTGTTTGCCAGCTAACGGCTTCATAAGCTTCGTCAATTCTTAAAACATTTGAAGCAATCATCCCACATGCTCCAGTTAAAAGCGCTAAGGATAACTTTAAATCAGTAAAAAGGATCAAAAAAAGCGATATGCAAAAAAACAATACAGCCCAGGCAACTTTATTAGGCCGCAGCTCCTCTTTAGGATAGTCAGAAGTAACCACAACAAAGTCTCTTGATTGTTCTAGCCTGGCTAAATTTTCCCATGAAGTAAATGAAACAAGTGTGTCACCAGCTTTAAAAGGTACTTCTGCGATATCAGTCGCTTCATGTTCTTTTGTTTCAACTAGACTCAATGTCTCCCCACCTCGATGGATAGCCAAAAGACCTAAACCATGAGTTTTTCTCATTCTTATTTCACGAGCTCTTTTTTCAATCAAAGTAGAATCCGGAGGGATTACAACTTCAGCTACCCCAGCAACAGTTGGCGCATAGGCTTCTGAGAAAATATCGAGCTCTGGCAAAATTTCTAAACCAAAGTCATCAGCCATTTTTTGAATCACTTTTCGTCGTCCTAAAACTGCTAGTCTACAAGGATCTTCAATGACAGTATCTATAACAGGCGTAAAGAAACGCTGCCCCCGATGATAGGAACCTACTATATAGAGGTTATGAGAAACCATTATATCCGCAAATGTATGGCCTCTTAGAATTGAACCCTCTGGGACAATAACCTCCACCAAGTCCGACTTAAGTCCATAAATTTTTTTCAGATAATCTCTTACGGAATAACCTGCACTTCCCGCTCCTCTTGAGGATAGAGCCGGCAAAACCCATCTGCCAAGAAGTACAAAATATAAAATACCAGTAACAACTAAACAAACTCCAATCGGCGTTACTGAAAACAGAGAAAATGTTTCCATTTTATAGTCAGAAGGAAGAATTTTGTTAGAACTTACGATTAAGTCATTTAACAATATTAAAGGTGAAGATCCTACCATAGTCATTGTGCCACCTAAAATAGCACAAAAGCCCATGGGCATTAAAAGCCGTGAAAGCGGGATTGCAGTTCTTACGGAAATTCTGCTGACAACAGGCAAAAATAAAGCTGCAGCGCCAACATTTTGCATAAAACTAGAAATTAAACCAACGCTGCTCGAAACAATTGGAATAATACGAGCCTCGCGTTTTCCACCGTGCTTTAATATTGCTGCAGCAATTTTACTCATTAGGCCTGTCTTATCTAGGCCAGCCCCAATAATCATAACCGCAATAATTGAAATAACTGCATTAGATGAAAACCCAACAAAGAGATCTGAAGGGACAGGAAACAAGTTAATATTTGGAAACTGATTAAATATACCAAGGGTGACCATCACCAAAATAGCTGTAAAATCAATTCGAAACAGCTCAGTGACAAACAAAAAAATAGTTACACCTAGAACGGCTAATATTAATATAATTTCAAAATTTAGTTCTACTGGCATAAACTTCACCGCTCTAATAACGTGATGCCTCTTCATCTTTGAAATTTCAAGTGGTGATTTCAATAAAGGTCAATGGGCTTTTAAATAAATTGAAGTTACTACAAAATTAAATGCTGAAGATACGTAAATAGATTTTGTCTTAAGCCAATGCTTATTGTCTTGCGACAAAAATAAATAGTGATAGATTAATGAACACAACGAACAAATTCATACGATTTTATTTTACAATGGAAAGACATGGTTATTGAAAAAATATGATGCAATAATTGTTGGTGCAGGTGTTTGTGGGATTTATCAAGCTTACAAACTCTCACAAATGAATATGAATTTTCTATTGTTGGAACAAGGAAGTGATTTGGGCGGCACATGGTATTGGAATAGATATCCAGGCTGTCGTTTTGACTCAGAGAGTGAAACTTATGGTTACTCATTTTCCAAGGATTTACTAGAAGAGTGGAATTGGAAAGAGCACTACGCACCACGAGAAGAAACAGAGTCTTATCTTCATTTCGTTGCGGCAAAATTCAATTTAAGAAAATTTATGCGTTTTAATAGTGAGCTATCATCAGCAATCTGGCAGAAAAAAGACAAATGCTGGAAAATAAAAACAAAAGATGGTGCTACTTTTATTACTAAATACCTTCTTACCGCAATAGGCTTGCTATCATGCCCAACGCCCCCCAAGTTTAAAGGAATTCAGAACTTTGAAGGTACTTCATTTCATACATACAATTCTCCCAAAAACCCAATAAATTACTCGGGCAAACGAGTTGCAGTAGTTGGAACAGGCGCTACTGGTGTACAGGTTATATGTGCAATTGCAAAAGAAGTAGAAAATCTGGTTGTGTTCCAAAGAAGGCCCAATTGGTGCGCGCCGTTGCATAACTCAAATATTTCTCAATCTAAAATGGCAGATATTAAGAAGAATTATGACGCTATATTTGAAAAATGTAGAAACACGCCAAGTGGATTTTATCACAACTTTGATCCCAGAAAAACCTTTGAAGTAGATGAGAAAAAGCGGGAACAATTTTGGGAGGAACTATATGCATCTCCAGGTTTTGGAATTTGGCTAGGCAATTTTCGTGATACTTTATCTGATGAAAAAGCTAATTTAGAATTTTCAAATTTCGTTGCAAAAAAAATTCGGCAACGTGTGAAGTCGTCAGAAATTGCTGAATTATTGATACCAAAGGATCATGGATTTGGTACACGACGGGTTCCTATGGAAAATGGTTATTATGAAGTATTTAATCAGGATAACGTTAAGTTAGTAAACTTGGAAGAGAACCCGATAATTGAAGTCACAAAGAGCGGAATTTTAACTAAAAATGACGAATATAAGTTTGATATAATTATTTATGCAACAGGTTTCGACGCCGTAACTGGTTCTTTTGATAAGATCGAGTTTATTGGGAAAGATGGTAAAAGTTTAAAGGAAAAATGGGCGAATGGGCCCAGAACTGTATATGGCTTAGCAGTCCCAAATTTCCCAAATCTGCTTACTCTTGCGGGACCTCAAAGTGGCTCCGTAGCGACTAATTTCCCTCGGGGTATAGAAGAAGCGGTTAATTGGTCTTCTGATTTTTTGGAGTTTTTAGAAAAAAACAGAGTAGAATATTTTGATGCTAAATTAGAGGCAGAAGATCTATGGAATGATCATGTTACCGAGATGTCGGAAAAAATATTATTTGCCAAAGAAAAGTCGTGGTTTACTGGATATAATGTAAATGTTGATAAAAAATATAAAGGAAAGTGTTTAATCTATGCTGGTGGTCAAATAAGATTTAGAGAGTTCATTACAAACGAGAAAACTCAAGAGTATCCCAGTTTTGATAAATTCGCAACTGATCAAAATGTTCTTAAACATTTGGTAAAAGAAACCGCAACTATATAGAGGAGAGATAAATTACTAAACCCAAGAATACATTTCATAATGCAGTGCGAGTTTTTCTCGCAATCTTTAACATTAAGGGAGGAAAGAAATGAACTTTATCAAAAATAATCGACTAATTGAAACCTTTAAATCAACCATAGTGGCGTTTTTAAGCCTTTGCTTAGTATTTTTTATTGCAAATGGCGCCACAGCTTTCCAAAACGACGGTACTGTAAGGGTTGGAATAATTGAAACTTTAACGGGAGGTGCTGCTCCTTATGGAGTTGCGGGAGCAAGAGGCACAGTATTGGCATTTGAGGAAGTAAATGCGAGTGGTGGTATAGAAATCAATGGGAAGAAAGTTAAGATCTCTGTAGTTGGAGATGGTGAATTAGGTTCTGACGGTGGCCTAGACCCAGCCTTAGCAATAGCTACTTTGAAAAAGCTCGCCTTGGACGAAAATGTTCTTATGGTAAAAGGTCCTACAACCTCTACAAATTCAGAGGCTGTTTTTAACTACCTCAATGAATTATCAGGACAAGGTAGCGGATTAGTTGTGCATTCTTCTTCTGCAGGCGCTCCCGGTCTTGGAGAAATTAGCAAGTGGGGCTTTCGAAACTCTTTTGCTGAGTCTTATGCTTTAAGTAATTTGGTTACTACAATGGTTAATAACACAAATGCGAAAACGGCTGCTATTTATCACTTGACTGATAATCCATATTTTCCAGCTATGGCTGACTTAATGACAAACGAGTTGAAAAAACTTGGCGTTGAGGTTGCCGCCGTGACTACTGGCCTATCAAAAGATGCAGAATTTTCAAGACAAGTTAATGAAATTAAGGCTGCAGACCCTGATATTGTGTATATTTCCGCAGATAACCTTCGAGGCATAGGTTTTATGAAAGAAGCTTTTCGTCGTCGCTTACAACCATCTGTTTTTATTGGGGGGATTTCTCAACTCGTACCTGATACAATCAAATCTGGCGGTGATGCCGTCGATGGTATGGTTATGATTGGTTCATATGATGATAAAGGTGCTGGAATAAATGAACTTCGCGAGAACTTCAAAGCGCGTTGGGGTGAAGATATAAATTTATTTTCTGTAAATGGTTATGAAGCCGGTCAACTTATAATAGAAGCTTTGAAAAAGTCAGGCATTGAGAATACACAAGCCTCTTTACAAAGTGATCGTGAAAAACTCCGCAACGCCTACGAGGAAGTCTCAGTAGATAGTGTAAGTGGTTATTCAGTTGGATTTAACGCTGTTCATGATACCCCTAAAGCAGGTGTTATACTAACAATACGCGATGGCGCATTCCAGGCGTGGCAACCTAACTGATTGAGATCGATCAAATATCTTTAAGGTAATGACTTGTTAGTTTTAGAGTATGCCATAAGTGGGCTTTTATTTGGAGCCACCTACTCTTTGGTAGCAATTGGATTTACTCTGATATTTGGTGTGCTTAATCGGTTTAATATTGCTCATGGAGCAACCTTAATGGTGGCAGCTTTCTCAGGTGCCACCATTTCTATTTTATTTGGTGGGAAGGAAAGTTATCAGATATTATTTTTAAGTTTTTTTTGCAGTTGTTTAGTGGGTGCGATTGTCGGTTTGTTAGTAAGGCAAATAGCGTTTGCACCCTTAAAAGCCGGCTCGGAACTTTCACCATTCGTTACTAGTGCAGCTATGGCATTGATCTTAGAGGAGACATTTGTGCATCTCACGCAAACAGTAGCAATTTTCTCAATGGAAGTTACAGAGTTCCCTAATCCCCTTGAGAATATAGTTTTCTTCCTTGGAGATCTCTATATCCGAGGGGTCTATCTGATAATTTTTATAGTGGCTTTGATCATTATGGCCACTCTGCATTGGTGGCTTAAATATACTAAAAGCGGCATGGCCATAAGATCTGTGGAGGAAAACCCTACTGCAGCGTGGTTAATGGGAATAAATGGAAGTAGAATCGAAATAGTTGTTTTTGCCATTGCTTCTGGTATCGCCGGCGCTGCAGGTTGTTTAATTAGTGTTGCCTACGGCACAGTGACGCCCTTTTTGGGATCAAATCTATTATTGGTCAGCTTCGTAGTATTGGTTCTGGCAGGTATTGGTAGCGTTAGGGGCGCGATGATTTGTGGACTTTTTGTAGGCATAATTGAAACAGTTACTGCTGGAGTAATATCCGCCCAAACGAAAGAAGCAGTTCTTTTTATAATATTATTTCTTGTACTACTAGTAAAACCTGAAGGAATTTTTGCAACACAGGCAGCGGAGAGAGACTAGAAATTGGCATATTTTACTGCAATATCCGAAATCTTAGGGCTAAACGTTATCCTTGCGCTCAGCGTATTTGCAACTCTAATGGTTGGACAATTTTCATTGGCACAAGTTGGTTTTTGGTCAATAGGAGCCTTTGTCACGGCAATACTCACAACCATGCATGGATTTCCAATTTATTATGCACTGCTTGTTTCCGGTGCGGTTTGCGCTGTAGTTGGGATCTTCCTTGGTTATCCGTGTTTACGTATCAAAGGAATTTATCTTACATTGGCTACAGTTGCTTTTGCTGAGGTAGTCAGAGTCTTCTTCAATAATTTAAATTATCAGGTCGAGATAGACGGTAAATTGGTCGGCCCAGCTGGTGCTGTAGGTTTTAGAGGTGTTAAAGTGCTTGCTGCATGGCCAGAAATTTATATTTCTCTATCAATAATAATTCTTGTTTTTGTGATAATTAGCTCCTCTCGCTTTGGCTTATCGGTAAACGCGGTACGCGAAGACGAAGTAGCAGCGGCATCACTTGGGATTAATGTTACCAAAGTAAAAGTTTTAATGTTCATGTTCGGAGCCGCCATAGCAGGTGTAGGGGGAGGTTTATACGCTTCTTTTTCTTCTTTCGTTTTAGCAGAAAACTTTAGTTTTCATTTAGCACTACTTTCAATTTTTTATGTAGCTGTCGGCGGAATGTATACATTTTACGGACCAATTATTGGCGCTGCTTTGTTAACATTATTACCAGAACTATTCCGTTTTGCTTCAGACTTTCGAATGATCCTATACGGAGTTGTAGTGATTGTGGTTGTAATCGTATTTCCAAGAGGCATCGTAGACGATATTCTATACAGAATAGAAGTTAGTAAAAACTTGAAAAGAAAACAAAGTTCCAAATCTCTCAAAGAAAGTAATCGAAACAGAGGTACAGACTAGTGCTTCTTATCAACGACTTGAGTAAATCTTTTGGTGGAATAACGGCCCTTAAAAACTTAGACTTAAAAGTTAATACGGGTGAGGTCGTTGGCTTAATTGGACCAAATGGTTCAGGAAAAACTACGACTATCAATTTAGTTACGGGCATTTACGCTTCTGACTCTGGCTCCGTAATTTTAGATGGGAAGCATATAACTAATCAGGCGGCTAATAAAATTACACGGGCCGGTATGGCAAGAACGTTCCAAAATTTGCGGATTTTTGAACGGCTCACAGTAAAAGAAAATATCATGGTGGCGCAGAATATTTTTAACTCATCATTGTTAGAAAGTTTAAACTTATTACAAAAAAAGAAACAACAAGAATATTTAATTGAAACAGACGAACTTTTAAAAAAATTCAACTTAATACTAGTAAAAAACAGCAAGGCTGGTTCTCTTTCTTACGGAGAAAAAAAACGTCTTGAAATGGCTCGAGCACTCGCAATGCGGCCAAAAATCCTACTTCTCGATGAGCCAGCCGCGGGAATGAGCCCTCCTGAATTAGACTGGCTTAAGGAAACGATCAACGATCTTCGCTCTTCTGGATTAGCGATTTTACTGATTGAACATCATATGAGATTAGTGATGGGCGTATGCGATAGAATTTATGTTCTAAACTTTGGAAATAAAATTGCCGAAGGCACTCCTTCATCAATTTCAAAAGACCCAGAAGTAATTACTGCATATCTGGGCAGGGAGAACTCCAGTGCTTGAGATAAAAGATTTGGTAGCGGGCTATAATAATGTTCCAATTCTGAAAAATTTAAATATCTCAGCAAATAGTGGAGATATAACCGTTGTAATAGGACCGAATGGCGCGGGAAAATCTACTCTTCTGAAAACAATATCTGGGTTAATACCAACAAGCGAAGGATCAATTAAATTTGATGGTAATGAAATAAGTAAAATGCCACCAGACGAAATAGTTAAGCTGGGTATTATTCATGTCCCGGAGGGAAGAATGATATTTAACCGGCTTACGGTCAGTGAAAATCTATTAATGGGAGCATTTCAGCAATCAAATGCAAATAAGAAAAAAGAAGATTTTGACCGAGTACTTCAACTATTTCCAATACTATCAAAACGTTTAAATCAACTGGGAGGTACACTTAGCGGTGGAGAGCAACAAATGTTAGCTATAGGAAGAGGGTTAATGAGCTCTCCAAAACTTTTAATGCTAGACGAGCCTTCTTTGGGCATTGCGCCTATCATTGTAGAGCAAATATTTAATCTAATTATTGAAATAAAAAAAGCAGGCGTTAGTATCTTAATGGTTGAACAAAACGCTTCAAAGGCCTTAAACACAGCTGATTTTGGATATGTTCTAGAACTTGGAAATCTACAGAAAAGTGGCCCGTCAATTTCTTTACTGAACGATAACGATATTAAAAAATATTACTTGGGAGTGTAAAAGAATAGTCTGTTCGATACTTTTATTTTGACAAAATGGCTTTTCTGGTAACCTTAGCGGGAATGCTATATCGCGATTTTCTAATATTTTATTGCTTTTTAAAAATATTTGAGAGTCATGCCCCACTTATGCCTCTAGCAGAACCTTCCTTCCAAAACCGCTCACGCACGGCTTTTCGCTGAATCTTTCCTACTGGCGTTCGAGGTAGTGGCTCTTTTTGTATTATCACTCGACCTGGGCGTTTGTAAGAACCAAGCTCAACCCTGCACGCACTTATAACATTTTCGGAAGTTACTTGATGCTGGTCATTTACAACTACTACAGCAACAGGCTCCTCTCCCCACCTATCATGGGGAGCAGCTACAACAGCAACTTCGCGAACACCCTCTAAATTACTAATCACGTTTTCAAGCTCTGCTGGCCAGATGTTGAAACCACCGGAAATTATCATATCGTCCTTGCGATCAGTTAAATAAACATATCCATTTTCGTCGATTTTACCAACATCGCCAGATAGTACCCACCCATCTACTAATCGCTGTTTTGTTAACTCTGGCTCATTCAAAATTTCTGTTATTTGCCCCTCACACATTAATGCAATTTCACCAATTTCACCGGGTGGCAATGGCTTATTATCTTCATCTCTTATTTCAATTCCCGAATATGGCATTATCTTACCAACAGCTAAAAGAGGTTCAGAACCAGGAACTTCAGAGAACCATTCAGCTGGACCCATTCCAGCAACAGGAACCGACTCAGTTTGACCATAAAGCTGATACAAGACATCACCAAAAAACTCTCTAGCTTTCAAAGCAGTTGCAGGTCGGATAGGTGCACCCGAAACCATGATACCTCGAAGCTTAGCAAATTCTTTTTTATTGTCCTCCTCCGCAAACATATCGCTAAGCATGGTCGGCACTGCGAAAGTAAACCCACCATATTCATCTAACAAACTAGAAAACCTATCTGGTTCAAATTTACGAACTAATATGTTACATCCACCCGCAAGCCAGATAGGCATAAAAAGATAGCCAGAGCCATGCGAAATGGGCCCTACATGTATTCCATAGTCTCCCGCCTCCATTCTTGGAAGAAAAAATGACCAATCTCGACACGTTCGCATCCATTGTTTATGAGAAAATTGCATTCCTTTGGATCTTCCAGTTGTCCCCCCAGAATGACGAATGAGGTGAGGATCATTTATACTTATCGATGGTGATGGGTCTTTACTTGAAAAGCCTTCGAGCCAACTCTCATAATTCTTTCCTCTCACTAAAACATGCTCCAAGCCGCTGATCGTATTTTTGAAATCTTCAACTTCGTGCGCATATTCTTCTGCAACAATTACAGCACGGCAATCAGTATGAGCAATCATGTGCGAATGTGCGCTGGCCGAATTTCGGCGATATAGGGGCACGCGCACAAAATTTCCGATCGCACAAGCTAGAAAGAAATCACAAGCCTCAAGACAATTATCTTCCAAAACGGCAATTTTATCTCCTGCCTTTAAACCCATGGCTAACAAGGCATTTGCAAGTTGACAACCTCGGAACCAGGCTTCTTCAAATGTTAGCTGAACATCTTCCGCCACAACTGCGGGCCGTTTGCGATTTGTTTCCATTGCACGACGTAATGCAGATCTAACATCAAGCATCTTCAAAAATCCCTCGGAAGTTCAAGCTTAGCTGAATAACAATATTATTTTATTGTCTGACGTCAATAGAATTTGTTTCTTGGCAATTTTTGAGGGTTTAATTAAAAAAAACTATCTTTCTTACCAATTTCTATGTTGGACCCCAATTTGAACCTATTCTTAGGACGAATTAAGAGGAACCAGCTAGACTATAATTCAAATATAACTGAGGGCTTTACAATTTAGAAGACCCGGTAATTTCGTATTTGTTATTATATTTCAGAATTTAACTTTTTGTTTTCGATTTGGAAGTAACATTTGGTGACTTCCAAAAATTGTACATATCAACCAGCAAATTTATAAGATGGTAAACCCCTAGGTCCAGGGCGGCAACGGAATACGTACCCAGCTTTTTCCTCGTGTGGCTTTCCATCTTTATGGCTCTTAAAATCTGCTGTAGTTATAAAAAGATCCCGATGATCTCTACCGCCAAAAATACAACTAGTAACCCTTGAAACTGGAAGCCTAATTACTCCAACTAACTGCCCATCGGAGCTATATTGCCTAACCTGGCCTCCATGAAAGAGTGCAACCCAAACATCACCAGATTCATCAACGGTCAATCCATCGGGCAGACCATGTGAACGATCTATTTCTATGAATTTACGTTTATTAGAGACATCACCAGAAAAAATGTCATAATCAAATAAATTTATAACGCTTGAAAGCGTATCAACAAAATACAGCTTTGTTTCTTCTTTATTCCAGGCTATCCCATTCGATACGCGAAAGCCTGATTCAATCTGGCTTACATTTTTATTTTGATCTATTCTGTAAAGGCTTCCAGCTCCTTGCTCAAATTTCTCGGAAAAACTTCCTGTCCAAAGTCTCCCCATTGAGTCACACTTAGCATCATTTAATCTATTATTTGGTCGATCTAATTCTATTTCAACAAGTAGAGATTTCTTCCCATATCTATCAACTTCCTTCAAACCTTCTGCAGATGTAAATACCAGTCGTCCATCTGAAGCTGGTATAGCCGCACCAATAGGCTCATCTACATAAATAGACTCCATTTTATTTATTTCATAATTGAAAAGATTTATTTTCCCCATATAGCCGTCTACAAAAATAAACTCGTTAGAATCTTCATCCCATAGAGGGCCCTCTGCAAGATCATGATTCATAGCAATTGCAACTTCTACTTTTCCCGAATAATCATTCATTTGGTCATCATTAGCCTACCACATTTCACTTATATTTTAGGGAGTATTGTAAAGGATCAGTTTAAATTCAATTCAGGTAAGGGAAAACAAATGTCTTCATTTTTCTTAATGGGCAGTGCGACAGTTGCGTCGCCATCCGCCGATAAAACCCCATTTTGGTTTACTGCTTTCAACTCCACTTTTACTAGCCCATAGCTCTGCACTAAATATTTTTCAACTACAGTTCCTCCCCACCAAATTGTGTCACCAACTAGATTTGGTTTACGCACATTTATATTTAATGTATGGAGAAAACCGTGATCGCCAATCCAATTTGTCATCATATGCTGCGCCCAGGCAATTCTCTGGGGACCGACGTCATAGGCACCACCCATCCCTACATCCCTTCCAGTTGCGGTTTCCAAATGACCTCGCCCAGCAGACTCTTTTGCTCCAGTTTGTTTGTTTAAATGATAATCGGCATGACGCCGCCGGTAACGGATAGCATCTCCATGTACGCCACCGTAATGAGTGGCGCCTTGTTGACCTGAATACCAGGCCATAATGTCAATTACGCCTAATGGTCCGCGTACCACTTGAGGAATTGTCTCACCAATAATTACCTCATTCCAAATAAGTGGTTCAGATCCACGACGGGGCTCTGCTAAAACTTGATTTTCAATCTCTTCTATTTCTTTTTTTGAATAAGAATGGGGAGATGACGACTTAAAAACTTTTGAATGCTCTTCTTTTTTGAGAGCTTCACCACGAGGAGTTCGAGCACAACGCGCGATTGCTTTTCCCGTCACTCGGCCATGCTGATTTAGATAATTTATTTCTCCTGTTTGAAGAACCCATTTTGAAAAACGTCTTCCAGATTTCAATTCCTGCTTTTTCAGTCTAGCTTCAACTTTGAATTTATCACCCAGCAATATAGGTTCAAACCATGTCCACGAAGTTCCTGCATAAAGCCACTGCACCCCAGGCAGTTTTGGAGCGACTACTGTTCCATCTACGGCGTACAGAATACATGGTGGCGCAACTAGTTCACCGTAAATAGATTGTGACGCATATTTGCGGTCCAGCCAAAGAGGATTATTATCTCCTATTCCCCATGCAAAGTGGCGAATGGAGTCCACTGTAATCTCCTCTATCCACTGCATTCTATCTCGCCTTAGAGGTACATCAATTAATTCCTCTGCTGCAGCAACGCCCTCCTCTGTTATAGTTCCCCATGTCAAATTATTTTCTCCATATTCTAGTTAAAGATTTAATGGGCCTTACGATTGAATTGAAAAGGCCAGCCTAAGTTACCTTTTTCGTCAAAAAAACCAGGTCTAAAAACTTTTTCTCTAACCGCTTCGTCAATTGTTAGAACTGGTGCCATTGGCGCACCAGTTTCTGTTGCTAAATTTAGGATCTCAAGCTTTTTGAGCTTATCAAGTTCAGACTGAAACAAGGGTAGAACTACCGTATCATCTTCGGAAAGCTTGAATGGGTTCTGCATTTCCAAATTGCGTGACCATTCAGGGTTGCCAAATGCGGCCAAAATAGCTGACCAATCTTGCCGTGAACGTGCCTGAACAGCTACATGACCGTCTTTACAACGAAAAAAACCTTGGGGAAAAACTCCTCCATGTTCAACTGCTGTAAGACCATTACGACGCCACCCATAAGAAACACCAGCATGGTTTCCAGAATTTTGCTCAGCAAATGCCCGAAGCACATCAGCTGCTGATATATCGATGCGCGTAGCATTCTGGACATTAGACAATTTTCTCTGAAAGACCTGACTAATAGCCAAATTCGCACCAAAGATCCCTACCCATTGCTCTGGAATATAGTCAGGTAGATAGCCTGGTGGTCCATCGGCATTACCTATTACTGAAGATACTCCACTTACAGCACTAGCGAAAACACCAATACCAGATTTGCCAACTTCATAATCCCACAAATATATTACTGGAACATTTGATTTAATTTTTTGCTGGTTTTTTATGTTTGTGTCACCTGAAACCAAAATTGCATCTACCTCCTGGAAATCAGAGACAGCCTCATTTAACGATGCAACTCCAGCAAGTTTTGCTCCTGAATTTTTTAGCCAAAGTGCTGCATAAAGTACGGACCTATTCGCACCAACAATTGCAAAGCATTCATCCGCTAAATGTACAGAACGATCTGACGATAAGTTATGGTCACTTTTTTGAGACATTCCGTTTTTCCAAATCAAATAAAGAAATTTCAGCTCTATCGTCTAGCGACCATTTCAATAGTGACCCTAAAACATAATCGTTTCCTTCGCCAAGTGTAGGCGCTGGTTTTCTTAATGGGGAACGCTGCCCATCAATCCACCAGGGAGCTGCAACGATATTCTCCGGACCTGTAATAGGATGAACTGTCGGAATTAATGTTCCCTTAGCTAAAGCGCCAGCACCAACCTGCGACGACTGCTCTACAACATTAACCACCTCTATTTTATAGCTCTCAATTAACTTTTGAGCTTCGACAAACGGCATGCTTAATGCCTTATTAGAAATATATTGTTTTTCATGCTCAGTTATATCTTTTGGCCATGCTACACACAAGTATTTCCCATCAACGCAGGGTATCATATCTTCATGTAAAGGATCGAATGTAGTCTCCAATCCAAGAGAATCTGCCAATTTTTTAAGTTCCGCATCCTTTGCTACCGCCACATGAGCAACTGCTTCGAGCTGAGAGAGTTCCACATGAGAACCAAGGCCTGTTTTCCTAGCTTCAATGATCGCAGAAATTGCGGCAAACAAACCGTAAGCTGCAGCATTAGGATCCGATGCAACGAAAGTAGGAGACCCAACAAACTCTCCACTTTGAGGATCTGAAATGCTAGCTTCCATTCCTGATAATGCAGAAAGAACTAACCCATAAGCTCTCATTTGAGACAGGCGAGAGGACGCACCAAAACCCGACAAAGAAAGTAATACAATTGCTCTGTTTACCTCGCTTAGCTTTTCATAATTTAAGCCAAGACGATCAAGTGTCCCTGAGGTGAAATTCTCAATTATTAAGTCAGATTGAGCTGCAAGATCAATCAAACCGTCTCTGTGGACCGAATTTTTTAGATCCATTGCCACGCCAATTTTATTTCTATTTAAACCATGAAAAGAGTGAGACATTTCACGCCGTAGTGACTCAGGATATTTCCCGGCCATACGCTCAACACCTCTTGTTCTATATAAGTCGTATCTTTTAAACCATTCAACTTTTATAACTTCTGCACCCAAATCTGCCAGAAATTGTCCTAACAGCGGACCCGACCAAACCCAGCAAAGCTCTATCACCCTTATTCCTTTGAGAGGTAAGGCTGATGTCATAATATATTCCAACGGCGAAAAATTGTTATGGGGCCATTACAGGTATCTTTATGGATAACAAAATAACTCCTTAGTCGGTCATTCGGGGAGTTAAAGGGAGTAAAAACTTTTTCAAACAAAATAAAATGTAAAACCTCACCCGATATTCCATAGACAACTTTTTAAAACAAAGTGTAAGTAATACTCACATAATTTTTTTCGAAACTATCAAATAAATCACCAATATATTGTGAATAACGAACGTATTTTTGTCAATTAACAAAAAAATATTTTCTGGAGAAAATAATATTTGGCGGTTAAATTGTGATAAACTACTTTCAAATCATTTTTACATGACCGTGATTAAGTTTTATCATAACACTTACTATACTTCGCAAAATTAGTCAGTAAGCAGAGACACAATATATACTTATGTCAGCGGATTAATTTCAGACTAATGTCTTGAGCGGTTTCTTTCAAAAAGTTGATGATCTCAACTCGATTTGTTTTTTTCAACTGTGAATTAATAGCCAGAACTCCTATAGTATGGGAAACATGATTTTCCGGTGAAAATACTGGAACTGCTATAGCTGATACACCCACCATAAATTCCTCTTGATCAATAGCGTAGCCCTTACGCTTAGCTTCTTGAACCTGTGATGTCCACTTAGTGAGGGTTATGGGTTCTACCCAATTTACCTGGTTGAAAATCTGACGAATTTCCTTCTCTGTCATATCTTCATAGGCGGCAAATATTCGTCCTGCAGCACCAGAAAAAAGAGGCGCCCTACCACCAAGTGATACGCGGATAGAAATTGAACTTGGCGGGTTCGCAAACGCCGTTAAAGCTAAATGCTGATCGTCCGCTTTTGAGGTGGCTGTGGCAGTCATATTGAATGCATCTGCAATTTTTTGCAGTCGTGGTTTTACCAGCTCTGAAAAGTGATTGATTTTTAGAGCACTTTTTGCCAGGTCATGAATACCAGAACCTAATTGATAAGTTTTGGAATTACTATCGTAAGATACCAATCTTGCTGAAACCAACTCTCGAAGTATATGCAAACAGGTACTAGGTATAACACCCACAGCGCGAGATGCCTGCGACAAGTTCATCGGTGCAGCCCGATCAGACAACTCCCACAAAAGAGCTACAGCACGTTTTACAGCAGGCACCCTTTTAACAGAAGGACCAGTTTCATTTTTTAGATTAATACTGTCATCCATATCCACTTGGTTAAATCTCATAATTTGCATTTTTTGATTTGGTAATGAAGATATAGTTAACCAGTGCTCGTCTGGAAGACAACATCACAGTTTGAAATCTTAATATTTGAAATTCTTAGACAAAACTAAAAGACAAATTTAATATTAACTTTAAGCACGAACTACATTCAAAAAGTTGCTGAACGAATGCTAAGGAAAAATTTTAGTGCGAGTTAAAATGATGCTTTAAGCCTGTTTTTAAAAGCGGATATAATGTTTAACATTAAATTGTAATTAATAACTCTTTAAAAGGTATTTCATATGAATGCGCAAAATCAATCAGCTGTTGTCACCGGAGGGACATCTGGACTGGGGGCGGCAGTTGCAATCGCTCTTAAAGGTCGTGGCTTTAAAATTGGAATACTGGATTTAGATGAAAAAAATGGAGTCAAAACTGCAGATGAACTTGGGGCTACTTTTGCAAGATGTGACGTAGGAAACGCTATTAGCGTTCAAAATGCACTTTCATCTATTCGTGCAGTCAACGGCCAAGAAAGCATTTGCGTGAATTGTGCTGGTATCGCTCTCGCCATGCCAACGGTCCAATTAGATAAGCCTCATGATCCAGAACTTTTTGAACAAATAATCAGAACAAACCTCATAGGCACGTTCAATGTTTCAAGCCAATCAGCCGCAGGAATGACAAGGTTAGAACCGAAAGAAGACGATAATAGTCGCGGACTAATTGTAAATACCTCTTCCATGGCAGCCTATGATGGCCAAATTGGTCATATTGCATATTCGGCTTCTAAAGCTGGAATAGTTGGCCTCACTTTACCCATGGCTCGCGATCTGGCACGTGACGGTATAAGAGTAATTACAATTGCGCCAGGTATTTTTAATACTTCAATGGCTAGCAATATTAAAGAAAAACACAAAATAAAAATATTAGAAAGTCAAGCATTTCCCAAAAGGTTAGGCAAACCTCATGAATTTGCTTCTTTAGTTCTTCAATGTCTTGATAACACTATGCTAAATGGAGAAACCATTCGTCTCGATGCAGGTTGCAGAATGCCACCAAAATAAATCTTAACCTATTAACTCAAATCAAGCTTGGCAAAGATACTTGAAAAGCCCTAAAAGAGAAAAAAACGGCTACAATTTCAAAAACGAATTATTGGGTTGGAAAGTATATTTTGCACCATAAAAATGACCAAATATAATAATGATTTAGCATGGCATGTTTTTTGCGCTACTAGCAAAAAATAGAAAGCATACTATGGCAACTCCAGAGGAAACAAGAGACCGGATTAAAGCGATGCGGGACCGCATCTTTAACGACTCTGATAAAGGTCATACTGGGAACAACATCCAAGAAAATCCTCGAGAAAAGGACTTGGCTGAACGAAATCTTAAAATCTTGGAAATGGGTGAGCCGTCGTCTGATAACGCAAAACCAGCAAAGACTCAAGAAAGGGGTTCTTCTGAAAACCTGCAACAAACTAATGAAAGTATATCATTTCTAAGTTCAGAAATACAGAAAAAGATTTCTGAAATAACTCCCGACTTGACCAGTAAAATTGGTATTCTAGAGACCGCAATGCTCGACAAACTTGAAAATGCTTTCGCCGAAAGTAATTCCAAGATTACTGAGATAGAGCAACGTGTAAATAATAGTATTTTAAGTTCAACCCAGGCAAATGAATCTCTTAAAGAAGAACTCCAAAAACTCAG
>MDTA01156874.1_pt1 | contig 17107 bp, 14 predicted proteins | sample 811151 | NCBI WGS metagenome assembly MDTA01 (sample SAMN05326648, study PRJNA326480) | marine metagenome | isolation source: seawater | place: Indian Ocean: South | collected 2010
CATCAGTTACGTCATGGGCCAAGGCCATTGAATAATAGGCAAAGAAAGGTTTATTGGCCTTCTTGCTATTCGCCATAAATTCATCCAGAAAATCCACGTATAGCTCCGGACCGTACTTGCCCTGGGTATCCGTACGCAATCGACCATCCTGGTAAATGTAGGGCTCATGGAACCGGGCGCCCTCATGCCACCCAAAAACACTCCATTGATCAAAGCCCATTCTTGCCGGCTGCTCCTTATCTTTCTTCATCAGGCACAACTGCCACTTGCCTGCAATCGCTGTTGCATAGCCAGCTTTTTTAAGCACTTGAGCCACGGTATTCTTCTCTTCAATTTTCGGAAAAGTGCCCCAGCCAGATTTCATCCGAAAAGGGTATTTGCCGGTCATCAAACAAATTCGTGTAGGATGACAGACCGGCATACTGAAACAATAATCAAAACGCATGCCCCCTTTGGCGAGAGCATCAAGATGAGGGGTATTCCAACGCTCTCCGCCATAAGCACCAATAGGCTCACAACCAACATCATCAGCCATGATCAACACAATATTTGGCTGCAACACAATTTTGGGCTCCACTTTAGCCCCCAACAGCACTGAGCAGGTTAAAAATAAAAATAGTACAAATTTCATTATAATTTCTCGGGTATTGCCTGAATGACTTTATCATTCGGAAACATTGCCTTCACTTCGGCCAACACAGCCAACCGCTCCTCCTTAATGGAAGTATAACTAACTGTTTTGCCATCAAGATATATCGCCCACTTGTTGCAAATAAAGCATATCGCAACCTGCACCTCGCGCTTGCCGGCTGAAAAACGCAATAAAATGCCTGGATCAAAATGAAGTTTTTCCTCATAGCGTGTGGTCGAATCTATGTCAGATAAAAGCAAACGACGCATGCCGTTAGCGGATTTTCCTACCAACACTTGACCGTCACGACTCACAGTAAAAAACAAAAACTTCCTTTTACTGTCCTCAGCATTCAAACGGTGCGTGGTGATACGGGGTGATTTTTTTAACAAATTCCGGACTACACTCATCTCTGGACGTGTACGACCGGTCTCGTTTTGTCGGGCGATATAATCAGTAAACTCTTCCACCTCAGTCGGGTGCTTCAACCAGAGATTTTCACGCTCACCAAGGTCCGCATAAAGATTATAGAGCTGTCCTTTTGGCCCACCGGTCTTGGGTTTTTCACGACGCGGGGCTGAAAACCCACCTGAGCCGAGGGTAGGAATATATTTCCAAAACCTATGCCGCACACCCAAGTGCGACTGCCCTCTCCCGGTAATGAGCCAGCGGCGCGCAAAATCTCGTTTACCCCGTAACACTGACAAAAAGCTCTCGCTGTCCTCCCCTTCATTATCCGCCAGAGCTCTTTGAACAATCTCAGAAAAAGTCGCGAGTAAATCCGTCTGACAAACCAGCGCATCACTCTTTGACCCGGCTTTAACCACATTGGGCCAGCGAACAATAAACGGCATTCGGTGACCCGCCTCGTAGGCATCCCCTTTCATCCCACGTAAAGGGGTCGTGGCATTATGACCATACTTTTGAATATCTGCATCATACCAAACGGGCCCGTTATCACTGGTAAATAGTAACAAAGTATTTTCACTTAAGTTAGCTCTATCCAGCGCACCCATAATCTGGCCCACCGTATCATCGACCATCGCAACAAAATCACCGTACATATTATTGGTCCGACCCTGAAATTTTTTGGTGGGTAGCCATGGTGTATGGGGAGCAGGCAAAGCAACATAAAGAAAGAAGGGCTTTGCTTTGTTTTTACGTGAGCGAATGTAATCCACTGACTCATTAGTAAAACGCGGCAATACCTCTAAGTGCTTAAAGTCTGGTGATATTGGACCCCCACGCCAAAATTCTCCCTGAATGCGACTCCAACCATCGGTGTTACGTGAGCCAACGGTTCCCGTTGGGGCCATCACTGCCTTACTTCCACTGATATAGTAATAGGGCACAATATCCAGTGAATGTGGCATACCAAAATAGAAATCAAAACCACGATCCAATGGCCCACCTACCAGTGGTTTTGTATAATCGTAATTTGGGCCTCCATCAAAACCCAGATGCCACTTACCAATCATGGCGGTCGCATATCCTTTTTCACGCAGAGCCGAGGCAATGGTGGTCCGACCTTTTTCGAGAACTGCTTTGCGACGCCAATCCAAATCCGGACGATGAGGATAGCGCCCTGTTAAAAGCCCATATCGAGTGGGCACACATACTGATGCCGGTGAATGAGCATCTGTAAACAGCATCCCCTCTCGGGCCATACGATTAATAGAGGGCGTGGGATTTTTTGACTTTGGATTATAACAACCAGCATCTCCATAACCCATATCATCGGCCAGAATCACCACAATATTGGGTAATCGATCCTTTGCCTCAAGGTTCAAGCCAACCCAAAGAAGAACGTAAACAAACCAACGGTACATGAGGGGATTGAACCACCGCCCTCGCGCTGAGGCAAGAGAGAGCTAGTTGCCTAAAAGTAATTCTTTGGCTGCTTCAGCAATCTTACTGTAATTATCATCATCTACACCGTGCAATAAAGGCAGAATCGGGCCGGTATTGGCAATATTCGCTGCCGCCACGGCTTCATGCAAAACCCTGATCGGGTTGATATCATTACGTAAATCTTCAAGCGGAGCAAAAATCTTGCGCATGGCTTCGGCAGATTCAATCTCATTAGCCTTAAGAGCTTGAAGCATTTTCATGGACAAACACGGCGCAATACATACGCACCCACTTGTATAACTATTTAGTCCAAAACCATCCAGGTGTGTGATCGCAGGTTGCTCTCCAATACCGCTGACAATAATTTTTCTGTTCACTCGATCAACTAATTCACTCAAGTAAATATCCTTGGCGGGGTTATCCCGCACGATGGCATACTTGATCCAGTTAACGACGCCATCATCCACCAAAGCCTGTACATCCTCCGGCTCCAAATAGCCTTCAAACTTAATGTAGAGGACAATCGGTTTTCCGTAAGCCTCGGCAAACCTTCGAATTCCTGTAGCACAGCCTTTTGGCGTTGCAATATCACGGGCCGGCAAAATCATCACAGTTGGAAATTCGAAGTCGCTTAGAATACCCACCTGATCCATTAATGTCCCATAGGCAGGGCCTACTGACGGTATCACACACGTGTCTTGGCCAGCATTCTCTTCAAGCATTGCCAGGGTGTCGGCAAATTCGCCCAAGGCAATATGGTAAAACATGGCATTACCTCCATAAAGCAACGTACGAATACCGCCTGTCTCCAGATGCCGAATAATTTTAGCATTCTCTACCGGACACACCTTTAGGTTAACATCACGTGCCAAAGGCGGCACAGCGATGACCGAGTTGGCCAGCATATCGGGAGTGATGGAGTCTGTGTTCATCAAAAAATTGGCGGCTCAGGAGTAGCTGGACCGTGTTGCAAAAAGTCAAAGTCACACCCTTCATGGGCTTGAGTCACATGATTAATATAAAGCCACCCATAACCACGGGCATATTTGGGAACAGGCTTCTGCCAATTGGCCCTTCGGGCCTCCAACTCCTCATCACTCACATGCAAATGAATGGTACGCTCAGGCACATTAAGCTCAATTTCATCACCCGTCTTTACAAAAGCCAAGGGACCTCCAACATGACTTTCAGGAGCAAGATGTAACACACACATTCCGTAACTGGTACCACTCATACGAGCATCAGACAACCGCACCATATCACGCACCCCCTGTTTCAATAGCTTATCTGGGATAGGCAGCATTCCCCATTCCGGAAAGCCCGGCCCTCCCTCAGGTCCCGCACTTCGTAGTACCAAAACAGTATCTTTGGTTACATCAAGATCTGGATCGTTCAGCTTGGCCTTAAGTTCAGGATAATCATCAAATACTAATGCAGGACCACGATGAGTAAAAAGGTTTTCGGTGGCTGCAGATGGTTTCACAACACAAACATGAGGAGCAAGGTTCCCTCGCAGCACAAAGGTACCTCCTTCAGCACACAAAGGATTATCAGCTCCACGAATAACATCGGAATCAACCAATTCAGCACCCGCTATATTTTCGGCGAGCGTTTTGCCAGTAACAGTAATACAGTTACCGTGTAATTTTTCCCCGAGTTGAACCATGAGCGCTCGTAACCCTCCAGCGTTATAAAAATCCTCCATCAAATATTTTTGTCCGTTAGGACGAACATTGGCGAGCACAGGTGTAGTGCGACTGAGACGATCAAAATCCTCCAAAGAAATATCTAATCCAACTCGCCTTGCTAGGGCAATAATGTGTACGATAGCATTTGTGGAACCCCCTACAGCCATATCCACGGTAATCGCATTTTCAAAAGATTCACGACAGAGTAAATCTGAAGGCCTCAAGTTTTCCCAAGCCAAATCCACCGCGCGTCGACCGCAGGCAGTAGACATCCGGAAATGCTCGCTAACAACTGCAGGAATACTGGAGGCACCCGGCAGAGTAAATCCAAGGGCCTCGGCAATCGCACTCATGGTTGAAGCGGTGCCCATGGTCATGCAATGACCCGGTGAACGGCCAATAGCATCCTCAAACTTCATCCAATCTTCATCAGAAAGATTACCCGCACATCGCTCAGCCCAAAAATCCCACACAGAACTACCGCTCCCCAACGCCTCCTTACCCCAGCGTGCAGTGAGCATCGGTCCGCTGGGAAGATAAATAACCGGGATGTCTGCTGAAATAGCTCCCATCAAAAGGGCCGGAGTTGTCTTATCACATCCCCCCATCAACACAGCCGCATCGATAGGATGACAGCGCAAAACCTCTTCTGTCTCCATCGAGAGTAAATTCCGGTAAAGCATGGTGGTAGGCTTCATCAACATCTCCCCCAGTGACATCACCGGCACCTCGACTGGAAAACCTCCTGCCTGCCAGACACCCTCTTTCACTTTCTGCGCCCGCTCACGCAAATGTGAGTGGCAAGTATTGAGATCACTCCACGTATTGAGTATGCCAATAATCGGCTTATCCCGATAATCCCCATCAGCCCAACCCATAGCTTTAACCCGCGCTCGATGCCCAAATGCACGCAGGTCATCCGGCCCGAACCACCGTGCACTACGCAGTTTAGTGGGATCGCGTTTTTCTCGTGACAAACTACTCATAGGTGAAGGTTAATTTGTATCGGAAAAATCTGTTAACGACGAGATGATTTAATCTAGCCAGATCAGAGCTTATCACTTATCGCTCTTGCATGGATAAGACCCTTGAAGAAGCCGAACTCTTAATTGAGTCAAGCTCTTTACTTGGAGAAGGACCGATTTGGGATCCCTTGCGGCAGGTTCTATGGTGGGTGGATATTCTTGAAAGCCTAGTCCATTGCCACAATCCTGCTAATGGCTCTAACCGTTCGTGGCCCATTGGGCAATTGATTGGCACTATTGTCACTAGTAGAGATAACAGGTTAATCATTGCTACAGAGAAAGGGTTCCATTGGTTTTACCCTGAAACTGGAGCAACTGAACTGATCGTCGATCCCGAACCAGATAAGCCAGAGAACCGTTTCAATGACGGCAAATGCGACCCTTCTGGGAGACTATGGGCAGGAACGATGGCCATTAATGAAGAAGGCAATAGCGGCACTTTGTATTGCCTGCATTCAAATGGCATAGCTGAAACAAAAGAAGTTGGATACGCCATTCCCAATGGGATCCTGTGGAATGATGAAGCTACAATCATGTATCATATTGATAGCCCCACCCGTCAGGTGGATGCCTGGGATTATGAAAACGCCACCGGCAACATCAGCAATCGTCGAACAGTATTTCAAGTGACTCAGGAGGGCGCATTCCCTGATGGAATGGCGATGGATGTGGAAGGTAAAATTTGGCTCGCGTTATGGGGGGGATGGGCCGTTATCCGGTTTGATCCTGATACCGGCAAAGAACTCACGCGAATACCGGTACCGGCAAGCCGTACCAGCGCGTGCGCTTTTGGCGGGCCAAACCAAGATGTACTCTACATCACTACTGCCAAAAAAGACATCTCGTCCGAGGATTTGGAAAAGGAGCCCATGGCCGGCTGTGTTTTCAAATCGCACCCTGGGGTATGTGGCCAAACTCCCACAGCTTTTGCTGGTTGAATTATTGGATCGTATTTTCTGCATTTTTAAGCTAAATAAAGTCAATCCATGGCATTTATCCACGACGATTTTTTGTTGGGCAATGACTCAGCACAGCAACTCTACCATGAGTATGCAGTCAGTGAACCCATTCTGGATTACCATAACCACCTCCCCCCCCAAGAAATTGCCAATAACCGCCAATTCGCCAACCTAGGTGAAGTTTGGCTCGAAGGTGATCACTACAAATGGCGGGCCATGCGGGCTAATGGTGAACCTGAGTCAGTCATTACCGGTGATGCTGGAGCCAAAGAAAAATATTTGGCTTGGGCTCGCACTATTCCTCACACATTGGGCAACCCACTCTATCACTGGACTCATCTTGAGCTGGCACGTTACTTTAATATCACCGATTTACTAGGTCCGGATACCGCTGAATTTATCTGGGAGCAAACCTCTGAACGACTCACGACCCCCGCCCTCTCCGTCCAAGGTATCCTTGACCAGTTTGATGTACGAGGACTTTGCACCACCGATGATCCAATTGATAGCCTTGCTCACCATGAAGCCATCGCCAAATTGGATATTCGCACCAAGGTTTACCCCACCTTCCGCCCTGACAAATCGTGGGGAATTGAAAACCCTGAAACTTTCAATATTTGGGCTAATAAACTAGCCGAAGCAAGCGGAGTTAATACTGATACACTAACCGGATTCAAAAATGCACTTGAGAAACGCATAGAAGATTTCCATGCCGTTGGATCACGCTTAAGTGATCACAGTTTCCCCTACTGTTTTGACAATTTCCCAAGCACCGGCGAAGCCTCACAAATTTTTGATAAAGCCCGCATAGGACGCGTCGCCTCAACTGAAGAACAACGACGGTTTGGCGCGCATATTATGGAGCATCTAGGCAAAATCTACGCAGCAAAAGATTGGGCCATGCAACTGCACATCGGACCGCAAAGAAACAATAATACGCGCCTTTTTAAAACAATTGGCCCGGATATCGGCTGCGATTCAATAGGTGACTGGCCACAGTCTGCGTCACTGGCAGGTTTCCTCGATCGACTTGAACAGGACTCAGCGTTACCCAGGACCATCTTGTATAACAACAACCCGATGGATAACTTTACTTTCGCCACGATGATAGGAAATTATCAAGGTGGCACGCCGGGCAAGATGCAGTTCGGCAGTGGCTGGTGGCATGCAGATCAACAGGAAGGGATGGAATGGCAAATGAAAGCCTTGGCCAATACAGGCCTTCTTTCACGTTTCATCGGCATGCTGACTGATTCCCGCTCATTCTTAAGCTTTCCCCGCCACGAATACTTTAGAAGAACGCTCTGTAACATGTTGGGCAACTGGATGGTTTCCGGGGTTATCCCCAACAATCAGGCGCTTATCGGCGAAATGGTCAGACGCATTTGCTACCAAAATGCAGCTGATTACCTGAATCTGGCTTTGAACGACTAATTATCAGTCCAGCCGAAGGATCCGGTTATGCCCCGTGTCTACAACGTACAGTTTACCTTTTTCCCAAGTTACCCCGTGTGGGTAATCCAACTTCACTTTGCCATGACCAAGGACTGTGGAAACCATGCCCGTTGAGGCATCGTACTTACGTATTAAATCATTCGCTTCGTCGGCAATATAGACATTATCTTCATCATCAACACATATGTGCTTTGGAGCCCCTAGCTCAGCCAGTTTACCCGGACCATCCTTCTTTCCCTTTTTTCCCGTACCCGCAACTGTATAAATCAACCCATCTGACTTAACCACTCGCAAAGCATGCCCTCCACGCTCAAGCACATAAACATTACCCTTTGAATCAGGAGCAACCGCTCGTGGGTCAAATAGTGGAGCTTCTTCAGCCTTTTCTCCATCTCGAGGCACACCCTTTTTACCATTACCCGCAATAGTATACACCCTATTAGCCATCATATCTGCCACACGAATGCGACGATTCTGGATGTCAGCAATGTATATTTTATCATTTGAATCATTCATCGTGATACACATAATATAACTGAACTTCGCTTTCTTTAGCGGCCCATTATCCCCACCAAAACCCCGTTTACCGGTTCCTACAACCGTACTGATTGGCCCACTCCAGTCATCAATTCTTCGTACGCAGTAGTTCCATGAATCGGAAATGTATATCACCCCACTAGGAGTTACGGCCACATTGTGCATTCCATTAAAAGTGGCCTTTCTTGCAGGCCCACCGTCTCCCTCATACCCCTTTGTTCCGTCTCCGGCAATAGTGAGGAGTTTATTGTCAGATGCTAACATATGAACTCGTCCGCCTTTTAATTCCACAATAAACATGTTCCCCTTACTGTCAAAATCGACCCCAAAAGGATGCCTCAAGGGATTAGCTTGAGTAGTCACCGGATTACCTTCACCAGGATTCCAACTACCATATATTAGCGTTACTTTAGGCTCAACTGCGTGCCCCCAAACCGCAAAGATCAAAAACAAAACTAACTTCATCATGACCTCATTCTTCCAAGCCTTCCGGATTTTGGCAATCGGCGATTGTACCGGAAGACCGACATGGCTATCGTCACGTCCATGAGTTTATCAGGACAACACGCGCTAGTGATCGGTGGAGGCACTGGTATGGGTGAAGCAATTTCGTTAGGCCTCGTTGAGGAAGGCGCTAAAGTAGCCGTGGCAGGAAGACGGCAAGAAAAACTCGAATCTATTGCGGCAAAATCCAAAAATATTCTCATCCACACCGTGGATGTGGGCGACCGACCCAGCGTAAAGGCCCTGTTTGATTGGGCTAGTCAAACCTTTGATAGACGCCTTGATCTTCTGGTAAACTGTGCCGGGATCAATGTTCCCAAGCGGTCGATGAGTGAACTATCTCCAGAGGACTGGGATAAAGTATTGAACATCAATGCTACGGGAGCCTTCAATTGCATGCATTACGGGCTACCTTTGATGCGACCGCATAAGAACGGATTAGTAATTAATATTTCCTCCACTAGCGGCAAACGTGCCGCACCCCTAGGCGGGGTGTCCTATAACGCCAGTAAATTTGCCATGGACGCACTTGGCACTAGCGCCAATGAAGATGAACGAGAAAACGGCATACGTGTAACAACGATTTTTCCCGGCGAAGTCGACACTCCTATATTGGATGACAGACCTACACCCCCTAGCGCAGAACACCGCGCCAAAATATTAAAACCCAAAGATATCGCAGACATGACCATTGCCATAGCTAAACTTCCCCCATTGGCACACGTACCCGAACTGATCATTAAGCCTATTGGCCAGTCATTTATTTAAGACAGTCCTTAACTAAAAAATAATCAACACCCATTACCAACAGTGCTTTACAAAGCGCCTCGACCAGTAGACCTTTTCTGCCATGAAGCCATTCCTCATCATTTTGTTTTCCATTGGTATTTTTACTTTCAATGTAAACGCAGAACCGCCAAAGGGTTTTGATAAGCTATTCAATGGAAAAAATCTGGACGGTTGGAAAGCTAAACCAAATGGCTGGACCGTGGAGAAAGGTGTCCTGACGCGCAAACCCAAGAGCGGATACATATGGACTGAGAAAGCATACGGCGACTTTGTCCTGGATGTTGAAGTAAAAGTATCAAAACGCTGTAATAGCGGCATCTTTTTTCGTACTGATCCGAAAAACGCTGTACAAGGTGGCTTTGAAATTCAGGTAATGGACACCACTGGAAAGAAAAAACTGGGCACCCATGATAATGGAGCTCTCTACGATGCTCTGGCGCCGAGTGCAAATCCGGCCAAACCTTTAGGGGAGTGGAACCGGTTTATAATCACCTGCAAAGGCCCACACGTTACGGTCAATATCAATGGTACCGTGGTAGTGAAAGCCAATTTGGATAAATGGACCACCGGCAACAAAAACCCCGATGGCTCACGTAATAAGTTCAGAACAGCCCTCAAAGACTTACCGCGAGAAGGCCACATTGGATTCCAAGACCACGGCCAAGACGTTTGGTACCGTAACATCTATCTGAAAAATTTGAACTAAAGCTGCCTTACTCAAAAAAGACTGACTTTTTGAAGGTCTTTCTGTATTGAACTTTCTTAGCGCGCCTTAAGGCGCGCCTTCTTTTATGCGTTCCATTGGGGAAATTAATAGCGAAGAACAGGCTAAACGATTTGGCGACTATCTCTTAGCCAACAAGATCCCCTGTGATATCGAGGATGAGGAGGATGGTACGTGGTCAATATGGATCCATGATGATGATCAAATTGAGGAAGCCGAAGCTGAATTAGAAAAATTTAACCGAGAACCAAAAGATTCCCGTTACAAAAATGCCGAAGCCAAAGCAGAGAAAATACGACGTGAAAATGAGAAAGCAGACAAAGAATCCGCCAGAAGACAAGTAGAGGTTCGAACACAAACATGGAATTCATCAGAATCAACCCCGCACCTTACTTACGCACTAATAGTTGCATGTGTAGGTGTATTCATTGCCCTACAAACTGATATGGGCGACAGCCTCAAACAAACACTTTCCATAAGCACATATGAAATCGATGGAAATAGTGTAAAATGGCCTGGACTAAATGATATCACCCAAGGCGAGTGGTGGCGACTCGTAACCCCTATTATTATACACCTCGGCTGGCTTCACATTGCTTTTAATATGATGTGGCTGCATCAGCTCGGAAGGATGTTTGAGCATACACATGGAGCACTAAAACTAATTGTGTTCATAATAGTCACAGGAATTCTCAGTAATCTTTTTCAATATGCAGACTTCGCAAGCGGCTTATTTGGCAGAGGACCTACATTTGGAGGAATGTCTGGAGTAGTATACGCTCTAGCAGGTTATTGTTGGATTCGCGGGCGGTTAATTCCTTTCTCTGACATTGAGCTGCCGCCAGATACCATGAAGTTTCTCATGATCTGGTTTGCTATATGCTTCCTACCTTTTCTGCCAATTGCTAATGGAGGACACACTGGAGGTCTTCTGGCAGGGCTGGCAATTGGCTGGATATCCGCTCAGGTAACTTTAAGAGAATAGCAATCTAATCAAAGGTGTAGCGTTTTCCCCTTACTTCCACATTCGGTGGCCTTTTTGTTTTCTCGAACCAATCATAGCCAACCTTCAAATTCTGCCATTCTTTAATCCATTTTGAATTTTGATGTTTCCTCATGTTTGCTTCAGACATTCGGAAGGGAAAACAATGCACCCTGAAAAAGCGTTGCCCATTCATTAAGGCCGCATCGCAAAGCGAATAGATCTCTTCAATGCGGGCATCAGTCATGGCATAACACCCAATACTTACGCAATTGCCATGTACCATTAAAGCACTTCCAGTACGACCATGAGTCCGGTCATATTTGTTCGGGTAACCCAGATTAAATGAGAGATGAAAACGACTTCTTGGATTCATGCGCGAGCGTGGCACAAAATAAAACCCTTCCGGCGCCTGCCCATCTCCTTCTTTTAATTTAGGCCCAAGGGCACCTGAGAACTTACAAATCGGCCAGGTCTTAAAAATTTTAAATCGTTTTCCGTCATCAATCCAGATCTCAAGTTGGTTCTCCTGCTTGAAAATTCGGATGTAAACCGGAGCCCCCCAGCGGAGACCTTTTGCGCGCAGAGCAACCTCCAGCTGTGGTCGAACGCGTTTTGCCGCTGCCTCAGAGCGATCCAAACGTGGCGCATTTTTTCGGGCAAATAATACCGACGCTCCAACAATAAATACTCCAATAGCCAAAACGAATTGCAACCGATTAAACCTCCTGAACACAAATAGGAGAATAGCTAATCCAGAGGTCTCGGGCTATTTCAGATTATTTACAAATAAAACATTACCGGTTTGCGGAGATTATTTCATCCGATAACTTTTTGCCTTTACCCAACAAATGCCACCCCAGAAACAAGCGCACCTGATTCTCTCCCACAACCCGCGGAGCATTATGACCACCATCTTGATAAGTAATCAGTGTAGACTCAACGCCAGCCTTCATTAATGCCGCATGATAAATCTGTGATTGATGAAAAGGCACTAAAGGGTCCTTGGTCCCGTGTACGTGCAGATGTGGGGCATCATCTTTTGAAACGTGAGTCAAGGGTGAAGCTAGCCTGGTTTTCTTTTTAGCCTCTTGGATCGGCGCACCAATTAACAAACTTTCTGGTGAATTAGCTGCATTGTGATCCATCTTACCCGGGTGATCATTCATTTGAAGCAAAGCACTTGGCCCGTAATAATTTACAACCGCGCTCACGCGACTTGATTGGCCTAGATGTTTACCTAACTTACCCTCCAATTCCTTCACGCCGCCAGTCGATCCAAGCATAGAAACCAAATGCCCCCCCGCAGAAGTCCCCCACACAGCAATTCTCTCTGGATCCATTCCATGGTCCTTTGCGTTTCCACGCAACCAGCGGATAGCGGCTTTGCAGTCATGTATCTGAGCCGGCCAAATCGCTTCTCCAGAAAGCCGATACCCGATACTGACCCCCACGTACTGACCGGTTTGAACCAAATTCGAAACCCGATTTACCCCACTACTCTTATTGCCATTCCGCCAACCGCCGCCATGTATGAATGCAATTACCGGCAAGGGCTCCTTGCCTACCCGCTTTTCGGGTAATATCAAATCGAGCATTTGCCTCGGATTTTTAGTTCCTGCGTAAGGAATATCACGTAGCACCGTAACTCCCTTGAGCTGACTTGGACCCTTCAGGAAACGCACATGCTCTTCCATTGAAATAGCACCATCCTTATTGGTGTCTACTCGAGCAAAATTGCGACGGGCATTTATAGGCAACTCAGCCAACGACAATTTACTGTCCTTATTTTTATCCCACTGCTTAAACAGTGCCTCCGGAGAGCGTTGTTGAGCATCAGCCCAAGGAACCAACGCCAATAATAACAAAATATAGCTAATATTTTTCATCACGATTCCTTCTTTTTATTCAAAAGACCTGTCAACCATCCTAGGGAAACAAAAAATTTGTCCATCTTAGCGATTGTATCGGGGTAATAATCACCTTTCTTACCTTTATTAAAAAAACCATGGGTGGCATCCTTATATAGGTAGAGCTCACTGCGACTCCCTATAGCCTTCATTCGCCGATCATATTCCTGAGCAGTTTCAACTGGGATAAGCTTATCCTTCGTACCCAGAAAAACAATAGTCGGTGGGGCTCCCTCGGAAATATTATGCATCGGAGATATCTCCTTCCACCGTGCCTTGACCCGATCGTATCCGTATCCTTTGGAGCTGTTATCATAAACCGGATTAAATAAAACTAATGCTTCGGGCCTACTCCTCACCTTCTTATCCTCTTCCTTCTCCTCAAGCCCCGGACAGTTGCCCGTAGCAGCGGCCACATGACCACCTGCTGAACCACCACCAGCGGCAATACGCGACGGATCCACCCCCAATTTATTTGCATTGGCTCTTACCCACCGAATGGCTGATTTACCGTCTTTGACACATTCAAAGGGAGTCGTTTTGTTACGGCTTTTAACGCGGTATTCTGCTGTTATAGCCACCATTCCCCGCTGGGAAAGATATTGGCAATGCGGTTCAAACTGCTTGGGCGTACCCCCATTCCAGCCACCACCAAAGAAAAACACAATCGCAGGCTTCCGATCTGAATCCTTGTGCCCATCGGGATTATACACGTGCAGGAACAGTTTCGTTTCACCCACCTGTTTGTATTGATGCACCTTCGCCCCTTCAAGCTTCACCACCTGTGCAGAAGCCACAAAAGGAAGCATACAAATAATAGATATGATTTGTTTCATTTTAGTCCTATTTTAAAAACTGATAAGTATGGGGCAGAGAGTTCTCATTTCTTCTTGTTTTTCTTTCTTGATTCAGGCCATGGAATCACCCCAGTACGTTCTGCATAAGACTGCCACATGGCTTGTAGCTTTTTAGTTTTTTCAGAGTGCTTTTTTGAAAGATCATTCATCTCAACCCGGTCATTCTTCAGATTGTACAACTCCCATTTCCCATTACGCCCTTTAGCAACCAATTTCCAGTCACCAACACGAATGGCACGATTACCCTCATGCTCCCAATAGATTGCCTGTCGATCAATTGCATCTTCCTTAAAAATCTTAACCAAGCTTTTCCCTTCCAGAGGTTTAATAGTTTTGCCACGGAATTCCCTTGGATACGTTGCTCCTGATACATCAATACATGTTGCCATTAGGTCAATCAAATGACTCGGCTCTTTGCGGAGCTTGTTTTTAACTGCTATACCATCTGGCCAATGCACGACTAAAGGCGTCGCTACGCCGCCTTCATGCACCCAGTGCTTGTATTCCCGAAAAGGGGTGTTGGAAACATTAGCCCAATTCCGACCGTACCCGATATAAGTATCCTCCGGCCCCGGCATTACGCGCCCACGTCGTACTGGATACCCATCACGGGTTTGCTTCGGAGTAGAGTTAAAATAGTGAATAACATCATCGGGAATAGGTTTAAAGGTGGGATTTTTCGGACGGGGAAAAGGTTTGTCCCCTCTACCACCATTTTCGGCACAACCCCCATTATCCTGAAGGTAAAATATCAAAGTATTGTTTAGATCGCCACGAATCTTAATCGCCTCAACAATCCGTCCAATACCCTGATCCATCTGATCAACCATTGCCGCATAGACTTCCATACAAGCCGATTCCCATTCCTTATCTTTTACTTTACTCCAATCACCAACCGTTGGCGTCATCTTTGTGCCTTTATCGATTAACCCCATTTCCTTCATTCGTTCTAGTCGAGCCTTACGAACAGAAACGTAACCTTGATCATATTTTCCATCATACTTTTCAATATCCTGCTCACGGGCATGCATAGGCCAATGCGCCGCCGTATATGACACGTACATAAAGAAGGGGTTATCCCCCTTATGTTCCTTAACAAACTTAACGGCATTATCACTAATCGCATCGGTAAAATGATAAGGCTGAGAGGGTTTATAATCCGGATCGTTCTCCCGGGTGATGGGTTTATTTCCACGAGTCAGCGAATTAGGATCCCAAAGACTTGAGGCTCCATTAATGATACCATAGTAACGATCAAACCCTCGTTGTAGTGGCCAGTTAAATTTCTCGGTATCATTCGATGGATTAACATGACTGGTAACATGCCACTTGCCTATGCAATAAGTTGAATACCCCGCGGGCTTCAATGCCTCAGCAATGGTAACACAATTGCGATTAAGTTCACCGCGGTAACCATCCTGTCCCCGGTCGTTCATCATATGACCGATGCCTGCCTGATGAGGGTATAAGCCAGTCAGAAGCGATGCACGTGTAGGGCAGCAGCGGGCGGTATTATAAAATTGGGTAAAACGCAATCCATTAGCCGCCAAGCCATCAAGGACCGGGGTATGAATTTCCCCACCATAGCAGCCAATATCCGAATAACCCATGTCATCAGACATAATAATCACAATATTGGGACGCAAAGCATCCTTAGCAAAAACAGGAGTAACCAGCAGGATAAAAAGGCGAGTAAGATATTTCATTAGGACGTGCCCAGAGCATCATGGATTCGGCGGTTATAGGCAAGATTTTGAGTTTGTTTGACGTTGACCATACCAAACCAAAACGTGAACCTCAGGGGCCAATCCATGAAAGTGAAAAAGGTCTTACTCTGCATATTAAACCTAGTCCTCGCCTTCTTAACCTTCGGCGAGGAAAAAACACTCAAAGTAGGCACCAAGCCAGAGAGTGTCTGTCGTGGTTTTGGCGGCAAACTCTATGTCACTATGATCAATAACGAAGAGCCCGGAGATGGCGGCATCAACGTAATTGATGAAGATAAGGTAAAGGAATTTTGCCGTGGAATGAATTCACCCAAGGGAATTGCCTTCATTGGAGGCTTTCTTGTAACAGCTGATGAAACCACCGTATGGAAAGTTGATAAGAAGGGCAAAGTGACAAAACTAGCTGAGGCAAAGGATTTCCCAAATAAAATTGAATTTCTCAATGATGTAGCTGCCAGTCGCGACAAGAAGAGCGTGTACGTCACAGAAATGAGCCCTCCCGGACCAATGTTCAACCCGGATAAAGAACGCACCCTCTGGCCCATCGGCAGCAAAGAGGACATGAATTTGCCACGCAAAGGCTGCGTTTATAAAGTGACTTTGAATGGCAAGGTATCACTCGCTGTACCTGCTGGTAACAAGGTGATGCGCTTCCCCAACGGCGTAACCGTAATCGGTAAGAAAAATGAGGAGACACCCGTGATGGGCGATTTCTTTACCGGCAACATTGTGCAGTATGACGGCAAATCATTTAAAATACTGGCCAAAGGTATGCGTGGCGCTGACGCCGTAGAGTTTGGAAAGGGCGTGATCTATGTCTCTAGCTGGCCTCTTGGTAAGGTTTGGAAATACGACCGCAAAAGCAAAAAAACAACCGTTCTGTCGGACAAGTTTACTACGGCTGCCGATTTCTACTATGACCGAAAGAATAAACAACTGATTGTCCCGGACATGATCGGCGGCACATTGACCTTCCTACCGGTTGAATAACGATCCATGTCCGGAAAAATACGAATCGCCCTCATTGGGATCGATCATCCGCACGGCATGGGTTGGCGCGAGTCACTGACGCATGTTTCTGATAAACTTGAAGTAAGCGCACTGGTTCCTGCCTTTGATAGCGCTACATCAAGTCTCGAAGAGCGTCATGCGAAACTGCCTCGGTTCGAATCAGTAACCGAACTCATTTACTCAAGCGACTTATTTGATGGAGCGCTGGTGTGCCTGCCCAACGACCAAAGCCCCGATGCGGTTATCGCTCTGGCCAATGCAGGAAAACACATTCTGCTGGAAAAACCTGGAGCAGCCAATGCAACAGACGCCCGACGCATGGCTGAGGCAATCCGTGCTAATCAAGTTTCCTTTCAGAACGGCTTCATTTGGCGTTACGACGAACTGGCCAATCGCCTCCGTAAAATGGTAAGTGATGGGCGATTTGGCAAACTAATCAGCGTGGAAATGACTTGGG
>MDTA01110913.1_pt1 | contig 17106 bp, 15 predicted proteins | sample 811151 | NCBI WGS metagenome assembly MDTA01 (sample SAMN05326648, study PRJNA326480) | marine metagenome | isolation source: seawater | place: Indian Ocean: South | collected 2010
ATTGGACGACCCTCTATTTCTAAAGATAGTTCTTTAATTTCGATTGAATTACTCATAACCAGGTCTCGATCGTGAGATTGAATTACTAATAATAATAACTGGAATAATTCCTGCAATAACAATTGCTAAGGCTGGTACTGCTGCCTCAGCTAATCGTTCTTCATTCGCTAATTCGAAAGTACGAACGGCTAAGGTATTAAAATTAAATGGTCTAAGGATTAGAGTAGCAGGAAGTTCTTTTAAAACATCAACAAAAACTAATAATAAACATGTCAATAAGCTCCCCCTCATAATTGGGATATGTATTTTCTTCATTAAATTGAAATGTGACATACCGGTTGTTTTTGCTACTTCATCTATTCCTGGCTTTATTTTTTCCAATGATGCCTCCACTGTATTGATCGGAATCGTAAGAAACCTAACGAGGTATGCAAAGATTAAAATAAATAGTGTCCCACTAATCAATAAACCGCTACTAGTATTGAAATTTGTAATTAAAAAATTATCTAATTTATTATCGAACCATGCAAATGGAATCAAAACGCCTATAGCAATTACCGTGCCAGGCACGGCATAACCAAGACTTATAAAACGAACAAGAAATCTATTAACAAGCGAAAAATTATTCCTATTAATGTAGCCTAAGAGTAAAGCGATAAATAAAGCAAGCAATGAAGTAATAAAAGCAAGAAAAATACTATTCATAAATAGTCTGTAGAAATCAATATCAAAAACTTGTGAATATGCATTAATTGCCCAATCAACTAAAAAACTAACAGGAATAATAAAACCAAACAATAACGGCGTGAAACAAAAAATAAAAGATAAAAATCCTCTAATGCCTGTTAACTTCTCTTTTGTAAGAGGGCTGTATCGATTGCTTGTATGATGAAGAGTTAATAATTTTCTTGAACGCCTTTCTAAAAATAAAAATACAAAAACAAACAATAATAATATCGCGGATAACTGAGAAGCAACCAAACTATTATCCATACCAAACCATGTTTTAAATATACCAGTTGTAAAGGCCGATATTCCAAAATATTGAACTGTGCCATAATCAGCCAGTGTCTCCATTAACACTAGTGATAACCCAACAATAATGGCTGGTCTTGCAAGAGGTAACGCAACTCGTTTGAATGCACCCAGAGCATTGCATCCTAGAGTTCTTGACACCTCCAAAACACACACTGATTGTTCAATGAATGAAGCACGTGCCAATAAATAAATATATGGATATAAAACAAAAGACAACATCGCTATTGCGCCCCCAAGAGAACGAATTTCTGGGAACCAATACTCATTATATTGTAAATTTGTCATATCTCTTATTGTCGTTTGAACTGGACCAGCAGCATCAAATGCTCCTGTGTAACTATACGCAATAATGTAAGCAGGCATTGACATGGGTAAGAGGATTGCCCACTGAAGATAGCGGCTTCCTGGGAATTTATACATCGTCACTAACCAGGCTGGTACTACACTTAATAGTAAACTAAAAAAACCAACGCCAATTAATAGATAAAAGGAGTTTAAAACATAATCAGATAAAACAGTATCGACTAAATGAGTCCATGTCTCATCAAATGGCAGGAATAAAGAACCACAAACTATAAGAACTGGGATACAAAAAAATGATGAAAATAAAATTAATGCTAAACTCGGACTTGATCTTTTTAAAATATCACATATTAAACTTGATTTACGTTGTAAATACTGAACAGAGTTACTAACTATCATCTAAATCACTATATGATTATTTCCAACCTACACGATCCATTAATTTAACAGCATCGCTATTATACCTGCCTAACAAATTAAGAGCTAAAGTATCCATAGAGAAAGCTCCCCACTTTTTCAAAATAGAGGAAATTTTAACATCTAGAATTACAGGGTATTCGTAATTTACATCTGAATACCATTGTTGGGCCTCAATAGTGACAAGATACTCTAATAATTTTATCGCTTCGTCTTTATTTTTTGCATATTTTAATATACCAGCGCCACTAACATTAAAATGTGCACCGTAGGTATCTTGATCTGGCCAAAATAATTTAACCTTTTCGGCTGCAGCCACCTCCTCATCTTTATTAGAATCTAGCATTCCAGCTAAGTAATAATTATTTACTATAGCAAGATCACATACCCCAGCTACAACTGCCTTTATCTGATCTCTATCACCACCTTTTGGTGTTCTTGCAAAATTTGTAACTAACTTTGATGCCCATCTCTCTGTTTCCATTATTCCGTGATGTGCAATTAATGATGCAACTAGCGATTGATTATAGATATTTGATGACGAGCGCACACATATACGACCTTTCCATTTATCATTTGCAAGATCAATATAGCCGATGATGTCATTAGAACTAACTTTGTCGGGGTTATACACAATTACTCTGGAGCGAAGAGATAACCCAAACCAATGATTATCAATATCACGTAAGTGAGCAGGTATAACGCTACTTAATATTTTTGAATCAATTGACTGAAATAATTCTTTATCCTTAGCTCTAACTAGCCTGGCGGCATCAACAGTTAATAAAATATCGGCAGGCGTATTTTTTCCTTCAACTTCAATTCTTTTTATAAATGTATCTGCTTTACCTGTTATTAGATTGACTTTTATACCTGTTTCCGTTGTAAATCTATCTAATATTGGTTTGATTAAGGCCTCTTTTCTAGCAGAGTAGATATTAACTTCAGCGGCACAAACGAACTGCCCACAAATTAATAAAATCAATGATATGAGTATTTTTTTCATTATCATCCCTGTATTTTTTTATACTAATAATTATCAACTTATGTTATTTTAAATAAGAATTATTATCAATTAAGAATAAATATATAACAAAATCATATAGATAAAAGGATTAAAATGTTTTTTCTCTTAGATATTGAAATATCTTTTAATGAATAATTTGTGTATAAGGTCAAAGTTGTCATAACATCTCATGTCCTAACTAAACAATAAAATTAAATTATGACTAAAGAAAACCCCTTGCTTGAAAAATTTGATCTCCCCCCGTTCGATAGAATTAAAGCTGAGCATATAAAACCTGCTATTGACGAATTAATTAATAATAATAAAAAGAGTATCGAAGATTTAATAAATAATACACAAATGTACTCATGGGAAAATTTCTTCCAAAAAATCGAGGATCAAGAAGAACTGCTACATCAAACGTGGTCACCAGCTAGTCATTTACACTCAGTTGCTGATAATAATGATATACGTAAGGCATACAAAGAATGTATAGCAAATATCTCTAATCACTCGACCGAGATAGGTCAAAATAAACCACTATATGCAGCATATGAAAAGTTTTCAAAAAGCACATCCTATAAAAAATTATCAGGACCTCAACAAAAAATTATAGATAATGCACTTAAAGATTTTCGATTATCAGGTATTGAGTTAGATGAAAAACATAAAAAAAAGTATAAAAAAATTCAAAAGGAGATTTCTGAACTTCAAACTAAATTTGAAGAGAATTTATTAGATGCAACTCATTCATGGAAGAAACATATATTAAAAGAAAGCGAGCTTATAGGAATACCGGACTCTGTTAAAGCACTAGCTGCTGATACCGCAAAAAATGAGAATAAAAAAGGATGGTTATTTACACTAGAGTTTCCTCTCTATATGCCCGTTATGAAATACGCTGAAAATGTCGAACTAAGAAAAGAAATGTATTGTGCTTATGTAACAAGATCATCAGATTTAGGGCCGGATGGTGGGAAATGGGACAACACAGATTTGATGTATAAAATACTAAAACTGAGAACTGAAAAAGCTAAATTATTGGGATTTAAAAACTACGCTGAATATTCGCTTGAAAAAAAGATGGCGAAAACTCCAAATGAAGTTATGTTATTCCTAGATAATTTAGCAAAACGTTCAAAAAAAATCGCCAAAAAAGAATACGATGAACTAAAAAAATTTGCTTTTAATACTGAAGGTTTAAAAAATCTTGATGCATGGGATATTCCATACTTTTCTGAAAAATTGAGAAAAATGAAATTTTTTATTTCTCAAGAGGATCTCAGACGATACTTTCCTGTAGATCAAGTCATTGAAGGCCTTTTTAAAATTACAAACAAGTTATACGATGTAAAAATTTTAGTAAGAGAGGGTGTTGATACATGGCATAAAGATGTAAAATTTTTTGATATCCTTGATAACAACAACGCAATAAAGGGAAGTTTCTATCTTGATCTTTTTTCTAGACGTAATAAACGTGGCGGTGCATGGATGGATGAATGTATTCTTAGAAAGAAGATTGGGACAACTATACAAAACCCTGTCGCATACCTTACCTGTAATTTCACCCCCCCAGTTGATGGTAAACCTACTCTATTAACTCATGATGAAGTAATTACTTTATTTCATGAGTTTGGTCATGGCTTGCACCATATGATGACAAAAATTGATTATAGCGGTGTATCTGGAATAAATGGCGTTCCATGGGATGCGGTTGAATTACCAAGTCAATTTATGGAGAATTTTTGCTGGGAAAAAAAAGCATTAGACTTATTTGCGTGTGACTATGAAACTGGAGAATTAATAAGTGAGGATTTATTTGAAAATATGAGCAAAACCAGAACCTTTCAAACAGCAATGCAAATGATTAGACAACTTGAATTTGCAATATTTGATTTTCGTCTTCATATGGAATTTAGTGAAAATGAAAAACTAGATATTCAGACACTTATTGATGATGTAAGAAAATCTATTGCTGTCATTGATACCCCGTCATTTAACCGTTTTCAAAATAGTTTTTCGCATATTTTTGCAGGAGGATACGCAGCTGGTTACTATAGTTACAAATGGGCAGAAGTTTTGTCCGCAGATGCCTTTTCTAAATTTGAAGAAAAAGGTATCTTTGATAAAAACACAGGAAAAGAATTTCTAGAAACAATTTTGGAAAAAGGCGGTAGCTGTGAACCAATGGATTTATTTGTAAAATTTAGAGGTCGTAAACCAAAAATTGATGCACTTTTGAGACATTCAGGGATTGCAGCTTAATAAATAAATTTAAGATACACATGATGATATGAAAACTTTTAAACTATTTTTTGTAACTCTGGTATGTTTCTCAATAGCTGAAGTCTGCGCTGAGCAGGTTTATGTTACTGATAAGATAAAAATTGGTCTACATCAAGAACCCTCAAATCAGAGCCCAATTATCAAACTTGTACCGAGTGGTTCTGAATTAACTGTTATTGAAAGGGATAATGATCTAATTCATGTCGAAGAGGCTGAAGGTGTTCGCGGTTGGATAAATACCCAAAATGTACAAAGTAAAAGACCAGGCAATATAGAGATTGAAAAACTAACAACTGAAAATGAAAAATTACAGGAAGAAATAACGCTACTAAAACAAAATAACAATCAATCAGTCTCCAACGCTGATCTAGAGCAGGAATTGAAAACAGAGCGCTTAAAAGTAGGGCAACTACAAGTTGAACTCACTAATATAAAATCAAATACAGGAAATTTTGAATCTTCAGAAAAGTTAATTGCTGATATCGATCAACTTAAAAATGCTAACCAGCAGCTAGTTGAACAACTAGAATCGTCTGGTATGAAAGTTAATGATAGCCAGAATAATGTTCAAACAAAAAATGATTCATCTTTTACAGCTTTTATAATCATTTTTATTCTTGGATCAGCTGCAGGTGCCTTTATTATTGATTACTTAAATCGCCGAAGACACGGTGGATTTAGAATTTAATGAAAGAATTTCATTGTTATCGTGTTTAAGATTGCAACTTGGAATGTAAATTCCCTCAAAGTAAGATTGCCTCATGTTTTAGAGTGGATGAAAAAGGCAGATCCTGATGTGTTAGCACTTCAAGAAACAAAATCTACTGATGACAATTTTCCCCTAGATCTAATTGAAGAAAAAGGATACCACGTAAAATTTGTTGGTCAAAAAACATACAATGGTGTTGCAACAATTTCAAAATCACCCATTGAGGTGATATCGACTCAAATACCAAATTATAATGATGAGCAAAAACGTGTATTAACAATTAGAGTAAAAGATATAGTTATACTAAATATATATGTCCCAAATGGTTCAGAAATTGATTCCGAAAAATATAAATATAAACTAGAGTGGTTTTCAAAACTTCACTCATTTGTTAATGACCTACAGAAAAAAAATGACCAATTAATTATATTGGGTGATTTTAATATAGCACCAGAAGACCGAGATGTTCATGACCCAAATGAATGGAATGGCGGAATATTAGTTAGTGATGCAGAACGTAATGAGTTCAAAAAGCTATTGTCACATGGGTTCGTAGATTGCTTTCGAATAAATAATAAAGAAAATGGAAATTTCTCTTGGTGGGATTACCGAGCTGCTTCATACAAAAGGGGGCGGGGTTTAAGAATTGATCATATATTGGCATCCGAAAAATTCTCTGAACAATGTCTAAATTGCTACATCGATAAAGAACCACGGGAACTTGAAAGGCCTTCTGACCATACGCCTGTGATGGCAGAATTTAACATCCAGTAATCGACAAGTTAGTCTTTAATTAATTGCGAAAATTTTAATATTGGCATAAAATCCCCGCCCGTTTCATTTGAATTATGATTAAAAAATTAGGGTAAATTTGATGAGAGCCGAAATACATCCAGAATATAATGAGATTACAGTGCAATGCAGCTGTGGTAATACTTTTAAGACGAAATCTACATATGTCGGCGATCTTCATATCGATGTATGTTCAGAATGTCATCCTTTCTATACTGGAAAGCAAAAAATTCTTGATACGGCCGGTAGAGTTGATAAATTTCGTCGTAAGTATGGTATGTCTAAATCTACGTCTAATTAGGTCTTTTTTAATCAAATTTATCCACATATTCTGTGGATAACTCTGTGGAAGCAATGCATTTTTGATCAGAAAACTAACGTAATTATTTCGAATTAGCTAAAACTATCAAAAAGTAACCAGTTTTATTATCTTCCTAAAAAACAGTAACTTACACAGCTAATATCCATATTTATGAAGTGTTAGGGCGCATGTTATTGAAAATAGCACGTCGAAGCTCAAAAATTGTGCATAAAGAATTTCTTATTGACAAAATTATTTCTAGTGGAACTTTTGAGATTTACGATGCTCAAATGTTTATACGCACTATTCTGTCTTTTCCTCCCTTAGACAGAGAGTCGTCGCCAGTCATTCCCAAACTGGCAAACCATTCAGCCCCGGATAACCAAGTATCCCTAGATAAGCACTAATCCGGGGCAGTTTTTACCCGCTCAAAACAGCCAATCTGCGAGCCTCAGACGAGCATCATCAACGCCGACACCTTTTAACGATGAAAATAATTGTATAGTTAAATTAGGTGCCATTATTTTGCTCTCAATTTTCTTAATTGTCTGATTTGCCATGTTTTTTGAAATCTTATCAGACTTATTAAGCAAAATATGAAGAGCTAGATTCCTAGTTTGGCAATAATCAAGCATCATTTGATCAAAGCTTTTTAGTGGGTGTCGTATATCTATGATCAAGAAAACACCGCATAATGATCCTCTTTTTTGAAAATAATAGTCTATTAATTTTTTCCACTTATTTTTAGTAGAAATGTCTACTCTTGCAAAACCATACCCAGGTAAATCAACTATTCTCCTATCGCGATCATAAGAAAAATAATTTAATTCCCTAGTGCGCCCAGGCAGCTTACTGGTTCTAGCAAGATTATTTCTTGATGTAATCTTATTGATAACACTTGATTTGCCGACATTTGAACGCCCAGCAAATGCGACTTCCCTGCCTATATCGTTAGGAAACTGATTTATTGACGCAACGCCTAGGTCAAATTCAAAGCGAGAATACCAATCCTTTGTTAGTTCTTTATTATATATGATAAATTCTCCGCTTTAATATTATTGAGGAATAATGACTTAAATAATCGTGCTTACGATTATCCATATTAAATATAACTATCTAACGATTATTTAATTTTAATGTACTATTATAATAACTTAAAATATAAATACGTATATATAATTACCACCGAGGGCGCACTTTAATGAGCCAAGAACAGGATAAAATATTTTTTAGAAATTTCTCACTTGTATTAGCTCTGATCGCATTAATGATGGTGGCTTTCTATGCTATAGCTAAATTGACAACTACTAAGAAACAAAATACTGTCGAAATAGAAGTAAAAGAAAATAACGAAATTATTAGTATGGTCGGGGACCCAACTAAAGGTAAATCTCTTTCTCAACCATGCGCTGCTTGTCATGGAAATGATGGCAATAGTATTAATCCAATCTGGCCAAAACTAGCAGGGCAACACTCTTCATATATTTTTAAACAATTAAGTAATTTTAAAAGTGGAGATAGAGTCAACGCCCAAATGACTGCAATGGTTGCTAATTTAAGTGAACAAGACATGAAAGATCTGGGAGCATATTTCGAAAGTGAAAATATTAAACTAGGCTTTTCAAATCCAGATTTAATTGATTTAGGTCAAAAAATATACAGAGCTGGTAATAAAGATACCGGGGTTCCTGCATGCATGGCTTGCCATGGACCAACTGGTAAAGGAAATCCAAGTGCAATTTACCCTATAATACAAGGTCAACATGCCGAATATATTACGACCCAATTGAAAATGTTTAAATCTGGTGAAAGGAAAAATGATTTAAATGCGGTAATGCGAACAACTGCTAGCTACATGACAGAAGCTGAAATTATCGCTGTTTCCGAATACATTCAAGGACTTCGTAGGAATTAAATTTTATTGCACAAAATAGAAAGTTTAAGGTCTAAACGCTATTAATAAGAGAACTATTGATATTTGAAGGAAATTAATATGAAAAGAATAACTAATTATCTAACATTTTTCTGCCTTATTACATTTTTTAGTCAAGCGCATGCTTTTGACGGCTATATTGAGATTACACCGCCGCAACCAACACAAGCAGAAAACCAAATCGAAGTTCTTGAAATATTTTGGTATGGATGCCCACATTGCTATGATTTCGAACCATTCATAAATGAATGGCTTAAAACAAAACCTGACAATGTAATGTTCAGAAGAATGCCGGGTATATTTCAAAAAAGTTGGATCCCGCATGCTAAAGCCTACTATACTGCAGAAAAATTAGGTGTGTTAAATAGTATACATAATGCAATGTTCAAGGCAATTCACCAAAAGAAGAAAAAATTATCAAATGATTCATCCATAAAAAAGTTTTTTATAAATAACAATGTAAGCAAAAGTGATTTCAAAAAAACTTATGAATCGGATGAAATCAATACTAAAATAAAACAAGCCTATATAATGGGTCAACGTTACAAAATAACTGGAGTTCCTGCAGTTATAGTCAATGGAAAATATATGGTGAGTGGCACGACAGCTGGCGGTTTCGAAAATATGATTAAGGTTATTAATTTATTGATTGAACAAGAAAGTTCAGTCACAGAATAGAATCCTATAAACGCCCTATTCATATTCTTAATCTCGCAAAAAAAAAGGACCTTAATGGTCCTTTTTTTGTCTTCTTTGCGAGAAGGAAGTTTTATTTGTTGTTAATGTACATGGTTACTTCAAAACCAAAACGAATATCGCTGTACTCAGGTGTTTCCCATTTCATGTTATTACCCTCTTTTTTTAACGTTAAAAAAATACTACTTGTGCCTTAAGTAATGCAGTTAACGTGCCAAATTAGTAAAAATTATGATAATTCTATATAAAACAATAATTTATGATAATTTTATAAATCTAAAAAAAAAATAATGTGTTTTTTTTTGGTTCCGAATAACCAATAAAATGGTTAAAAACAACCAATTTTATAAAAATATGGATATAAAATACAGATTTAGTCACCACTTTATGCTAAATTCGCCGCCTTTTTTTATAGATATATATAATGAAATTATGATCAAAATACATAAAACTTGGGATATAAAGCTTTGAGTTCACCTCGAATTGGAATTATTGGCGGGGGACAGCTAGCGAAGATGATGGCGATTTCAGCCATGAAATTTGGCTTTAATATTTTTATACTCGAAAAATCACAAAATAGCCCCTCTGAAAGTTTAGCATCTGAAATACTTTATGGTGACTGGGATGACCCTAATAATTTACTGGCGCTAGCAAAAAAGGTGGATATTGTAACTTTGGAAAATGAATTTGTTGATGCAAAAAGCCTAAAAGTACTGGAGGAAAAAGGATATAAATTATTCCCATCCTCTACTACTATTAATTTGGTACAAGATAAGTTAATGCAGAAACAAGTCTTAAGCGATGCTGGTGTTAAAGTAGCGCCATTCGCAAAAGTCGATTCTAAAAATGATATCCATCGTGAAGCTAAAAAACTTGGCTGGCCAGTAATTTTAAAAACGAGACGTAATGGTTATGACGGAAAGGGTAACGTAACAATACGGGACGAAAAAGATATAGATTCTGCATGGGAAAAATTAAATGGTGATCAACGAAAATTATATGTTGAAGGATTTTGCGATTTTAAATCTGAATTAGCTACAATGGTCACTAGAAGTATCGAGGGTGAAATTGCAATGTACCCTATTGTCGAATCAATACAGAATAATCATATATGTCACACTGTAAAAGCTCCTGCCAGTATTAATAAAGAAATTGCTGACATGGCATATGAATTATCAAAAAAAGCAGTCGAAATCATCAATGGTGTCGGAACAATTGGGATTGAAATGTTTTATAAAGATGGGGAAGTGATACTTAATGAAATGGCTCCCCGAGTACATAACAGTGGTCACTATACTATAGAGGCATGCGAATGTTCGCAATTTGAGAATCACATCAGAGCAATTCTTGGTTTACCTCTCGGTTCAACAAAAATGATTGTGCCAGCGGCGGTTATGGTTAATATGCTTGGGAGAGGAAATGGTGATGGATCTCCAAATGGAATTGAAGAGGCATTAAAAATAAATAACGCATATATACATGTTTATGGAAAACAAACTAGCAATACAGAAAGAAAAATGGGGCATGTCACTGCATTGGGATCAAGTATTAATGAAGCAGAAAAAGTTGCTAGTAAAGCTGCGTCATTAATTTATTTTGGAGAAAAATCATGACAAGCAAAAAAGCTTTAATCGGAGTAATAATGGGTAGTGACTCTGATTGGAAAACACTCGAGGCTGCAACAAAAGTTTGTGAAGATTTTTCTGTCCCATATGAAGCTCATGTAGTCTCAGCACATCGTACACCTGATGATATGTTTGATTATGCAAAAAACGCTCATAAAAAAGGTTTAAAAATCATTATAGCTGGTGCGGGTGGTGCTGCTCATCTGCCTGGTATGGTAGCAAGCAATACTCCGCTTCCAGTAATCGGAGTCCCGATAAAAACAGAATCATTAAGTGGAATGGATGCTTTACTTTCTATTGTTCAAATGCCAAATGGTGTTCCAGTTGCCACCGTTGCTATTGGTGCGGCAAGAAATGCAGCTTTATTAGCAATAGAAATATTAGCAACTAATAATCAAGAATTAACGGACAAGCTTATTGCTTATAAAAATGAAATTGCTGATGAATCAAGAAAAAAAGATAAACTAATAAAAAAATAAGATTAACTAGCAAAAACGGTTGATTTCCAGTTTTTATATAATAATTCTGCACAATAATTAAAGTTATCTATTTTTTTTAACACGTCTTCCTCTAATTTTTTTACAGCATCCTTACCTAAACTATCTTCTAGTGATTTTTTATATTCGGGAACTTTGCTCCAATCTGAAATTGTAGCTTTTGTAATCTCCTGATGATATTGAACGCTAAAAGCTTTTTTTTCCAAAGCAAGCGATTGAATTGAACAGTTTTCTGATTCAGCTAATACACTAAAACCATTAGGGATAGTCTTAACTTCCGCTGAATGCCATTGTAATGTTTCCATTGTATTAGGCAAACCTAGAAGAAATGGGGATTCACTCCCAGCTAAAGTTTTTTTAACAGGTAAAATACCAACCTCAGCTTTCCCGCATGGTCCTACCTCTGCTCCAAAAGCACTAGCGAGTAATTGATGTCCTAAACAAATACCCATAAATGGGATATTCAAATCAATAATTGCCTCTCTAATAGTAGAAATTTCGTCAATTAACCACGGATATTTTTCTTTTTCCCATACATCCATAGGCCCTCCCATAACCCATAGTGCATCATAATTTCTTAAATTTGGGATACGCTCACCCTGATCAAGTTCAATTGTATGAATATTAAAACTATCGCGCTGGAGAAAACTCCTAAAAATACCAGGATGCTCAACATTAAGATGTTGGAGTATAAGAATTGAATTTCGAATCACTTTTTATTCTTTGTGTTTTTTCATCAATACATTAATTGGTGCGCCTGAGAGGATTCGAACCCCTGACCTCGGCCTCCGGAGGGCCGCGCTCTATCCAGCTGAGCTACAGACGCATATACGTAATAAGACTAATAATCACAAATTAAGTCGATTTTTCGGAAAAAATACATTTACTTAAACGCCTCGTAACAATTAGTATAAGTTTACACGGCTTTTTTGCAATAACCGTAGTTTCCTCAGCTACATACAATAGGTATAATCTTCATTTCATATAATTAAATAAACAATAAATATTACATATTTGCTCCCGAGGTTACATCCATGAGTCAAGAACAAGATAAAATATTTTTCAGAAACTTTTCTCTAATACTCGCATTTATTGCTGCAATGATGGTAGCGTTTTATATTATTGCTGATATGGTCACAAAGCATGGAGAAAATGCCGACGCTCTAAACAATTCTATTAGTGTCAATGAACTCACTAAACCGGTTGGAAAAGCAGCATTGGCAGGAAGAGAGGAAGAAAATAATCAAAATGAGATAGTGGCTGACACAGCAAGTAATAATGGTGAATCTGTTTACAATGGACTTTGTGTCAACTGCCACGGGATTGCCGCACTAGCATCAATGATCCCACAAGCTGGCGATGCAACAGCATGGAAAACGCGAATCGGAAAAGGTATGGACTCTTTATATAGTAATGCGATAAATGGCTATACTGGAGAGATGGGTATGATGCCAGCAAGAGGTGGCAACCCAAATCTTACTGATGATGAAGTAAAAGCAGCTGTTGATTACATCGTAAATTTATCACAATAAAATAATTAGTCACTAAACATTAAAAATTATTTCTCATTTTAATTCCAAACTCTTTTGATACGCTTCGTCTGAAAGTTTGTTCCAATTACTATAATTTGATCTGAAACTTTCATAAGCATCATATACCTGTTTGAACCTTGGATTATTTTTTTCATTCATTAATGTTGCTGCCTCTTCATCAAGCGTCTTTTTTGTCAGTAATTTAAGTTTTAAAAGAAGATCATCTGGAAACTTAAGAATTTCTACATTCTCTTTTTCTCTTAATACAGCTAATGCTTGTTGGTTGTGAAATTCCATTTGTGCGTATATCCATTCGCTTACTGCCCCCGCTGCAACCTCAACTATTTTTTGTAAATCTTCTGGTAATAGTTCCCATTTTGATTTATTAATCATTAACTCAAAGACGGTACCCGGCTCATGCCAACCAGGATAGTAATAATACCTTGCAGTTCTATCCAACCCCAAGCGTAAGTCATGAAAAGGTGAAACCCACTCAGTAGCATCAATTGCCCCTCGCTCTAATGCAGTGTAAATTTCACTACCTGCCATTAATACAGTATTGCCTCCAGCCTCTTTAAAAACCTTCCCTCCCAAACCTGGAATTCTCATACGTAATCCTTTAATGTCATTTAGAGAATTTATTTTCTTTTTGAACCAGCCCCCCATTTGTACTCCGGTATTACCCATTGGGAATACCATTAAATTAAAAGGCTCGTAGATTTGTTGCCACAATAAAAGTCCGCCACCATTATATAACCATGCATTCATTCCTTTTGCAGTCATCCCAAATGGAACTGAAGAAAAAAATTGTGCTTCTGGTATCGTGCCTGCCCAGTAATAAGGTGACCCATGACCCATCTCAACAGTGCCTTGAGATACGGCATCAAATACCTGAAGAGCTGGAACAAGTTCACCGCCAGCGTAAACATTAATATTTAATCGCCCGTTACTCATCACACGAACTTCATCTGCAAATCTTTCAGCCCCCTCTTGAAATATCGGAAAGTTTGATGGCCATGTTGTAACCATTTTCCATCTAAATACCTCCATAGAAGTACTAGACGATGCGTTATTTTGAATCGTTTCTACTTTGTCACTGCATGCTGTAATAAAAAAAATTACGAGCAACAAAAAGAATACAGAAAATTTATACATTTTTATTTCCAATAATAATCTAAACTAATTGAAGATTAGCATAGGAAGCAACCAACCATTTGCTTCCCTCTTTTTCGAAATTAACTTCAATTCTCATGTGGCTACCACTTCCTTCTAAATTTAAAATTGTGCCTTCTCCAAATTTTTCATGCACTACTCGTCGACCAAGAGTTAATTCTTCGGATGCATTATTATCATTTGTTAGGCTTTTTGTTAATAACTTATTAGTAATGCTACCACCTAATCTTATTTCACATAGTAATTCCGAAGGTATTTCATTAATAAATCTAGAGGGTCTTGGATAATAGTCTGATCCATGTAATCGACGAAATTGCGTATATGTCAATACTAATGCTTTTTTCGCTCTTGTCATACCAACATAACAAAGTCTTCTCTCCTCTTCTAACTGTTTTAAATCGCCACTACTTCTTTGATGTGGGAATAATCCTTCTTCCATGCCTACGAGATAAATGGATGGGAATTCAAGACCCTTTGCGGAATGCAAAGTCATCAAATGAACACAATCTGTTTGATCGCCAGATTGTGTTTCTCCAGACTCTAGTGCTGCATGAGCAAGGAATGCCTGCATAGGGCTTATGCCATCTGATTCTTCCTCATCGTCTAATTGAAATTCAGATGCAGCTTTAACAAGTTCCTCAAGATTTTCAATTCTTGCAAGCCCTTTTTCGCCTTTTTCTTTTTTAAAATGTTCAATAAGACCACTGAGTTTTATTATTTGATCAACTTGCTCATCAATTGTATAACCTTCTTTTATTGCGGATATTTTCTTAATTAATTTAATAAATTCCTCTAATGCATTTATAGCACGTGCGCTTAGAAGCTTATTCTCAATAATATGTAATATGGACCTCCATAGAGAACAATTATTTGTTTTTGCAATTGATCGTAATTCATTAATTGTTTTATTTCCTATGCCGCGTGCTGGTGTATTGATAATGCGTTCGAATGAAACATCATCATCCTGATAAAAAGCTAAGCGTATATATGCAAGAGCATCTTTTATTTCCATTCGCTCATAAAAACGTAGGCTACCAAATACTCGGTACGGAATTTTTTCTCGCAACAAGGACTCTTCTAAAACGCGAGACTGTGCAGTAACTCGATATAAAATAGCATGTTCACGAAAATTCATATCATGCTCTTGTGACTTTTTAATTTGGCTTACTACATAATTTGCCTCGTCTATATCGTTGCTAGCCATATAAACATCAATAGGATCGCCATCTTCGCCATCTGACCAAAGATTTTTACCCAATCGGGAGCTATTATTGCCTATAAGTTTATTAGCTGCTTTGAGTATGGTTGTGGTTGATCGATAATTTTGCTCGAGCTTTAGTAGTTTTGTATTTTCAAAATCTCTCTTAAATGCTTGCATATTTTCAACACACGCGCCTCGCCAACTATATATTGATTGATCATCATCACCAACAGCAAATAAAGTATTATCATTGCTTATCAATAAGCCTAACCACTTATACTGTAATTCATTTGTATCTTGAAACTCATCGACTAAAATATGTTTGAATCTTTGCTGATAGTATTTACGTATTATTTCGTTACTCTCAAATAGCTCATATGTTCTTAATAGAAGCTCGGCAAAATCCACAGCGCCGGAACGATCACAAGTTTCTTGATAGGTCTTATAAATCCTTGCCATTTCCATTATTGTTGGATCGTCATCTTTAATATCATCAGGTCTTAATCCCTTGTCTTTTTGTGAATTAATATACCACTGCACCTCTTTTGGCGGGTATTGAGAATCATCAAGCATCATTGCGCGTATCGTTCTTCTGATTGTTCTATATTGGTCTTCATTATCTAATATTTGAAAATTTTCGTGTAAATTAGCATCTTGCCAATGCGATCTTAACAAGCGGTGACAAAGAGAATGAAATGTGCCTACCCACATACCTCGGGTGGATTGTCCTAAAAGTTTTTCAATTCTAGAACGCATCTCAGCAGCTGCTTTGTTAGTGAATGTTACAGCTAGAATACTATGTGGGCTCGCCTCGCCGGTTGCGATATACCAAGCAATACGATGTACTAAAACACGTGTTTTTCCGCTACCAGCGCCTGCCAAAATTAGTAGATTACAACAAGGGGCGCCGACTGCATCACGTTGGTTCTCATTTAATGAATCAAGTATATGGGATACATCCATAAACTAATTGTACTTAAATGTGTCGCACTATTGAATTATTGCTGCCACAATAAGGGGAAATGACAAAATACTTAGTTTTTATAATTTTAAATAATTAAATACGGTTAGAAAGGGTTCTTCATTGCTTGACAATCAAAAAAATCTTGAAAATATAATTAATTCTGTATTATCAAAATCAAAAAAGATAGGTGCAACAGATGCTGAGGTTGACATAGGCACTGGAATTGGCATCTCCGCTAATGTAAGGAAAGGTAAAATTGATAAGCTCGAATATGAGCGTGAAAAAGGTCTAAGTATCACTATATACATCGATGGGAAAAAAGGAAGTGCAAGCAGCTCAGATTTAAGTGAAATTGCATTACAAAACACTGTTGAAGCAGCTTTTAGTATTGCTAAACATTCAAGTTATGATAAACACGCGGGGCTTGTTGAAAAAAAATTTATGGCAAAAAATTGCCCCGATCTAGATTTATATCACCCATCTTCAATATCCGCTCAAGAAGCTATTGAATTAGCTATTGAATGTGAAAAAAATGCGTTTGCTTCTGATGATCGTGTTTCGAATTCAGATGGTTCAATTGTAAGTACATACTCTGGTGTAAATGTATATGGAAATACAAATGACTTCATAAAT
>MDTA01117375.1_pt1 | contig 17104 bp, 14 predicted proteins | sample 811151 | NCBI WGS metagenome assembly MDTA01 (sample SAMN05326648, study PRJNA326480) | marine metagenome | isolation source: seawater | place: Indian Ocean: South | collected 2010
TACCCTCCATAGACCAATGCTCCTGCGTATTGGCCAATTGGATTGTTTCACCCGTCAGCTCAAGCTTCGCTCCAGAAGCGAAACTCATCGTATCCGAGGAGCGAACTTCGTACGCGCTGTAGCCAGAGTTCACTCCAATCCGACCCGTCTTCTTCCGCCCGTAGCCCAGGGGAAGAATTATGGAATAATTATCCAATCCCGGCAGTATTTGCACGCCTCCAACTACCTCGAATTCGCCAACTGAGATTTTCGCGACTGGCGAAAAGGAGCGGCCATCGCTGACTTTATTAGGATTTTTGCGGGTGATCTGCAAAGCAGAATCCGGAGCGACGATGTCCAACTCAGTGGCTAAACGAGGGCTCACATAGATGGCGTTGTCCCAGGTCATTTTCGTCATGGGATCCGGGCATTCCTGAAGCCATCCATTGTTGGCGTAACGGCCATCATCGACACTAGGATCCAGCGTAAAAACGACTTCCAAATTGTCTTTGCCTGTCGGGGCTGCAGGCACTTCTATCGAACCAAGCAATTCCGCCAGGAGCATGCCCGAAATCAATGAGCGATTAGTCTTAAACCCCGAATTTTCCCAGAAACCGTCATGGAGAAATTTGTCGAAAGAGCGTCTTTCGTTGGAGCCTACCTTTTGAAAGGTTTCATAGACGAGACTACGTCCGTCCGCGTTTTCTTCACCTACTAATCGACCCAGCGCTTCTATCTCAGAAATCCCATCGAAAAGAGGTGCGATCATAGGTTGCTGCGACAGTAGCTCACCCATATAGGCACGACTATCGCCCCAAGATTCCAAATAGTGGGCTTGAACGAAGTGGTAGTTGGATTTTTCCGACGTTTCGTCCTCATAATACCCCAGTCTAACGACTGTATCAACTGATTCTAGCTTGGCACCAAAATCCAGGTCCGCAGGAGCGTTGTAAACTGGATTTCCTCCCAAAACCAGCAACGTTTCTACTTCGCCACTGCCAATGGCTTCAACCAGTTCTTGGATAGTGGAAGACTCATCGCCCTCGATCTCGACGAGGTTCAACGTTCTACCAAGATTCCCCAACTTTTCGTTGATTAACAATGCGATTCCCTGAGCTTCTTTATCAAGGCTCGGACCTGCATACACCACACTCTCGCCCTTGAACTGAGCCAAATCCGCGACCGCCCGCCGGACCCAATCCCGAGTCGCTTCATCAAGATTGGACGCGAGTCTTTCAAAAATTGGCTCAAGCACCTCGCCCTCAACACCTAGCTCAATTTCCAAGGCCGCTGCCGCCAGCACAGAAGTAAATCTGCTCGCGGCGATCCGTTTGCGATGGTCCGCCATCGCGCCTGTAAGAGTAAACTGACATTCGACCGCGTAGAGACGGTTCATTTTGTCTTTCGATGACTTAACCCGTCGCCCATCAGCAAATTGCTTCTTGAGGGCAAGCGAGCCAGGATCTTCTCCGAGAAAATCGCCCCCAACGCATAGGATGCGCTGAGCTCCTCGCAAATCGTAGCTCGGCCTCAGGTCGGCTCCCGCGACGATTGCCGCGGCTGATTGAGCCTGATCCGTATCCACCGGTTCATACCCAGCCCACATAGCGTCTGGATACGCTTTCTTGAACATCTCCTTTAGTCGGGCTCGAGTGGGCGACGAGGATTTTTCCGCAAGGACGGCAACCCGCTTTCCTTTTGCATCTGCAAACGATTGTCGTAGGGCTTCTAGGACATCCAGAGCTTCCTCCTTGGAGATTGTAGATCCATTTTTTGAATACCTCGTGGATCTATCAGGATCGTAGAGCTCGAGAATCGACGCTTGGGCCTTGGCTCCTGTTCCTCCATTGTAGTAGCTGAATTCGTCGTTTCCCTCGATTTTAGTTGGGCGTCCTGAATGCGTTTCCACCAGCAAGGGAATGCTTTCTCCTCGGAGCGAATACGAAGTCGCGTAGTAGATTGGTCTACCCGGAATCTGGTATTCAGGCGCTTTCGAGTGAGGAAGAATCTTGGATTCTGGGCGTCGGCAACCCGTAAAACTCACTCCACCTAAGGCAAATGAAGCGGCCATGATTTTGAAGAAATGGCGGCGATCAACCTCGTTCATCTCCGAAGCTTCCGGGCCGAATTCCCTTCGCACCTTGTCAATGAAATCTGGCGACTCGGAGAGATCGTCGAGGCTGCGCCAGTAGCGCGGTCCAGTTTGTTCAGCTTTTGTGGAAGATGTGTTAATATGTTTCATCGGTGGCAGCCTGAACAGCTTTGCGGTGGGTTGATGTTCCACTCTTCGACAAACTTCAGCCCATCTTTGATCTGGCCTTTCTCGCCTCCTGGGTGAACCCAATCCAAATTGGTTATTTGATCCAACGGCCGGAGAGCTTCCTCCGGATGGCGATGACAATCGAGGCACCACCCCATACTGAGTGGTTGGTCGTGGCGAACTACTTCCATTTCGTCAACTCTACCATGGCACTCGACACAAGAAATGCCTCGATTCACGTGAACAGAGTGATCAAAGTAAACGTAGTCCGGAGTCTCATGCACCCTAACCCACTGAATGGGCTCGCCAGAAGCGTAGCTAGCTCGGACCGGCTCCAGCAAATCGCTGTCCGTCTTTATCATGCTATGACAAGACATACAGGTACTCGCCGCGGGGATATTGGCATGGCCCGACTCTTCAACCTTACTGTGACAATACCGGCAATCCAATCCTAGCTCGCCCACATGGAAGCTATGATCGTAAGGGACCGGCTGAGAAGGCTCGTAGCCGACCCTCGTGTATTTGGGCGTAGCGTAATACGTGACGCCAGAGACGACCGCCGCCGCTAGGATCAAAAGAAAAACGATCAGCTTGAGCGGAAGGGTGTTAGACCACTTTGGAAAAACATTAGACATGTCGCGAAATTCGTTGTCGCTCTAATTAGACGCCTTTTTCGTACGGCGATTGGTCAGCATTTCCCTCTCGGTATGGCTTGTGGATCTGGCCGCAAGGCGATTGCGGCCCCTCTCGTTCTAGTCGTCGCTTGGTTCAACCGATTCGGATCAAGCCATTTCGGCAATGCTATAGTTGCCAGAACCGCGGCAACTACCTTGGCCAGGAAATATTTTCGGGAATTTTCGGAACTCACTATTATAAGGTAGGTCGGCTTTGAAATTCCGGAGTGAAGGAATACCCATATAAATAGCAACGAAAATATGGCTCCTTTTCCCGACCCCATCAACGGTTATTAGACGATTGTTTTCGACGGGTTCGGGATTCTTATAAGAACGCTTTGAATCCCAGCTGCGAATACAGCCCTTCAGTCGATGAACTGGCCATCTTGCATACGCAAGATGCGATCACATTTGTCAGCCAAATCCGGATTATGCGTAACTATCAACACCGCCTGGCCCTTTTCTTTGGCTAACTGCGTCAGCGAGTCGAACACCATTAGCGAGTTTTTAACGTCGAGGTTTCCTGTCGGCTCGTCCGCGAGCAAAACACTGGGAAGATTCGCCAGCGAACGAGCGATCGCTACCCGCTGCTGCTCACCGCCTGAAAGTTGCGATGGCAATCGGTGAGTCTTTTCACCGAGTCCCACATCGCTCAGCAATGAACAGGTTCGAGCCTCCATCTCCTTTTCGCTCAGTCTTCCAAGCTTTCTCATCGGGAGCATGACATTCTCAGCCGCGCTAAATTCCGGGAGCAGGAAATGAAATTGGAATACGAAACCTATGTGTTCTCCTCGGACGCGCGTGTGGGCTTCATCTTGGTCAGCTGGCACTTCCTCTCCGCGTACTAAGATTTGCCCCGAATCCTGGCGATCCAAGAGACCTAGAAGATAAAGCAACGTGCTTTTGCCGCAACCCGAAGGCCCCACGATCGCTGAAACCTCTCCCCGATAAAGCTTAAGATTGACCCCGCGCAAAACATGTACGCGCATCTCGCCTTCCCCCAAATGCTTGTGGAGATCTCGACATTCCAAAGCGATACGCTCGCTATTCGACTCCATTGCTTCGCTCACGTCGCCGTCCCTCTAATCACATCGCCCGGCACGAGTCGCGCCGCTCGTCTCGCTGGCGCTAGACTGGCGATCATGACAATCACGACGGCTGCCACGACTGCCTGAACGTAGTGCCAAACCGTCGATTTAACTTGAAAGTACTCCGTTGCGAAAATGCCGGAAAGAGGCATGGGTAGCCTGGAAATCCCATAGGTGATCAAGGCACCCAAAACACACCCCAATATAGTTCCCCAAAACAGCACGATCACTCCCTGCCAAAGGAAAATGTTTGAAATGTCATTTCGCGTGTAGCCCATCGATCGGAGGATCGCGATCTCACGGGTCTTATCCATTACGATCATGAATAGCGTACTGAACATCCCCAAGCCAGATACGATGATGATCGTGGATACGGTGATGGCAGCCGAGAGCTTCAATGTCTTGAAAAGCTGCATCCACGATTTTTCTCTCTCCTGCCAAGGCGCGGTAAAGTGGTTCGCTACGCGCTCGATCATTTCCGCGTCGATGAGGGCGTGATTGCGATCGAATACGCTCACTTGAATAAAAGTAACTCCGTGAGGCTTTTTCAGCAATGATCGAGCCGCGCTCATGTGCATGAAAACGCGCGTTTTATCGATTTCCGAAACACCGGTTTCATAGATGGCAGCTATGGTGAATCTCCGCTGCTGGTCTACGGCGCGAATAATAATGGACTCGCCTACAGAGACATCGAGTCGAGCAGCCATTTTGTGACCCATGATGATTCCCATCGGAGCCATTCGAAAGTCTACGATAGACCCTAGCTGTATTTGATCTTCCAATGCGGACACCGCAATATGATCATCTACGTTAATCCCGTAAACTTGGCCACTATCTTTCCGCAATGGACTCTGCAGCTGGATGCTACCCTTAATCACCGGGGAAGCCGCTTCTACATTCTGAAGTTCCATTATCGACTCTATCACCGTTTCCGGATGCTCGACCCCCTCGACGAAGCGGCGGTTCTTCTCGTCGGCAATGAAGAAGTTCGTATTATCCCCTTTGGATGTGGAGGCAGCGACGAACACATAAGAATCCTGAATACGGTCTTCGATTCGGATTGCTCCATCCGTTCCAAGAATGGTCTCGATGAAGAGCTCTTGATAGCCGCTGAGCTGGGCTTGAGTTGAAATAAAGAAGCCGACGCCAAACACGATTCCAGCCAGGCTCATCAACATGGACCGTTTCTTCGCCAAAAGAAATCGGATCGCTATTCTAATATTGGGTGACATCTTTATCGCAGACAGAATTGCTTGGCACTCAAGAAGCCATTGCCTGAATCCAATGACCACAAGCCTAATTTCAAGTTTCAATACTGCCTAGCAACAACTGCTAATGTTTCGCTATTTACTACTGCAAATTAAGTTCGCATTGATGGCCCTATCTGAATCGCTTCGGGGACAAGCCAATGATTCAAATCCCGTGCCATCGCCGCGACTGCGGCACCGAGTTCACGGATCTACAGATATCGCGGGGTATTTGGAAGTCGGCGAGCGTTCATGGCGTAGCATCGAATCTCTCCTTGAGACAGCGGGGCGCCAGTCCGCGGACGCCAAGAACATTCTCGATTTTGGTTGTGGATCGGGCAGGACCATTCGGAACATCGATTCTGGATATCATGATCATGTCTTGGGAATTGATATCGACCGATCTGCAATCCGCTGGTGCCAATCATGCCTGGCAAGTTATCAATTCGAAACTGTCGCTTCCGATCCACCGACTTCATTGCCAGGCGAGCATTTCGATCTGATATACGCCATATCTGTTTTCACCCATTTGAATGAAGAAATGCAATTCAGCTGGCTATCAGAAATCAGTCGCCTATTAGCGCCAAATGGAACCTTCATCGCTTCCTTGCACGGAAACTATCAACGCGAATTGCAAGGCAGGAAGGTCGATCTGGGACGATGATTTAAATTTATCGATTCAAAACGCAAGTGGTTCAAACCGGATGGCCTTCCCGCTTTCTACCAGGATGCCCAGCATACGAAAGCCTATGTATTCGATCACTGGTCACAATACTTTCATGTAATCGATTATGTCGAGCGAGGCATCGCTAATTACCACGACGCAGTAATTCTGACCAAGCTTTGACGAGCTCTTAACCCGTCGAAAGCGAATTGCTCAACTGGAATACGGCAGATATAATACCAAAGGCGATCATTCCAACCATTCCAAATACGCCTAGCAATACTCCCGTAGAAATAACGCCAAGCATAGTCTTAACGAAGCGGTCGATCATCTCCGTGTATTGTTCAGACATTTGCCTAAGTCCCGGAACAACATCGCCCGTGTTTTCTCCCACCGTGAACACATCGAGCGCCATGTTATCGAAATAGCCTGTCGATTTAAAAGCGGATGACAACGCAACCCCTTCTGTGACTTTGATTCTCGCTTCCCCAAAAGCCTCGCGCATGGCTACATTGGAAAGCGATCGTTCTGCCATCGTCAGGGCTTGGACCATAATAATGCCATTTTCTAACAACAGAGACAACGTCTGGGTAAACTGCAGGATCTGCATGTCGCGTATGATTTTCCCGACTCCTGGAATGCGTAGAGTTATTGTATCGAATTTATACCGACCAGCTTCCGATTTTCGCCAAGAAATCAGCCCACCGACAACGAGAGCGATTCCGATCGCCGCTATCCAACCGTACTTGAGCAATCCGTTTGCCGAGGCGATTAGCAGGGTAGTCGATGCAGGCAAGTCGCTTCCCAATGACTCTAGAAGGCCCTCTATCCTAGGCAGCAAGCTGAACAAAAACAGGAATACCAAGCCGATAGCCACTACTATAAGAAAACAAGGATAAGACAAAGCCGCCACCAGCTTGCCTCGAATCGCCTTTTGTTCCTCCATGCTTTCAACAATACGGGCCAGCACCTTTTTGAGATTTCCCGTCGCCTCCCCTGCCTGCACCAGACTAACTACGCTATCTGCGAAAACCTTAGGATCCTTACGCATGGCCTCCGATAACGAACGTCCTTGGCGCAATTCATCCCATAGACGCGTAGCCAAATATTTTTGGCGCGGATCGCTTAACCGAGAACTCATCATTCTCAATGCATCCGCAGACTGAATACCGCAGTTAAGCAACTCCCTAAGGCCAGAAAGAAAGGGCAACGCAACGCTTCGATTTAGCGAAACTTTGCTATCCTTACTCGCCCGAGTTGCAAATAGGGAAGACAGCCCCATTCCCCTCTTCTTTCTCGCTTCTACAGCGGCTGCTTCTTTTACCGAAAGCGGCCGCAACTTCTGGGCAGCTATCTTCTGAAGAGCCGACTTGCGATTAACCGCTTCAATCGATCCGCGTATCGACGTACCGCTAGGATCTTTAGCGCTGTAAGTGAAACTAGGCACGGGTGATAGTTAATTTAAGAAGGCAGAATTATGAATTAAGAAATAACGGCGAACATTCAAACGGCGGACGCAGTTTTGCACCGCTCCTACAACCGGCGGCCACAATTCAATTTTTCCAATTTCAATTTCTTCATTCTTACTTCCTAATTCTTAATTAATCCACCTCATCCTTCTTTGATAGATATGGTGCGAACGACTTCCTCCAAGGTCGTCAAACGTTTCAAGGCGAGATTCCATCCAGATTCCCCTAACGTCACCATTCCGCCCTTTCGCCCGATCTCTCGCATCAACGGAGCAGCTTCGCGATTGACAATCGGATCGTGCAGCTCCTCAGAAACCCGCAGAATTTCGTAGATCCCAATGCGCCCCCTGTATCCAAGATTCCGACAACGCTCGCATCCAACAGCGACTGGCATTTCGCCAACTTCCTCGAGAGCGCTTTCCGGCATGTCGAGTACCTTAAGAGCATCCAATCCGGTAAACCGATCCAATGGCTTCATCTCGGAACAATCTTGGCATAACCTGCGCAGCAGCCGCTGAGCGATTACCATCTCTACACCCGACGCAATCAGGAACGGCTCTATTCCCATATCGGTCAGACGCGTTATTGCCCCTGGGGCGTCATTCGTGTGCAGGGTGCTGAACACCAAGTGACCGGTAAGGGATGCCCGAACTGCAATGTCCGCCGTTTCCCGGTCTCGAATTTCGCCAACCATAATAACGTTGGGATCTTGGCGCAGCACATGCCGCAAGGCTTCGGCAAACCCGAAGCCGATCTCGGTCTTGACTTGAATCTGATTTACCCCCGGCACCTCGTACTCGATCGGATCCTCGACTGTAATGATCCGCTTGTCTTCAGAGTTAATCTTGCGAATAAATGCGTTTAGCGAGGTCGATTTTCCCGAACCCGTCGGCCCGGTCACAAGAATAATTCCGTGCGGCAATCCAAGAACGCGATCGATCTTCTGCTGATCCTCATCGGACATGCCTAGCTGTTGCAAACTCAGCGGGGCGCTCTTCTTATTCAGTAAGCGAAGACTGATGCTTTCCCCATACATCACCGGCATAGTCGATAGGCGAATATCCAAAGTCGTTTCGCCCATCTTCAAATTTATGCGTCCATCTTGAGGCAGGCGGCGCTCAGATATGTTGAGCTTGGCCATGATCTTCAATCTCGATACAATGGCGTCCTGATACTTCCTCAAATTGTCCGGAACCGGAACGGAAACTAGCAAACCGTCGATTCGGTACCGAATTCGCAACTCCTCTTCCATTGGCTCGAAATGAATATCGGTTGCGCCATCTTCAACCGCTTGATGAAACACTTCGTTGACGAAGCGTATAATCGCTGCGTCCTCGTCCTCTTCCTCTTCAGTATCAGCGACAATTAAGTCATCGTCGATATCGAATGACTCATCCAGACTTTCCGCGCCCACACCAAGATTCTGCGTAATGAATTTCGAAATACGATCTGGATTTGCCAATTGCCAAACTGGACGTTGACCGCAAGTCGCGTACACCCAGTCATCCATGATCGAATCTATGGGCCAACCAGTGGCCAAAGAAAGCGTTTCATCCGCTTCCTCCGTTTTAATAGGCACACAATGAAACTCGTGCAAAATTCTTAACGGAATCGAATTTAGCCGATCCAGGTCGAAGCTCTCTGGAGCGGCAATGGGCAATCCCGTATGCTGGCTCAAATCGGCAATCAAATCGCTCAGCTCGCGATTCTCCAGCTCTGCGATACGCTCCAATCGTTCAGATCGCCTCATACCCTCGATTTCCGAGCGCTGATCTTCGTTAAGTCCACGCGTATCTAGAAAATCTAGCTCTGCAACTGCCATAACGATTAGTTAGAACCCTGGGAATTGTCTTCGATGATATCCCTGCGCAAGGCTCGGCGCCGGCGAATTTCTTCAGCAACACGCTGCATGCGTTCGCGCACTTCTTCATCACTCGCTGCTTCCATATTCGGATTCGCAGGTTGCCTTACTGGAGTCGCCGTTCTTGGGGCTGCTCGCTCCGTTGCCCGTTGCGGAGCCCGCAGAGGCGGTTCCGCCAAGGCAATGATATCCGCGTCTTTTAAACTGAGGTTTCGAGTCAATCCATTCTGCCGAACCACGATCGTCTCCTCGCCCGGCTTGCTGCCTCGATCGTATCGAACCAATTGAAATCCGTCTTCCCAATCAACTTCCTGGCTCAGCCTGTAACTCTTCTTCGATTTCGTATCATAGAGGCTTACCCAGGCAATACCGCCAATCTCTGTCACCCCTCGGAACTCTACAGAATCGAGGGGTGTAGCCGGGGTCGTTTTTGGTTGGGCCTTTGGCTCGACCTTTTGCGAAGGCGGCACAAAGGGGGATTCCGCTTCCTGGGCGGGTAGCAAAGCCGATCCCATGAGGATGACTGAAAAGGCAAAACGTGTCCAGGTTAGCTCCATTGTTCGACCCTACCGCTTGTACGGCTTTCTGACAATAGCATCTTTGTCACTTTTCTCGCGATCCTTCGACTTCCCCTGTTTTTCTGCCTTCTTGTTGAGGCTAAAGCTTCCTTCCTCGATGTAGTCATCAATCTGTGGTTGAATCGGGTGAACATTCATCTTCTCCATCGCGTCTTCATTCGCATCCTTCGAATCCCTGATAACCTTTGGACGAATGAAAACGAGCAGTTCTCTCTTCTCAAAGTCGACCCCGCGGCTCCTGAAGAGATTACCCAGTACGGGGATTTCGCCAAGCACCGCCATGCGATTTATGTTCTTGGTTTCCTTGCTGCGCTGCATGCCTCCAAGAACGACCAAGCCATTGTTTTCCACGCTAACAAATGATACCATCTGACGGCGACCGATGATTGGCTGTTCGTTGTTGTTGATGGTGACAAATCCGTCTATGTCATTCACTGACTGGTCGACTTCCAACTGGATGACATCGTTCGGCCCGATGAGCGGCTTCACTTTCAGCTCTATCGCGATATCCTGATATTGAACGGTTTCCCGAACAGATGTGCTTAAAGTATTGTCCGTGGTCGTTCCCGTGACGATCGGGCGTTGCTGACCCACCGTGAATGTGGCTTCTTGATTGTGGGTCGTTAGAAGGGTCGGTATCGAAAGTATTCTTACGTTACTATTTGTGCGGGCCGCGCTGAGAATAGCATCAAAGGTGAGATCGGTAATCACTCCCGTTCGAGCGTCCAAATTGAAATTTACGTTATTCGCGCCAATTCCCAAAACATCCAGACCTTGGAGATTACTAATATTTGTAACACCGGCCGCCGCTTCGTTTTGCGTGTAAGTTCCCGAAATCGATTCCATTCCTGAATCGGCATCATTGTCCAAATTCACCTCCGCGATAATCACCTCAATCCGTACTTGCGGCAGCAATACATCGATCTTGGCAATGAGCTCGGTCATCAACTCTAAATCGCTACGAGTGCCTGAAATGATCAGGGCATTGCTTCGCTCGTCCGCTTCAATCGTCATGAATTCGCTAAACTGGCTATCACGATTTTCGAAAGTCGAATTGACAGCACTGCTGACTTGCTGCTGCAAAGCTGTGTTTGCAGGCTGTTGTTGGGGACGGGCGTTCTGATTGATACTTTGAGGGTTCCCTTGCCGGGTCTGCCGATTACCTGGATTCGCATTGGCCTGGGAGCGATCATTGGATTCGGAATCCGTCGAACCGCTCACAAAACTGCTTAGCAAACCGGCCACCTCAGTCGCTTCCGCATGGTTTAATACAATAACTTCGATCCGCGTGGCCGGATCCGACTTGATATCGAGCTTCTCGATAATCTCGTCGAAAAAGACCATATTCGCCGGCTCGGACATGATGATTATTTGGTTGGTGCGATCATCAGAGGCGATGGCCGTATTGGAACCAAATAGAATCTGGTTGGGGATCGCTCCTTCACCGCCGGTATTGACCGCAGGGACAGCTCGGGCTGGCTGGTCACCGCCACCTCTTTGATTTCGATTCTGACCGCGATTGCTGTTTGAGTTGCTGCTATTTTCTTCTCCGAAGTTCGCTCGGGCGGCGTCTATCAAGCCTTGGATCTGGTCCGCGACCTCACTCGCCTGAGCAAACTGAAGCGTGTAAAACTCAGTCGTCACGTTCAGCCGGCTCGGTTTGTCTACCTCGGACACCACGTACTCGAGACGCTGCAAGTTGCTAACGGTATCCGTAACGATTACCGCGTTGGAATTCTGGAAAGGAATGATCGTGCTGAAATTCGGGCTCAAAAATGGCTGAATCTGCTGCTGAAATGTCTGCGAATCCAAATACTGGAGACGAAATAACTTGCTAACAACTTTTCCGCTCGGATCACGATCCTGAAGCGAAGCGATCTCTAGCTCAGGCGCTTCAGTTCGAATCGTATTTATGGCCACCACCTTGAGGAACTTTTCTCCTAAAGGAGTTACCCCAATGCCATTGATGCTGAGCAAACTCTCGATCGCAAGCACGGCATCTTCCAAGGGCAAATCCCCACGACTATCGAAAGTGAACTCCGGCGTTGGCAACGCCATCGGCCTTATAACCGATCGACCTGTAAGCGTCTCCAGATGGTGCAGAACACTCACTAGTGGCTCGCCTCTCCAGAGAATTCTCACTAAATCGTCTTCATTAGCCGTTTGAGGAACATCCGCATTGTCTTGGCCGAAGATTGCTGTTATCAGCAATCCGGCGGTGGCTAGGGTCGAGATACTTCTCGATCCGAAAATTCGTATCCAATTTATCATGGCGTATATTCGATGGATTTCAATTCTAGTTTCACATCGAGAAATTGAGGCGTCCGTCTCTGGGCTTGAATGGTGATCTGCTGCAAAGAAACATAAGGCAAGCTGGTCTTTATCTCATCGGTAAAATCGATGAGCCGGCTATAGTTGGCCTTACCCAGGTCGATTGTGAATGTGTGAAAGGATAGCGGTCTACCTGCACTTGATCGCGGTGTATTGATCTTAAAATCGGCGAAGCTGTATTTCCGAATGAGATCATCGATTCGTGCATTGACCTCATTCACCGACGGAAGTTTGGAGAGATTGATATCTTTGATCAGAGCGTTATACTGCTCTGCAGTCTCTTCCTCGGTAGCAATCTCGCTTCCTTGGTTCTGAGCCGTAAAGTTAGCTACGCGAATGTCGTAGCTCGCAGTCCCATGTCGATCCATCTGGAACGAAAGCCACACGCCCAGCAATGCCCCAATGAATAGAATCATGAGAAGCTTTTCTCGTATGGATAAACGAAAAAATCGAATTCTCGCTACAGCCACCCAGTAGCCAGCGTTTTCCACCAGCCCCTTATCACTAACCATTGCTAGCTACCTCCTTACTGCCACCGCGATTGGGAAAGGCTCCCAACTTGAAATTCAGCAGAGCTGTAAACGTCGTACCTCCCGGTCGACTCTGAATATTCTGAAGCTCTATCGTCTCGATCTTCACAAAACGCTCTAAGCGAGCTTTGAACTGATTCGCCTGGCCGTTGCTGGTTGTATTCGCCAAGACCCTCAAGCTGTTGGCTCCATTTGTTTCCACTTTTGTAAACCAAACAGCGTCGGTTCGAAATGGTTCGATTGCCAGCAGCATATCAAAAGGGATCAGATCCGATTCCCGAAAACTTAAGAGCTCGTTGATCGTGGTTTTCTGAGAAATGATCTGCTCGACCAACGGAGCTTGCTCCTCGTTCCAGCCTTTTCTCAATCCCAAGTAGCCCTTTTCCGCAAACCAGACGAATTCTCCCAGCGCCAACAGGCCAATCGCTGCCGCCATACCAATCGCGATGCGCCAAATCAAAAAGTTGCGTCGTTCCTCCAGTTGTACGCGTTCAATCATCTCCGGATCTCGCAGATCCATCTGCCACAGGCTATCCCGATCCACCTCCGCGGTGGCTTGATGATCTCCTTCCGACGCTCGCAACTTAAGCGTCTTCTTATCGATCATGATTTCCGAACTAGCTTCCCAAATGCGAATGAAATCGACCGAGCGCTCTTTCTTCAGCTTTTCGACGACATCCTTGAACTCGAAATTGTCGCTGCCATCTTCAGACTCTCCTTCGGTTTTTGGGATCGACTGAAAATAGCAGGGAAGCTCAGAGAGAGAATCATACTCGAGATACGTATACGAATTCGCCGCTTCTATTATAAGAGGAGACTTTTGTTCGGAATTCCCAGCGAGCAGACCGATGCTAAACTCCGGTATGACCACTTCTTGAGTTTCCCAATCAGCGGTGATTGACCGCTCGAGGCTGCGTCGGTAGGCAGAATAGAGAAATGCGAATCGACGCCTAGCATCAATAGCAAAGCCGAACTGCAAATGCTCCAGAGGAAATGGCGACAATGATTCCAACTGCAGTTGCAAAAAACTTTCCAGTTCGTCCTTCTCCACATCGCTAGGAATCTCAACCCTGCGGCAAAAAAACGAATATCCTTGGGCCATCGCCGCCCGCAAAGTCAGCGATTTATGTTCCGGAGTTTTTGTTGATGCTTCTGGCACAGTGATTTATAATTTTTACGAGGGGCTAGCGTTATTCATACCGGGCTCCTCTCTGAGCTCAAGGAAAAGGAACGGGTATTCTAGTTCCCCGGTTTCACCATTTTCCGATGTCTCTAAACCCGTACTTAGTGTGCCAATCAAGCTGTACGAGCTGCCTTTTTCCTGAACCGTAACTTTTACCGTAAGGACACTGATTTGTTGCGATAATGGAACGCCTCGCTCGGTCTCGCCAATGACGTCGCTCAATTCTCCCGCGTTGGCGAAGTAGTTATCGTCGTCAGTTCCGGGCTCGCCATCAAAGCCCGCCAGAAATTCCTCGATCGTTTCGATCTGTATCTCATTTAGCCCAGCTAGCGAAAGCAGAGCCAAAGGCTCTGCGGAATTCACGTTCATCATTTGAACGGGATAGTGCGTAACAACATCCGATAGTCGGTCGAAATTTTCATTCGGAACCCCATCATCATCGAAGAAGAGTTCTCGGAATCCGATTATCGAGGACAACTCGTCTAACGAAGCGAGTGGCTGATTCGAGGGATGCATTTCCAACTCCGTCGTGCTGTATTCCCGCGACTCCGCGCCATCAATGCGGGCCTCATCATCTTCGTCGATCCAATCCAGGAGCGTATTGGTCAAGGTCTGGCTGACATCCAGATTGAATCCCATCTCATCAAAGAGAAGGAATAGTGATCCCTCATCGAGCTCGTTGATGCTCAGCTTGGCCGACTCATCGATAAATTCGATGGTCACATTCAATCCTTCGGGCACTTCGATTTGAGCATAATCAAGAGGGTTCCCCCAACCTTGGGCTGGCGCATAAATAGCATTGTCGATGGCTTTTACGTCAGCCAGAACCGCCACAACCACTTCTAAATACGACCAGGCATGAAGCCTTAATCTAGCCCGCTCAACGTAATAGCCTTCGCCTTGGATTTCCACATTGGCCCGCTCCACAAATTTAGTCAGTACGTAGCTCACCACAATAATCAGAACCAGAACCATCAACAAGATGGATCCCCGTTGCTGCGCTGCCATTTTACTTTCCCTAAAAGCCATATTCAAAATATGGGTACTCCATCAAACAAGGCGGGTAGAGGGATCTGACGTTTCTCTTCCTGGCCTTCGTATTCGAAAACGATCTCTATTCTCTGCGGCAGCGTAAATGTTCCGTCAGGCTCCTTGATGGGGTCTTCTTCGACTTCCCATTCGGCATTCTCGTCCTCCGTATCTATGTAAAAATAATTCATGCCCTTGACGAACGGGGAGACCAAGGTCTTTCTCGGCTCTTCTTCGCCAAAATCCTCTTCCAGCCGGGAACGCCAAAGGAGATATAGACCATCATCCTCATCCAGTTCCAGCGAGCAAACAACATACGGCAACGGATCCTCAGGCCAAACAAGCACCCCTGGGCTTTTCTCAAGCTCAAACGTCAGCAACTCCTCATTTTCGTATTCCCGCCCACCTCGATTGGACCAATACACTACCGACTCCACCTCACCGTCAGACAACTTCCAGCTCGATTTCTGGAAAGATTGTTCAAAAAATCTCGATACACCGCGAACATGCTTTTGAAATAGCCAGACATTCGCTCCCTTGCCCCACAATTCCCCGAGTGAAAAGACGAACGTCGTCGCGGCCACCAGTATGGCCGCTCCCATGAAAACCGCGAACATGATCTCCAGCAACGTGAAGCCCCGCTTGGACCGGACAGCTCCTCTCGATTTTCTCAATCCCTTCATCCGCTACTCGAGTCCCGCTTGACGGGCCAGCAACCGATCCCTCGTCTCGGCTCTCAAATCCGCGCGTTCGATAGGATCCGACCAAGTAGGCCGCGTCAAGAAATGGATCTCAGTAAAAACTTGTTTCTCCCCAGTTTCTCGATCTTCCATTTCCACGTTCAGCCAAACCTTGAAAAGGTCAGCCACCAACGTCGGTTCGCATTCAATTTCCCATGTCGCCTCACCGTGATGTCCCGTCATCACCTCGCCGCCTTCCTCGAGCTCTTCGATATCGGAAATGGAGAATGCCTCGGCCCGCATCATAGACATATCCTGCTCAAACGGCTGATCCACTTGAATCGCAGAAATAGCATTGATGATATTCAAATAGGATGCCGCAAACGTAGTCACCGCGACTCCAAATAGCGCGAGCGCGAGCATTACCTCGACGATCGTGAAACCTCTATTCGGGTTTCTCCCCGTCTTTTCCGTCACGCGTCATCCTCCTCGGGTTTCGTCATCTGAGATCCGGTCCAAGGATCAATTTGGTACGAGCTTTCGTACTCGGCTATTTTCAAATCGACTGAGAAAGGCGTACAGGTCCCGTCAGGAAAAAACGTAATCGTTTCGATCTCTCTATGAGTGACCAGCTCACCCCGAATCAATCGGTAACCGTCTCGCGGAAGCATTAGCTTGAAAATCACTTCGATTTCGATGCCTTCTCCCAGCCCGCTGGTATCCACTTGGAAGGGGACCTCTTCGCCGTCGGCAGACACCAAAAAGGCCTGGAGCTTTTCATCGAACCTTACGCGATGGGGCACCCGATTGAATACCGCGCTTTGCTTGGCTTTTTCGACCGCGCTCCACAGCTCGTTTTGAAGGGCTTCTAGCTCACCTTGCTTTAAGAGAGATTGTATATTCCAGATAAACAGGGACGACAAAAGCGCGATGAGAGCCATAGTTAGCATGAGCTCGATAAGCGTAAAAGCGTTTCGACACAGAAAGATGCTATCCGCTTTCAAACTCATTCGCCCACTTTAATCCACACGCGGGCCCGAAATAGAACCGGAACCGCCAATTTAAGAAATCGATTTCCTGTATAACCTCTACCAGTTAGTGATATCGTCTCCCGATTCCGTTCCATCTGGTCCCAACGAAAATAGATCGTAAGCCGATGTGTTGTGCGTTCCCGGGTAGCGATACTGGAGTTCTCGCCCCCATGGATCCACCAGATCTTCGGGACCTTCTATGTACGGACCTCGCCAGCGACCCCCATCATTCTCCGGCCGCTGCGCCAATGCCTTCAATCCCTGTTGCGTACTTGGGAAGCTTCCCATATGTATACGGTAACTGGTTAATGGGGTCTTAAATGACTCTTTGACCTTGAAGCGAACTAGCTCCGCCTGATTGGTGCCAAAAAGGTTGTCCACATTGGTAACGACCAGTCCAACGAGCAGTACCATAAGCCCGATTACGAGCATGATCTCGATCAGGGTAAATCCTCGTTTGCTGGAAAGGGAACGGTTTCGTTTCAACTGCCGTCTGTTCA
>MDTA01212396.1_pt1 | contig 17101 bp, 17 predicted proteins | sample 811151 | NCBI WGS metagenome assembly MDTA01 (sample SAMN05326648, study PRJNA326480) | marine metagenome | isolation source: seawater | place: Indian Ocean: South | collected 2010
CTATCGATGACGTAAACGGCATTCGCGCCGAGATGCGCGAGGGCGCTAATTTAGTCATTGTAGGCGGCGGCTACATCGGCCTGGAGGTGGCCGCTGTGGGCATAGAGCAGGGCCTCAACGTACACGTCCTAGAGATGGAAGATCGGATCCTGCAACGGGTGACTACACCCACGATGTCCAACTACTACGACGAATTGCACAGAGGTCGCGGGGTCATCATTCATACAAATACCGCGGTCACGGGCTTCGGCGGCGACGGCAAGGTGCAAAAAGTACTGTGCGGTGACCGTGAGTTCGCCGCAGATATGGTCATCGTGGGCATCGGCATTGTGCCAAACGTCGAACTCGCCGAAGCTGCGGGATTAAGCTGCGACAACGGCATCCTGGTGGACGATCACTGCCAAACATCAAATCCGGACATCTACGCAGCGGGCGATTGTACTAACCATCCGAACACCTTGTTAGATCGGCGCTTACGTTTGGAATCCGTCCCCAACGCGATGGACCAGGCACGAACCAGTGTCAGTAACATGCTGGGCGGTGACAAAAGCTACGCTGCAATTCCATGGTTTTGGTCCGACCAATACGAACTGAAACTGCAAATGGTTGGGTTTTCGGCAGACGGCAACCGCGAGGTACTACGCGGCGATATGGCCAGCAATCAATTTGCGGTGATCTATTTAAAAGATAACACCGTCGTCGCCGCGGACGCTGTGAACAGTCCAAAAGACTTTATGCTGTGCAAACAACTGGTGGGCAAAGAGGCAGATGCCGCAGTACTTGGAGACAGCGCCAGCGACCTGAAGTCGTTGTTGGTATAATCCGTATCGCGTAGCTACAGGCCTAGAACCTGCTTAGCAATAATGTTGTGCTGAACCTCTGAGGAACCGCCTGCAATGGTGAAGCCACGGTGATGATAACGGCCTGAGGCGACAAATTCGGCCCAGGCCGGGGTGACGGATTCCCCGCCAGTGGCCGAATCCAATGGCAGTGCCAGATAGTCGATCATAGTAAACAACACCTCATCTTGAGCCTGCACCAGTTCGCTGCCCTTTAATTTCAACATACTCGGTTCAGCGCCAATGTCGCCGCCGCCATCGAATGCCGTGAGAATTCTCAGACTCGTCGCCTCCAAGGCCTGTAAACGAATATCCAATTCATTAATGGATCTGCGTGCCTCGTTGTGCAACGACACCCCCCGTTGCAGCTGATGCTCTAAGGTTTCCCGTAGGTTCGCTAAAATGCGCCGGTTTTCCGCCACACGCGAGACCATCAGCCGCTCGTCGCCCAGCAGACTCTTGGCTACGGTCCAACCGCGATCTTCATCGCCCAAGCGCTGGCTCATCGGCACCCGCACATCCTCAAAAAACACCTGATTCCACAACCGTTTGCCATTGAACGCATATAGTGGCTTGACCGTAACGCCGGGTGAGGTCATGTCGAGCAACAAAAAGCTTATGCCCTTTTGCTGCTGGACATCCGGATTAGTGCGCACGAGGCAAAAGATCCAATCCGCGTCTTCGGCACCAGAGGTCCAAATTTTTGAGCCGTTGATGAGGTAATCGTCGCCGTCACGTTGCGCGCGTGTTCGAACACTGGCCAGATCAGAACCGGCCTGAGGCTCCGAATAGCCCTGGCAAAACCACAAATCGGCGTTGCGAATCCTCGGCAAAAACTCCGCTTTTTGCGCCTCGCTGCCATATTTTATGATCGCAGGGCCCACCATATTAAACCCAAAACCGGACAACGCGGGGGCGTGGAATTTTCGGCAAGCCACATCAAAGATATGCCGGTAGGTTAGCGTCCAACCGGTACCGCCGTATTGCTCAGGCCAGTTCGGCGCGGCCCAGCCTTGGCCATTGAGAATACGAGTCCAAGCCGTGAGTTCAGCTTTCGAAACGGACGCGCCATTGCGCACCTTGGCTGCCGTCGTTGCGGGCAAATTTTCCGCTAAAAACGCTTCAACCTGTTGTTGAAACGCCAATTGCTCCGCTGAAAATTGAAAACGCATGATTTCTCCTCAAGCTGATCCCACTGGCTTCATCATAGGCGTGAGAGTGATAGACTCAAGCTATGCATACCACGATAGAAATAAGCAAAGAATATCTCCATTTCGGAGCCGCCCACTTCACGCTATTCAGCGCCACCGAGCGGGAAAATTTACACGGGCATAACTTTCATGTCACTTTAAACGCCACCGCAACGATCCAGGACAATGGCCTAACGTTCGACTACAACATTCTGAAAACGACACTCAAGGCACTGTGCGACGAATACGACGAACAGGTGCTCATGCCTAGCGAATCGCCCTACCTCGAGATCGAAAACGACGACGAATTCACCTACGTGTTATTCAATGGCGAGCGTATACCCTTTCTCGATCGCGACCTTACTCTGGTGCCGGTCCGCAACATCACCGTAGAGGAACTGGCGCACCACTTTCTCCATAGGCTGGTGCAAGACCCCATAATTGCCGCGCTGGACATAGACTACCTGCTGCTGCGCTGCGCGTCGGGAGCGGGCCAATGGGCGCACGCTGAGTGGCGGCCAAAGCCTTCGTAAGCACTCATATTCTTGGCGCCCACAATTGTGCCTCGACTGGTCGCGGGGGCGCGTTTAGTTCACCCTACAGCACTTAAATATTTGAGGATGTTTCCATGCCACATCTTGTGATCACCGGCGCCAGTGCAGGCATTGGCACAGCAACCGCAGAACTGTTTCAAAAAAATGGTTTCGACGTTGTAAACCTGTCTCGCAGACCCTGCCCGCTAAGTGGCGTAAAAAACATCGCTTGCGACCTATCGCAACCAGACTTCATCCCAGCGATTCAGAGCGAATTAAGCGACGCTCTGGAGGGCAGCAAGCAGATTGCGCTGATTCATAACGCTGCGTTACTGATCAACGACAACATTGCCAGCACCGACTCGGCGCAACTGCGGCGCGTGCTCGAAATCAATATCGTCGCCGCAAGCAGCCTGAATCAATTGCTGATTCCACGCATGGGCGAGGGCTCATCGATTATCTATGTGGGTTCTACTCTGGGCGAAAAAGCTGTGCCAAATAGTTTTACCTACGCCACCAGCAAACACGCGGTCATCGGCATGATGCGCGCGACCTGTCAGGATCTCGCAGGCAGTGGTATACATACGGCCTGCATCAACCCCGGCTTCACCAACACCGAGATGCTGCGCGATCACGTCCCGGCAGATGTAATGCCGCAGATTGCGGCGATGAGTGCTTTCGAACGCTTAATCGAACCAGAGGAAATTGCCACAGCGTTACTCTTTGCGGTACAGAATCCGGTGATCAATGGCGCCGCAATCAACGCCAACCTTGGACAAATCGAGCGCTAGCACTAGCGCTCAATCTTTGGTCGCTTCTTCGTTTTCACCAAGTCCAAGATAAGTGCGCAAATAGCGAACCGCCAGATAGATAGGTCCTGTGTCCAGCGCGGCTACAACCAGTTTGAACACATAGCCCGAGGCGATAAACACCATAAGTTGTGGCCACAATGGCTCATCCGCATTAATCGGCAGTGCTGCCGCCCAAAAATGCGTAACCAAAATCACCGCAGTGGAATCGACGATCTGGCTGATCATGGTAGAGACGTTATTTCGCAGCCATAAGTGCCTACCTTTCGTCAGGCGTTTCATCATATGAAAGATGCGCACATCACAAAACTGCGCGGCCAGATAGGCGATCATCGAGGCCCCTACCGCCCCGAAAGCCAGATTCTTTATTTCGAAAAACACCGGCTGCCGCCCAGCGGCATCAATAAGTGGCGCCCCGGTACTGGGGTCTACACCAGTGCCCGGCAATTCGCTGCCCAGCCACAGTAAAAAAACCACCCATACATTTAACAGCAGGCCTACCCACACCATGTCGCGGGCTCTTTCCTCGCCGTAAAGCTCACTGATGAGGTCCGTACACATAAACGTAACCGGATACGGCAACACCCCAACCGCCACCATCATTGGAATCTCAAACCCAAACAGTGAGAACGACAAATCGAGAAAGCGACTAATGCCCAATATATTGAGCATCGCTAAGGTGCCAAGAAAAACACCCGACAACACAAAGAACACACGCTGTCGACGCTTCTGATAAATCGCCTCGGTCATGCCCATCTCCATAGCCGGGTTATTGCAAATTCGGTCAGCGCGGAGTCTCTACCCAGTTTTGGTTTACACAATTATCCAAGCCCCTGCCGTCGAGATATTTAATCGCGACCTGGCCACCTTTAAAGCGCATGTCATACACACTCTCTGGGGTGAAAAAAGCCGAATGCGGGGTGATCAACAATCGGTGGTCAATCCACTCCTCATCTGCCGCCCAAGCTTTAATCAACGGGTGCTCCGGATTCGCAGGCTCTTCTGGCAGCACGTCGACACCGCAGGCCGCAATCATGTTCTCTTTCAGCGCTGTGTATAGGTCATCAAGATCAATAATCGGTCCCCGCGCTGTGTTTACCAGCACAAGCCCAGGCTTAGCCGCCGACAACACATCCAAGTTAATGAGCTTTTCAGTCGTTGCACCCAAAGGCAGATGCAAGCTGACCACGTCGCATTGGCCAAACAATTCTTCTAAAGAATGTGCTCGACGAATGCCCACCGACAGTTCCGCGCCATTCTCGCGGTACGGATCAAACATCACTACGTCCATGCCAAACGCTTTGGCACGCAAAGACGCCGCCGTACCAATACGACCCAAGCCAACCACTCCGAAGACGCAAGCCGACAATCTCTTACCGAAAGGGTTCAATGCTGGGCGCCATAACCCTTTGGGGTCCTGTTTGAGCTCGCGAGTATGGAACGTAATGCCCTTCATCAACGACAGCATCAGTGCCATAGCATGGTCGGCCACTTCTTGCGTGCCGTAATCGGGCACATTGCATACCGGCATCCCGAGTGCCCCCCAAGCCGCCAAATCCAGATTGTCGAAGCCGACCTTAGGGGTAACGACGATACGGCACTTTTTTAGCTTGGCTCGGTACTCTTCAGGAATGTCGTTGACGGTCACGATGGCGTCGCAATTCTCCCATTGGTCGTCCGTGACATCGGAATAATGTTCGCAGAATTCCGCTTGGTGCTCGCCCACGCTGGATATTTCGATGTCTCGACCATCGGGCCAGCGCATAGCAGGCCATAAAATTCGGTACGTCATCTTGCCCCCTGATTAATCCAAGCAGACGATGTTACAACTCGTCTAATGTTTCCGCTAGCAACGCGACGCTGGCGCGCAGCACCGGTTCCTGCAAACCGCCTAAACGTATGCGGGTGGCTATCATATGGGTCATTCCTAAGGACTGCTGATAGGCCTGTACGCGCTCGCGGACGAAGCTGGGCTCACCGATAATGGTCCAATCATCGATAGTTTCGCCGTCCTGCAAACGCGTGTTATCCGCCTGCGTCGCCAGCGATTCTCGAAGCTGCTTACACTGGGCCGCGTCTCGACTGACAAACACCGTACGCATCAACGGCACCACCTCGGGCGGGGTGACGCCCGCAGCGACCGCGGCCGCCTGATGTTGCGCATAGTTTTCACGCAAGGTGCCAAGGCTTTCCATAGGCGAAGACAAATAGGGCAAGCCTAACCCACCGGCTTGCGCTAGCGCTTTAGGACCAAATGCCGCCACCCAAATCGGTGGCTCAGGTTGCTGCATGGGCCGGGGAAAGACCTTAATCGCGTTTTCCGGCTCATCATCTAAAGTCACCGCTTCACCCGCCCATGCGCGACGCATAATGTCCAATGTCCACGCGAAAATCCTGCGCTTCTCGGCCACCGGCACATGGAAGGCGCGCAACATTTCCGGGGCATAGCCACGGCCCACCCCAAGGATCAAACGACCGCCGCTCATCTGATCAAATACCGCAACCTGCTCAGCGGCCTGCAGCGGATTGCGCAGGGTCAAGAGGTACGAAGTCGTTCCAAGTCTGATATTTGCGGTTGCGCCCGCCGCAGCGGCCAGCAGGGTCAACGGATCGGGCAGCGCGCTCTCGCCAAAGTGATTTTCCGGCAGCCACAGCGAGTGATAGCCGCATTGTTCAGCAAATTGCGCCTGCTCAGACAAACTCCGCGCCGACAGATTAGAGAAATTCCACGGTGTTAAGCCCAGATGCAGTTTGGTCACATGTTCCCTTAAGTGCAGCTACTGCGCTCGCAGCGGCTCGACAGTCTCGTTGTCGTAGCGTTGCATTAACAACATGGCACGCATCGTTGCCATTACGGCGGACGTGTGACGCGCATGGGCAAAATCCAGATACAGCGGGTCGTCTTCCAACAACAAGCAGGTTTCTTCGCCGCACGGAAAGCTGGTTCGCTCACCAAACTTATTGCCTGCTGGACCATAATTGCCAAATTCATCCGCCGCGCCGAATTGCCAAAACGCCGTCCATTGGGTCGGCAACCCCTCAATCGGCGCGCGAACGCTTTCTATAGTTTCTTCCGCCGTCGACTCCAACAATTGTTGCAACTCAGGCTCAGAATCAGAATCAGAATCAGAATCAGAATCAGAGGATCGCAACGCCTCATCATAGGCGACAAGTTGGGGGCAATGGTTTGCCAACGTGCTTTGCAAACGCGCAACATCCACATCAAACCGATCGAAACGATCGAAGAACGAAAATCGCCACCAACGACTGGTAAACACCGGCACTACACGGGGCGGCGATGTGACATCCTGCAAATAGCTGAGCAGCCGACCAAATGTTTTCAGGCGTTGCTGACGATCGCCGGTTTGCTCAAGTTCCTCATGCAGGCCGTTAAAATGGTCGTGAAATCGCGTGTCGATAACTCTGAGCGCGGCGCGGCTTCGTGCCTCATCTCGGTTGTAGTAATTCCAGCGGAACATACGCCAGAACACATTACTGTCTGCTTGAGCGATATTGGCGCGAACAACATAGCGGGTATCCAGCGCAGACAGCGGTTGCAGCTCTGACGTCTGATAGCAGCGACTCAGCTGTTTTGCCGCCAAAAATGTCAATTGCTGATGCACCGAGCTTTCGTAACCAAGAGCAGGAACCACGATCAAAAGGCTCAATAAAGCCATGCCGCTCGCCAGCGAACGAGCGCCGCCCAATCGCTTGCGCCTACCCGGCATAAAAAGGCGGCTGCGTGGGCAGTGGAACAACGCGCTCATCGGTTTGCAATTCGTCCAACAACTGTTGCAGCGTTTTGCCGGTATTTGGCCAGACAACGTCAGGCACTAATTCTACCGCCGGCTTGAGTACAAAAAGTCGATTTTTCGCTCTTGGGTGAGGCAACACAAAGTTCTCCATATCACGCACCTGATCGTCAAACAGCAACAAATCCAGATCCAGTTCGCGCGGCGCGTTACGCACATGTTTTACGCCCCGACCAAACTCTCTTTCCAGTTTCTTCAGCTCGACCAGCAGCTGTTCTGGCAATAAACCATCGATAGCATCGAATACCGCCGCCGAATTTACAAAGTCGCCGGAGTCTGGCGGACAATCTACTGGCGTCGTCCGCCATAGGCGTGAACTGCGCAGACTACCGGGTTTGGCAAAACGAGCCAAAGCTCGAATTGCTGCAACCATCGTTTGCGTGGATTCTCCTCGGTTTGAGCCGAGCCCTAGCAGCACCATAAATAAGAACTCTCAGATCAAGAGCACCAAAATATAGACCCCGCCATGGAAAGCAACCGCAAACCGCACAGCATTCGCATAAAACCCTCCAAGGAGTGCAGAATGCCCGATTCATCAGTGGTAATCCGCAGGTCCCTTTGGCACCATCCAGACTCTGCGAGCAAATGATCAGGGGGACACTATGAAGGCAGCGGTATTACGCGAGATCAACAAACCGCTAGAGATCGAAGAGGTGCAGTGCGGTAATCCGGCCCCACGGGAGGTGCTTATTCGTACTGTCGCTGCGGGCGTGTGCCACTCTGACCTGCACTTTCAAGACGGCTCGTATCCCCATCAATTACCGGCGATCCTCGGTCACGAAAGCGCGGGCATCGTAGAAGCGGTTGGCTCTGACGTGACCTACGTCAAACCCGGCGACCATGTCATTACCTGTTTATCCGCCTTTTGTGGGCACTGTGAGCACTGCCTAACCGGGCACATGTCATTGTGCCAAGAGCCAGAACTGCAACGCAGCGACGAGCAACCCAGCCGCCTCGCCGCTGGTGAGGAAAAAATATCGCAGTTTCTGAACCTGTCTTCGTTTGCCGAGTACATGCTGGTACACGAGCATACCGTGGCAAAGATCCGTGACGACATGCCCCTGGACCGCGCGGCATTAATTGGCTGCGGAGTCACTACAGGCGTCGGCGCCGTAATTCACACCGCTCGTGTCGAAGCCGGTAGCACCGTGGCCGTCATCGGTTGCGGCGGTGTCGGCCTGTCGGCCATCAACGGCGCACTGATCGCTGGCGCGTCCAGAATAATTGCCATCGACATGCTCCCCAGCAAGCTCGAACTGGCCCGAAAGTTTGGCGCCACCGATGTGGTCAACGCCAGCGAAGTTGACGCGGTACAAGCCGTAAGAGAACTGACTAAAGGCGGAGTGCACTATTCCTTCGAAGCCATCGGTCTCGCCCAAACCGCACAACAAGCTTTTAAAATGCTCGGTTTTGGCGGCACGGCGACCATCATCGGCATGATTCCCGTCGGTACCCATATAGAACTCCACGGCCCGGAATTTTTGATGGAGCGTAAGATGCAAGGCTCGAACATGGGTTCGAACCGCTTCCGCGTCGACATGCCGCGTTTTGTCGAGTTCTATCTGCAGGGAAGACTGCATCTGGATGACCTAATTTCCAAGCGTATTAAGCTCGACGACATCAATGACGGCATGGATCAGCTGCGGACTGGAGAAGTAGCGCGCTCTGTCATCATGTTTGATTAGCGGCGCCCTCGCGCGCTCCGTCATTATGTTCGATTAGCGGCGTCCTCGCGCGCTATACCACTACATTTGACGAATCGCTATCTGATCGTTATGGGCCCGAAACGACCATTACGATAAACCCGCAACATCAAACGCCGATTGTCTTGCCGCACCGCCTCGCGCAACTCGGCGATATCTGTAACTGTGTTGCGGTTAGCACCGACGATAATGTCTCCGGCTCTTAGCCCATACGCATAAGCACCGCTGTTTCGGGTCACCTCAGACACCAGCACGCCACCGCCAAGGTCGTCAGCCGCGCTTAGATTTTGCAACACCACGCCATTTAGCCGCGGCGCTATGCGCTGCCCTGCCACTTCCTCTTGAGTGTCGGCAAAAATCTCCAAAGTCAGCGTCTGTTGTTTACCCTGACGCACCAGAACTATTTCCAAACGATCGCCAATAAACATTACCGCAGCCTGATTTTCAAAGTCGGCAACGCTGCTGATTTTCTTGTCACCCATCTGCACGATCACATCCCCTGGGGCGAGCCCGGCTTTTTCTGCGGAACTCGCCGGCTGCACATCTACAATCACCACACCAGCCGGCGCGCCATCTGCAGGCAGCACGTCGAATGCTTTCGCCAACTCGCGATTCAGCGGCTGCACCACGGCGCCCACGTAGCCGCGATTCACCTCGCCACTGTCGATCAGTTCTCGAATAATCGCTGCGGTCATGTTGGCGGGGATCGCAAAGCCAATGCCCACATTGCCGCCGTTGGGCGCATAGATCGCGGTGTTGATTCCCACCAAATCGCCGCGCAGATCCACTAACGCACCACCGGAGTTGCCGGGATTAATCGGGGCATCAGTCTGAATAAAATCTTCATAACCCTCGATGCCCAAGCCACTGCGGCCCAGCGCACTGACAATGCCGCTCGTGACGGTTTGGTTAAGCCCAAAGGGGTTACCGATGGCCACTACAAAATCGCCCACTCGCAGCGCCGAGCTGTCGGCAAATTTAATCGCCACTAAATTTTCTGCGGGCACCTTCAACAGCGCCAAGTCCACCTGCGGGTCCCGGCCCATAAGTTCCGCGGTCAAAGTACGCCCATCGGATAGCCCAACACTGATTTCGTCGGCTCCGTCGATGACATGGTTATTGGTGACGATATAACCCTGATCAGCGTCCACCACCACACCGGAGCCGGCACTCTGAGTGCGACGATAGCGCCGCCGACTCTCGGGAATATCGAAAAAACGCCGAAAAAACGGGTCCGCGAGCAAACGGTTGTGCTCGACAATCGTGGAACGTGTCGCAATGTTCACAACCGCCGGATTAGCCCGCTCCAGCATATCGGCAAGACTTGGCAGAGCCACGTTGGATTGATCATTAAGACCGGGCAGTGCCGCGGGCAGAGCTGCCTGCACGCTCGCCCCGGCGAGGGCTAAAATTAAACCGAAACTAAGTCGATACAACATTCCACAGGGCTCTTATTAAGCCACTCCATTATAACTTGTGTGTTTACTCTACCGCGCCCCGGGTGCTTTTGCGTCACGACTTGCAAACCAAACCACCACAAAAGCAACTAACGACGTCGTTAACGCGACGAGATAAGCGAACGTATAGGAATTAAGGGCGTCAAAAATCCACCCGAAACAAAATGGGCCTACAGCGACACCCAGCACCGAGATCGCATTGGCACGAGCAAAAACTTGAGGATAAATATCGACCGCAAATCTCTCGGCGAGCCAGAGCGGTAGGGTCATTAAGAGATTGCCCACACTCAAACCAAATACTGCAGCTGCGATAACGCCCATTAAACCGTTGGGCGCAAACGCAATCAGCAATAATCCAACGCTTTGCAGCAACACGTTACCCAGCGCAAACCAACGAATCGACACGCGACTGACTAGCCAGCCGCCAAAAAAGCGACCGCCTATGCTGGCAATAGACAGCGCCTGCACCGCCATCGCCGCCATGGTAAAGCCGCCGAGCAGTTCAACACGACTGTACAGGTGTGCGATCCCGCCGACCTGAGACGCCATAATCAGCACATACGCCAGCGTCAAAAACACGTAAAAGCGGCTGCGCAGTGCCGCCGCGAGGTCAGTGGCAATTCTCTCCGATTGCTGCTGCAACGCGTCTACCGAATCAACCGCGCCGCTGGCTTCGTTTGGAAAACGCAAAAACAGCGCAATCGGCACCACTGTGACGATCAGGAACGCACCCAGCCCATACATCGTTAAATCGAATCCTAGGGCGTTAAATGAATAGGCAGAGATCGGCGTGATCAGAAAACCGCCTAGCGAAAGACCGGTAGAGGCTATGGCAAGCGCCATGGAGCGCTCTGGGCCGGGGAACCAGCGCGTCAGCAGTGTGGTGGATATTACGATGGAGATACCGGCATTACCGATACCAAACAGTGAAAACAGCGCATAAACCTGCCACAAGCTGTCGGCAAAGCCGACCAAACCCACCGAGATCCCTGAGACCAGTGCGCCGACAATAACCACTTTGCGCACAGACCAAATCCGCAACAACTCAGCAACGTACAGCCCCGCGATGCCACCGATCACAAAAAACAGACTCACCGCAAAGGACACCGCCGCCAGCGATACCGCCAAATCCGTCGACAGTCGGTTGATGTACACCGACATATTGTAAAACCCGAGGCCGGAGCTGACGGTCTGCATGAGCAAGGTCAACGCGACAATCACCCATCCGTAACGGTTAGGCGCCGACAGGCCAGACGAGATCTGTGAATCAGAGGGTGACGACATAGAACTCTTCAATCTAGATAAACAGCAGGCTGCAGTAGTGCCGCTGAGGCGCTGCAGCAGCTGGCTCAGAACGCCTTGCACTGCGCCCGTGAACCACTATAGAACCGACCCAATAAAACGTCTATCGTCCTGCTCAACCAAGAACTATTTAGGGGGAAACGTGGAGCTAGAAGGCAAAATTGTCGTCGTCACCGGCGGCGCGAGCGGCATCGGCAGAGAGATGTGTCGTCGCTTCGCGCGTGAAGGCGCGAAGAAAATCATCGTAGCAGACTTGGACGCAGCGGGCGCAGAAGCCGTCGCTGCGGAGGTCGAAGGCGTTGCCATGGCTGTGGATGTACGCGATGAAACACAAATTGTGAACCTTATCGAAACCACCGAGAACGGCATCGGCCCGATCGATTTATTTTGTTCCAACGCCGGCATCGGCATCGGCAAAGACATCGATACCCCCGACGATGTCTGGCAAACCATTTGGGAGGTCAACACCATGGCGCATGTCTGGGCAGCGCGCGCGCTGGTACCGCGCATGGTCGCGCGCGGCGGCGGCTATCTGCTTAATACGTCATCCGCAGCCGGACTGTTAAGCCAGATTGGTTCGGTGACCTACGCCGTGACCAAACACGCCGCGGTAGCCTTGGCCGAATGGCTGTCGATTACCTATGGCGACCGCGGCATCAAAGTCTCTGTGCTGTGCCCGCAAGCAGTACGTACCGCGATGACCGCTGGGGGCGCCGGTGTAGCTGCAGTAGATGGCATGATCGAACCGGAAGCGGCGGTAGAGGCGGTGGTCGAGACGCTGCGCGACGAGCGATTTTTGGTGTTACCTCACCCGGAGGTGGCCGAATACATCAAGCGTAAAACGTCCGACTACGACCGATGGCTCACCGGCATGCGGCGCTTGCAGACTCAGTATACGAGCGCCGACGGTTAATTAAGCGGCGTCTGCTAAATAGCCGTTTAAACGCAGTGCTTCGAGCAGCCCCACCAGAATCAGATCAGAGATCACATGGTCGAATAAATCTTCTCGATCAAAAAGATGGGCAAACCCGCCGGTGGCAATTACCACCGGCGGTTGTTCGGGAAAGACTTCCGCACTGATGCGAGCCGTGAGTTCGCGCACCATACCGACATTGCTCCAATAAAGGCCTCGCTGGATGCTTTCGATAGTTGTCTTACCCATAGCCTGCTTCGCCGGCTTGATTTCCACCGACGGCAACTTGGCGGTTTTTGATTCCAGCGCTTCCATGGCCAAGCGAATGCCGGGCATGATGTTGCCGCCCAAAAATACCCGGTCTTTCGACACCGCACAGACCGTGGTAGCCGTGCCAAAGTCGACCACAATTAGATTTTGGTCTGGGAACAATTTGACCGCACCCATGGCGTCGGCAATGCGGTCGCTGCCCACTTCTTTCGGGTCTTTGTAGGCAATTTGCAAACCCGTTTTTAGTCCCGGCCTTAGCACCATCGGGTCTATTTCGAAATATTTCTGACAACACGCCCATAAGGTGTAGTTCAACTCGGGCACCACCGACGAGATACCAATGGTTGTAATCGCTTCCGGTGCGATCCCGTTTTCGCGCAACGCGCCACGCAAGAACACACCGATTTCGTCAGAGGAACTGCGCGACGTCGACGCGTAGCGGAATTGCACGTTCAACTCGCCCCGATCGAAAACCCCGCAAAAGATCTGACTGTTGCCAACGTCTAGCACAAGAATCATGGTTCCCTCCAAAGTTACCAGCACGCCCCTCGCACTGGTCAAGCCAAAGACCAGTCACGTGGATATGGCCGTTACGCCCCGAATCCGGTGCCCGCCGCGCCGTTGGGCTGCGGACAGTTATCAATCAACCGCACCTCACCCTCACCACTGGGCAACACAATCGCGCCGAAACGCCGTCCTGCGCGAGTTTCTACGTAGTCTACCCTTACCCCTAGCGCTTGCAGTTGTGCGCGCGCAACGTCATCTGTAGCGGCATCACGCAAAATGCTGTTGAACTGCCCCGCCTTGGCCCGCGCACAGCCGTCGAGCCGTCGGTTGCGTGACGACATCGCTAAGCCGTCCGCTTCGCGCACCGTGTCGCAGCCGATAATCTGCACCGGCAGAAAAAACGCCGCGCTCATGTCCTTGATCAACTGATACTGCTGAAAATCTTTGAGCCCAAAATACGCTTTGGCCGGACGCACTAAGTTCAGCAACTTCATCACCACGGTCAGCACACCAGTAAAATGGCCCGGCCGATCGGCCCCGCACAGACCCTGACTTAAGCGAGTCTCGACCACACGAAAGCTAAAATCGTCAGGGTAGATCTGGGCATAGGACGGCAGCAGTACGGCGTCCACCCCGGCGTCTTCCGCCAACTGCAAATCGGCGTCTAAGGTAGACGGATACGCGGCTAGGTCTTTGGCGTCATTAAACTGAGTGGCGTTTAGGTAAATGCTCAGCACGGTTTTCGCATTCTCTGCCACGCTGCGCTGCAGCAGCGACCCGTGCCCCGCATGCAGCGCGCCCATGGTCGGAACAAACCCCGGGCCGGAGTCACCGAGTCCCGCGCGCCAATCGCGCCATGCATCCAGATCGGTAAAGACCTTCACTGATAGGCTTCCTGGCAGGTCGGAAACGCCCCGGCAGCGACGTCGCTATGAAAGTGATTCACCGCATCGGTGAGCGACCGATGCCCCGCCATATAATGCCGCAAAAACTTTGGCTTAAAGTCAGCCTGCATGCCCAGCAAATCTTGCAATACCAGCACTTGGCCGTCGGTAAACGGCCCAGCGCCAATACCAATAGTGGGTATCGACAGTGTCTGGGAGATTTTTCGCCCGAGCATTTGCGGTACACATTCGAGCACCAGCGCAAAGCAACCGGCCTGCTCCAGCGCCTTGGCATCCGCCAGAATCTTTTCTGCCGCCGCTTCAGCACGTCCCTGCACCTTGTGGCCACCAAACGCCTCGACCGATTGGGGGGTGAGCCCAAGATGGCCCATAACCGGTACCCCGGATTCAACAATGCGCGCCATAAGCTCAAGCTGACCGGCAGCACCCTCGATTTTGACCGCGTTGCTGCCAGCGCGCATCAGCTGTGCGACGCCTTCTAAGGCCACATCTTGGCTGAAGCGCGCCTGCATAAACGGCATATCGCCAACAATAAACTTGTTCGGCGCGCCACGACGCACCGCGGCAATATGGGTCGCCATCATGTCCACAGTGGCATGCACCGTACTCGGAAACCCGTGCATGACCATAGCGAGACTGTCGCCCACCAAAATGCTATCGACATCGGTTTGGTCGAGAATTTGTGCCGACCAATAGTCGTAACACGTCACCATAGAGACTTTTTCGCCGCAGACTTTGCGGCGTGCGAAATCGTTAATGTTCACAGTGTTGGTGCTCCACGCAACAGGAGCACCGTATTCAACCGCTTGAACAGGCTAAGCATCAACATACCGGCGCTTCCTGGTACCTGTCTAAAAGATCAGGTCCTCACGTTGTATGAATCAGATCAAAAGATCCCCCTAGTCTCCGCCCACCGGCCACGACACCGGCTAGGGTCAGAGCTTGAGCGAAAATTACAATAAGCGGGTTTTCGTGTCGAGAGCTGTTAACCCGGTTGATAACCGTTCATGGTCACCACCGCCTTGCCGATCACCTCGCGGTTTTCTAGCAACCGCATGGCGTCTACAGCCTGTTCCAATGGCAGCGCATGGCTAATGTACGGGTCGATCTCGCCCGCTGCGGCCATAGCGTGTAAACGGTCACGATTTTCCTGACCCTTTGCGGGGTCCAGCCGGCCGTATTCGCCGGCGCGCACACCGATCACCGACAACTGCTTAATCAAAATCAGATTCACTGCCGCCTGGGGCCAGCGGCCACTGGTGAACCCTATGGTCAATAGCCGCGCGCCGACGTTGACACAGCGCATGCTCTCGTCAAACACATCGCCGCCGACCGGATCGTAGACCACATCGGCGCCGCGGCCATCGGTTAGCGCTTTCACCTGATCACGAAACCCGCCCAGGGCGCCATCCGCCAGCGTGTAGTTAATGACGTGGTCTGCCCCGCGCGCTTTCACAACAGCCAACTTGTCATCGCGGCCGCCGGTACCGATCACCTGCGCGCCAAAGTGCTTACCAAGATCCACCGCGGCCATACCCACACCACCGGTGGCACCGTGCACCAGCAAGTGTTCGCCGGGCTGCAGATCACCACGCCGATACAACGCGACGTACGCCGTTAAATACGCCGTTTGATAGCTGGCGGCCTTGGCGTAATCCATACCCTGGGGTAACGGCTTCACCTGCGACTCCTGCACCACCACCGCCTCGGCAAAGCCGCCATAGCGCATGCTGACCACCACCGCATCGCCGTCCTTTAGCGACACCCCCGGCCCACATGCTTCGACGTCTCCGGCCGCTTCCCCCCCGGGGGCAAACGGCAGCGGCGGCTTGAACTGATACTTGCCCTGAATCATTAATAGATCCGGAAAATTCACCGCACACGCTTTTAACCGCACGCGCACCTCGCCCGGCCCGGGCGCCGGCAGTTCAACCTCGCGCAAAGCCACCGAGCCAATGTCCTCAGAAATCGCGTCGCACATTACCGCATTGATTATCGTCATAACGCCTCCCCACGTTGTTGCACAGCGCCCGCACACAAGGCGGTACCCGCCCAGTGGCCCTTGCCCTGCGCATATCTAACTCGATGGTGAATCTGCAAAAGCGCCCCAGCCCCTCCCCAAGAGCAACACATTAAAAACGCCAAGCTACAGCGCCAATACCATTGCCAAAATCAACACCGCAAACGCAATCACCCAGATCATGCCGGTGCCGTCGGTCGCCCGCTGTTCAGGCTCGGTAGCCTCAGCGTCTTCCTGATCCGTTGTTTCCTCATCGTTCATCTTGAACTCTCCAGTGGCGTCGACAGCAGCAGTCGCCTGTGCAGCGCGAGTGTACAAAAAATACCGCGGCTCCGATGCCGCCTGCGCCATCAACCACCGGCTCCCCACGCGGTAGTGTACCGCCAATGGCCACGGATCACGTATGCGACAAAGGTGTGACGGCGACCGCAACCCGCGCTGTTCAAACCAAACAACACAGCGGCGGGATAACGCACTTTAGCGAACGCCTCGCGCCGTACCAATGACCGTGCCCAGCGAACCACTAGACCTCTAACGCAGGCCCGTCAAAACGTTCCAGCACCGCGAACTCAGACACCGGTTTGCGCGACAACTTAGTCAGCTGCTTCACCGGCTTACCCAGAGGAATCATCGTCGCAAAAGCGTACTGAGACGGAACCCCAAGCAATTCTTGCAGCGCCGTTTCCTCGGCGCCGACAAATGTGGTCAGCGTACCGCCCAAACCCTCATGGCGCGCGGCCAGCAGAATATTCCAGGCAAACGGGTAAATGCTGCCACCAGAAATCCCCCCGATACGGTCCAAGCCAGAATCGAACGACGCCACCACCGACAGATCTACAAA
>MDTA01180452.1_pt1 | contig 17099 bp, 18 predicted proteins | sample 811151 | NCBI WGS metagenome assembly MDTA01 (sample SAMN05326648, study PRJNA326480) | marine metagenome | isolation source: seawater | place: Indian Ocean: South | collected 2010
AGTTTCTTCCTAAACTCACATTTGTTGAAGATAACTCATTTGAATACGCTGAAAAGATTGAGAATATAATTAAAAAGATAAAAAAGAATGATACAGAAAAAAAAAGATACAATTAAATCTTTAGCTATACATGCAAAGGATGTTGGTTCAACAGAAATTCAAATTGGTTTATTGACAAATAAAATTACAAAATTGTCTGAGCATTTTAAAACTGCTAAAAAGGATAAACACTCATCTCTCGGACTTACTAAATCAGTAAATAAAAGAAAAAAACTATTGAATTATTTAAAGAAGAAAAATCCTAGCTCATATCAAAAAGTATTAAAACAATTAAATTTAAGGAAATAATGTTTAAAAAGTATAAAGAAGAAATCGAAATTAATGGTAAAAAAATTTTATTAGAAACAGGTAAGGTAGCTCGTCAAGCAGATGGAGCAGTAATCGTGACCTGTGGAGAAACTGTAGTTTTGGCAACAGCAGTTGGTGCAAAAAAAATGAATGAGGGACAAGATTATTTTCCCTTATCAGTAAACTATCAAGAAAAGTATTATGCAGCTGGTAAAATACCTGGTGGATATTTTAAAAGAGAAGCGAGACCTACAGAGTCGGAAACTTTAATTTCAAGACTGATTGATAGACCTATTAGACCTTTGTTTCCGTCGAGCTTCATGAATGAAGTGCAAATATTGCCTACAGTTTTATCTTATGATGGAGAAAATCAACCAGATATATTATCAATAATTGCTTCATCAGCAGCGTTATCAATATCTGGCCTACCGTTTAAGGGCCCTATAGCGGCAAGTAGAGTTGGTTACAAAGATGGAAAATATTTAATCAATCCTTCCGTGACTGAATTAAAAGAGTCAGACTTAGATTTAGTTGTTGCAGGCACAAAAGATGCTGTCTTAATGGTAGAGTCTGAAACGTCAGGTTTAACCGAAAAAGTGATGTTAGAAGCTGTGAAAATTGGTCATGAAAGTTTTGTTCCTATAATAAAAGCAATTGAGTCTTTAGCTAAAAAAGCTGGAAAACCAGAATGGGAAGTCGAAGAGATTGATCATTCTAGCATCAAAAAAAAATTAGCTGATGCTTTTGAAGCTGATTTAAGGAAAGCTTTTAAGGAAACAGATAAAAAAAAAAGATCTACTGCGATTTCAGAAATAGATACAAAATCCAAACAAATGTTTGCAGATGATGAGAGTGTAACAGAAAATCAAGTAATGGCACAATTGAAATCAATTGAAAAAGATATTGTTAGAACTGCAATCTTAAAAGATAAAAAAAGAATTGATGGTAGAGGACTTGCAGATGTAAGAAAGATTGAGTGCGAAGTTGGTGTGTTGCCAAGAGCTCATGGATCAGCTTTGTTTACAAGAGGAGAAACTCAAGCATTAGTAGTAACAACTTTGGGAATGTCTGATGACGAACAAAGATTAGAAAGCTTAGACGGAATGCAGAGATCAAATTTTATGTTACACTACAACTTTCCTCCTTTTTCAGTTGGTGAATGTGGAAGAATTGGAACAGGAAGAAGAGAAATTGGGCACGGAAAATTAGCTTGGAGAGCAATTAATTCATCACTTCCTAAGAAAGAAAACTTTCCATATACCTTAAGAGTTGTTTCGGAGATAACCGAGTCGAATGGCTCATCTTCCATGGCTACAGTGTGTGGAACTTCTTTATCATTAATGGATGCAGGTGTTCCTATAAAAGAACCTGTAGCAGGTATTGCAATGGGATTAATAAAAGAAGGTGATAAATTCTCAGTTTTATCAGACATTTTAGGCGATGAAGATCATCTTGGTGACATGGACTTTAAAGTTGCAGGAACAAAAGACGGTATAACATCATTACAAATGGACATAAAAATTACTGGAATTACTTTTGAAATAATGGAGAAGGCTTTAGATCAGGCCAAAGCTGGACGAGAACACATATTAGCAGAAATGAACAAAGCATTGAAATCATCAAGAAAAGAATTTTCAAAACATACTCCAAAAATGGAAACAATAAAAGTTGACAAAAAAGATATAGCAACGGTAATTGGAAAAGGAGGTGCAACAATTCGAGAAATAGTTGAAACTTCAGGAGCAAAAGTTGATGTTAAAGATACGGGAGAAGTAACAGTAGCTGCTCCGGACGAAGACTCTAGGAATAAAGCATTAGAATTCATTAAAAATCTTGTTGCTAAACCAGAAATGGGAAAAATTTACAAAGGTAAAGTAGTGAAAATTATGGAATTTGGTGCTTTTGTAAATTTTTTAGGAAAACAGGATGGGTTAGTCCACATATCAGAACTTGCATCAAAAAGAGTGGCTAAAGTTGGAGATGTAGTAAAAGAAGGAGATGAAGTTTCAGTTAAAGTTGTTGGGTTTGATAGAGGCAAAGTTAAACTATCAATCAAACAAGCAGTTGCTTAATTAAATTTTATATTCAAAGTTTTGGGTTTCTTTGTTAACTCTTAATTCAACAGCACCATTTCTTAAATGAAAATTTCTTGCCATTTCTGTGAGAGGAGATAACGTAACTAATCTATTCAAATGATTAGTTTTTTTAATCTTTTTAAAAACTTCTTTAACTATTAATTTACCCCCGCCTTTTTTTTTAGACCAAATTGTGTAAGCAATAGCTATTTTTCCAACATTTTGATCTCTGGTAGCACTTTGAAGATAGGCGTCACGAGTCATTAGATCAAGTTCTTTTACATTTCGTGGAATTTCATTAGTAAAACCAAAGCACATTATTGCACAAATTTCTCGCTTGTATTTGACACCATATATTTTTCTTCCGTAACTTACCCTAAAATCTAAATCAAGTTCAGGTCTGACAGGATCTTCTGATACATCACAAGTTTTTAGTTCAATTAATTCAGCACCTTTTATCCAATCAAAAAAATCTTTTAATCTTTTTTTAAATTTTTTATCAAAATTTTTCATTTTTAATATTTTTTATATTTGATTTAAATAAAAAAAACAGTTTCTTTTACAATCTACGATATATTTTTGGGATCAGGCATACCAACTTTATTATAACCTGCGTCAACATAATGAATTTCACCTGTTACGCCAGATGAAAGATCACTTAAAAGATACAATGCTGAATTACCAACATCATGTATGTCAACATTTCTTTTTAAAAAAGAATGATTTTCATTCCATTTATAAAGAAATTTAGCATCACCGATAGCCGAAGCGGCTAAAGTTTTAATTGGTCCTGCGCTTATCGCATTAACTCTAATACCCCTAGCACCTAGATCTCTAGCTAAATATTTTACACTTGCTTCTAAAGCAGACTTACAAACACCCATTACATTGTAATTAGGAATCGCCTTAGATGACTCATAAGTTAATGTAATAAGACTTCCACCTTCCTTCATTATTTTTGAAGCCTCCTTAGAAATTTCAGTAAAAGAAAAACAAGAAATCAACATACTTTTTAAGAAATTATTTCTAGTGGTATTTAGATATTCTCCAGAAAGTTCAGATTTATCTGAAAATGCTACTGCGTGAACTACAAAGTCAATTTTCCCCCATTTTGATTTAATATCTTCAAAAAGCTTAACTACCTCCTCTTTTTTTTCAACATCACAACTAAAAGTAATATTAGAATTTAATTTTTCAGCTAGAGGGACCACCCTTTTTTTAAGAGCATCTCCTAGATAAGTAAAAGCAAGTTCAGCTCCAGCTTCAGCTAATTTTTGAGAAATACCCCAAGCGATTGAACGCTCATTAGCTACACCCATTATCAATCCTTTTTTACCTTTCATTAAACTCATAATTACAATTTTTCAAAAATTAAAGTAGCATTTGTTCCCCCAAAACCAAAACTATTTGACATTATTGTATTTAATTTCACATCAGTTTGAGTTTTGGTCACAATAGGAAACTTTTTTGCTTCATCATCCATTTCATTAATATTTGCTGATCCTGCAATAAAATTATTCTTCATCATAATAAGACAATATATTGCTTCATGAACAGATGCAGCACCTAAAGGGTGACCAGATAAAGATTTTGTTGAGCTTATCTTTGGGATTTCATTTTTAAAAGTTTCACTAACAGCTTTTAATTCAGTAATGTCTCCCACTGGCGTTGAAGTGCCGTGTGTATTTATATAATCAACTTTTTTTTTTGAAGTGCTTAATGCCATTTTCATACATCTTACAGCCCCTTCTCCTGATGGTGCTACCATATCATATCCATCCGAAGTTGCTCCATATCCTGACAGCTCAGCATAAATCTTTGCTCCTCTAGCTTTAGCATGCTCATATTCCTCAAGAACTAAAACACCTCCTCCTCCAGCAATTACAAATCCATCTCTAGTTTTGTCATAAGCTCTTGACGCAGTTTCTGGAGCATTGTTATATTTCGAAGATAAAGCAGTCATTGCATCAAACATTGCTGTCATTGCCCAATGTATTTCTTCACTTCCACCAGCGAACATAATTTTTTGTTTTCCAGATTGTATCAATTCCATTGAATTACCTATGCAGTGTCCACTAGTAGCACACGCGGAACTCATTGTATAATTGACACCTTTTATTTTAAAAGGCACTGCTAGTGTTGCTGATGCTGTGCTAGCCATTGTCCGCGGAACAATAAACGGACCCATAAGCTTAGGTGTCTTTGCTCTTGTTTTATCAGCTGCTAAAATTACGTTTTCAATAGAAGGGCCACCAGAACCCATGACTATACCAGTAGTGTAACAGCTTACTTCTTTTTCGTTTAGCCCTGAGTCTTTTATAGCTTCTTTCATCGCAATATAGTTATACGCTGAACCAGAACCCATAAATCTCATTGTTTTTCTATCCACGTGATCTTGAATTTTAATATTCGGCTTACCGTGAATATGACTTTTTAGGTTATGCTCCTTGTATTCATCACAAAAGGTAATACCAGATTTCGAACTAAGGAGAGATTTATAAACCTCATCTTGATTGTTACCTAAACAAGAAACTATTCCTAAACCAGTGATCACAACTCTTTTCATGACTTAAACAATCCTACCTTTAAATTTTCTGCCGTATAGATTACTTTTCCATCTGCACTTAGTATACCATTAGCTAAGCCTACTGCAGCACCTTCTTTTTTTAAAATTCTTTTCATATTTATTTCGTAAGTAGCCATTTTGACTTTTTTTAGGACTTCACCAGTAAATTTTACTGAATTTACACCTAATGCTCTTCCTTTTCCAGGTTCGCCCATCCAACCTAAAAAAAATCCTACTAATTGCCACATGGCATCTAAACCCAAACATCCTGGCATCACAGGATCATTTTGAAAATGACAATCAAAAAACCACAAGTTATCTTTAATATCTAGTTCAGCTTTAATAAATCCTTTTTTAAATTCACCAATATCTTTCTTAATTTCAGTGACTCTGTCAAACATTAGCATGGGTGGCAAAGGTAATTTTGCATTTCCTTCACCAAATAACTGCCCTTTGCCACAAGAAATCAATTCATCGTAATTGTAACTGTTTTTTTGCATAATTTTGATAATTGTTTTACTTGATTTATTTGGAATTTTATATAAATAATTATTAATTAAATCAATAAAACCTATTATTTATGGTTCAAAAAAAAGAAATAATTAAGAAACTGAGGTCTTCAGGTCTGAGACCAACAGAACAGAGAATCTTAATAGCTAAAAATTTATTTGATAGAAAAAAAACTTTTCACTTCACAATTGAAACACTTAATAAGAAGATGAAAAACAAAAGTAGAAAAAAAATTGCTCTAGCAACAATTTATAATACAGTCGAAGCATTTACTAAAGCTGGATACTTAAAAGAAATTTTAACCAGCAAAAGTAAGAGTTATTTTGATACAAACATTAAGTCGCACCATCATTTTTATGATGAGAGCACCAAAGAACTTACAGACATCGATTATAATCAAGTTCAACTTAGTAGAGTTCCGATACCTCCAAAAGGGAAAAAAATCAAAAATCTTGAAGTAGTAATTAGAGTTCAAAAATAAAATTCTATTATTGACTTTATAGTTTAGAATAATTATAAAGTACTTTAGAATAGTTATAAACTAAACTAACCATCAACTTAAAAAGTATGAGTGTCGAATTTAAAAAGAATGGTAACGGTAAATGCCCTGTAATGCACGGGAGCATGACAACAGAAACAACACCTACACATTGGTGGCCAAAAAATCTTAATTTAGATATTTTACATCAACATGACTCAAAAACTAATCCAATGGATAAGAGTTTCGATTACAAAAAAGAGGTAAAAAAATTAAATTTTAAAGCTCTTAAAAAAGATTTGATAAATTTGATGACTGATAGCCAAGAATGGTGGCCAGCAGATCTAGGACATTACGGTGGTTTGTTTATCAGAATGGCGTGGCATTCAGCTGGAACTTACAGAATAGCTGATGGTCGTGGAGGAAGTGGAACGGGAAATCATAGATTTGCCCCCCTTAATTCTTGGCCAGACAACACAAATTTAGATAAAGCTAGACGATTACTTTGGCCAATTAAAAAAAAATATGGAAACAAGATTAGTTGGGCAGACCTTATGATACTTGCTGGAAACATGGCCTACGAGTCAATGGGATTAAAAATGTATGGTTTTTCGTTTGGAAGAGAAGACATTTGGCATCCAGAAAAGGATGTTTATTGGGGATCAGAGAAAGAATGGCTTAAAGATAATAGGTATTCCACAAACAGTGATCGAAAATCATTAGTTAATCCTTTAGCTGCAGTTGTAATGGGTTTAATTTATGTTAACCCAGAAGGAGTTGACGGCAAGCCGGACCCATTGAGAACTGCGCATGATGTTAGAGAAACTTTTGGTCGTATGGCAATGAATGATGAAGAAACTTGCGCACTTACTGTTGGAGGTCATTCTGTAGGAAGAGCTCATGGAAACGGAGATGCATCGTTACTAGGTCCAGAACCAGAGGCAGGTGAAATTCATGAACAAGGATTTGGTTGGAATAAAAAAGGTGGTGGTGGATTAGGTGTCAATCAAGTAACAAGCGGCATAGAAGGTGCTTGGACTACACACCCAAATAAATGGGATGACACTTATCTAAAACTTTTATTAGATTATGATTGGGAATTAAAAAAAAGCCCTGCAGGTGCAAATCAGTGGGAACCAATCAACATGAGAGAGGAGGACAAGCCAATTGATTTAGCAGACTCATCTAAAAGAAATAACCCAATTATGACTGATGCAGACATGGCAATGAAGATGGATCCAAGCTATAGGGAAATTTCAGAAAAATTTAGAAAAGATCATAAATATTTAAAAGATAGCTTTACTAAAGCGTGGTTTAAGCTTACTCACAGGGACATGGGTCCGAGAAAATACTATATAGGGCCAGATGCACCTAAAGAAGACTTAATATGGCAAGATCCAGTACCTAAAGGTAAAAATTTTAATGTCGCTAAAGCAAAAAAGTTAATTGAAAAATCAGGTATTAATAATTCGGAATTGATTAGCACAGCCTGGGATAGCGCAAGAACGTACAGAAGAACTGATTGCAGAGGGGGAGCAAATGGCTCTAGAATTCGATTAAAACCTCAAAAAGACTGGGAAGGGAATGAACCTAAAAGATTAAAGAAAGTCCTAGTAAAATTAGAGGCAATAGCTAAAAAGGTAAAAGCAAGCATATCAGACATAATTGTTTTGGGAGGAAATGTTGGTTTGGAAAAATCAATTAAAAAAGGTGGTTTCAAAGTAAAAATACCATTTATGCCAGGAAGAGGAGATGCAACACAAGATCAAACAGACATTGACTCTTTTAAAGTTCTAGAACCTCTACATGATGCATTCAGAAACTGGGTAAAGGATGAATATGCAGTTAGTCCAGAGGAGATGATGCTTGATAAATCATCACTTATGAATTTATCCGCAAAAGAGATGACAGTACTGATTGGAGGCATGAGAGTTTTAGGTACTAATCATGGGGGCACAAAACATGGGGTTTTTACAAATAAAATTGGAGCATTAACAAATGATTTTTTTGTGAATTTAACTGACATGAAATTTATTTGGAAACCAATAAATAAGGATATTTATGAACTAGTTGAACGTAAAACAAAGAAAACTAAATTTACAGCAACAAGAGTAGATTTAGTATTTGGATCTAACTCAATATTAAGATCTTATTCTGAAGTTTACGCACAAGATGACAATAAAGAAAAATTTGTAAAAGATTTTGTGAAGGTTTGGACTAAAATTATGAATGCAGATAGGCAAGAATTCAGAGGAAAATTAAATTAAATGGTTGAATTAACACAAGGAATTTTTAATGCGGCAAAAAACGTTTACACTTCTAACAGAGGTTCAATTTTAAGAACTATAGTTTATACAATAGGCCACTTTGCAATTGCAATTACAGTATTGATGTTAATCGCAGATGTACAATTTATGGTAGCTTTGACAGACGCAATAGTTGAGCCTCTTGCAAACGCTGTATGGTATTTTTTGCTTGATAAATTTTGGGCATCTAAAGTTTCTCCTAAGTTATAAATCATAGCAATCCCCATAGACTATCTTTTTTTAACCATCCTTTGAAATTTTCACTTTCGGCTTTGCACCAATTTTCTTTACATTTTATAATTTTTGTTAATCTACCTTTTTTCAGTATTGCTATTGGTTTTGAAAAAATAGTAGGTCTATTAAACATAATTAAATCGTTATTTTTGACTATTGCCGCCTTTTTTTTTGATAATTGTGAAATATGTATCCAACCAGTGTTATTTTCAAAATCTATAATTTTTCTATAGTTTTCAGATTGATCCATTATTAAAACAGGGAGATATTTTTTTTTATAAAAAATTTTGATTGGATATTCATTTGAAGGACCTTGTCTTAAATTAACTTCATTATATCTTAAAGTTAAAAAATATCCTTCATCTGATAAACAAACACTATTTAAAAAGACGAAACTTAATAGAAATATATACCTTAGCATTTGTTTATACATTTTGAACTCTTTTGTATTTTTGATGTCCGAAATTCTGTTTTCAGTGCGTCAAATATTAAAACTTTATTTGTAAGGTCATTAGTCGAATTTAAAATAGTTTTAAGCACTTCATTAGCCTGTAATGATCCCATGATTCCAGCAACTGGTGAAAAAATACCTTCTGCTTGGCAATTGTTCTCTAATTCAGGATGTTCTGGCATAAAACATCTATAGCAAGGACCTTTTTTTTTAAAATTGAACTTCATAAGCAGTCCATTAAATTTACTAATAGCTGAAGTAATTAGGATTTTCTTATATTTGACGCAATAGTCATTTATGAGATATCTTGTTTTGTAATTATCTGTTCCGTCACAGACTATGTTAAATTTATCTAAAATATTATTTATATTTTGAGGTGTAATTTTTTTTTTATAGATTTTTATAGAAATTTTTTTACTTACCTTTTTTATTACTTTTTTAGCAACATCAACTTTAAACTTGCCTATGTCATTAAAACCAAAAAGTGTTTGTCTATTTAAATTTGAAATTTCAATTTTATCGTGGTCAACTAAACCAATTTTTCCAACTCCTGATGCGGCAAGATAAGTTAATAATGGACATCCAAGTCCCCCCATACCAATTATAATGACGTTACTTTGTAAAATTCTTTTTTGTCCGGACAATCCAATCTTTTTAAGTATTATTTGTTTTTCAAATCTTTTATATTCACTTATCTTTACTTTCATTTTAATTATTATTTCTTTCCTGTCGAACCAAACCCGCCGTCTCCACGCTGAGTTTTTTCTAAATTATCAACTTCTTCTAGATATGCTTTTTTTATAGGGCACAAAACCATTTGTGCAATTCTAAGACCTTTTTCAATTATAAAAGATTCTTTTCCTAGATTTATTAAAATTACTTTAATCTCTCCTCTGTAATCTGCATCAATGGTACCAGGAGTATTTAAAACACTAATTTTACTTTTTGCCGCCAAACCAGATCTTGGTCTAATTTGAATTTCTAAACCATCAGGAATTGATATGGAAATACCAGTAGGAATTACTGCGGTATCACCAGGTTTTATCTCTATTTTTCCTTCAATATTAGCGGATAAATCCATGCCAGATGAACCACTAGTTTCATATTTTGGTAAATTTACATCTTTAGAAAGTCTTTTAATTAAAATTTTTGTCATTAACTAAAAGTTTATTCACGATTACTTTTACTAAGTTATCAGCCACATAACTTTTTTTGTTTTTTGGAATAGTTTTAGATGTACCATTTTTATCTATTATATAAACTTTGTTATAATCAGAATTAAATCCGTAACTTTTTTTAGATACATCATTTGCAACAATAAGATCGCAATATTTATTTAGAATTTTAACCTTTGAATTTTTCATAACATTTTCTGTTTCAGCAGCAAATCCCACAACAATTTTTGGTCTTAATTTATTGTGTTTGCTTAAATAATCCAAAATATCAGGGTTTTTAGTCAATTCTAAATTTTTTAGATCTAAATGATCTTTTTTAATTTTTTTATTACTTTTAATTTTAGGTTTAAAATCAGATACAGCTGCAGCACAAACTGCTATATCAACTGGTAAAGATTTTTTAACTTCATTCAACATCTCTTGGGCTGTAATAACTTTTTTTATCTTTAAATTATTAGTAGAAATTAGATTCGTAGGACCTGAAATTATTTTTGTTTTAATCCCCAATTTATTTAAAGCTCTAGCAACTTCGTAACCTTGTTTACCGCTCGACTCATTTGAAATATACCTTACTGGATCCAAGTATTCTCTTGTAGGGCCTGTAGTAACTAGGGCTTTCAAATTTTTATTTTTTAAAATATTTCTTCGATTAAAATAATTCTTTAAATATACTAGAATTTGTCTTGGACTTGACATTTTTCCTTCGCCATATTCCCCACACGCCATCTCCCCTTTTTCTGGACCAATAAAAAGATATCCGTAATCTAACAAAATTTTTAGATTTTTTTGAGTAGCTTTATGAAGCCACATTCTTACGTTCATTGCTGGTACAAGTATAATATCTTTATTAGATGCAAGAATTACAGTCGTAGCTAAGTCTTCAGCCTTACCTTGACTTAGTTTAGTCATAAAGTTTGCTGTAGCAGGTAAAACAATAATTGCATCTGCCCATCTAGACAGAGATATGTGATCAATTTCAGCTTCACTAGAAGTATCAAAAATCTCTTCAAAAACTTTATTTTTAGTCAAAGTTGTAACTGATAATGGAGTTACAAATTCTTTTCCACTTTTAGTAAGGATTGCTTTTACTTCAACATTATTTTTTGTCAACAATCTTAAAAGATCAAGAGACTTGTATGCAGAAATCCCTCCACCAATAATTACTAAAATTTTTTTATTTTTTAATGACATTTCTAATTAAAATACTAATAAAATAACAATTACAATACCTAAAAAACCTGAAATTAAATTATTTCTGAAATTTTTTATTCTCATCTGCTCAATTTCTAAATTTCTACTGTTGCCTATGCCTAAATTCAATTTTCCTTCAGCCATTAATTGAAGTGCATAATTAGCTTTATCCATTACCTGAGGAAAATCTGGAATCCTTTTAATTATTTCAGCAGATGTATTTATAGCTGTATCTATGGTTGATCTAGGACTCTTAATATTTTTTAACCATTCTTCTAACACAGGTCTTGAGACTTCCCAGATATTTGTTTCAGGATAGAGTCTTCTAGCAACACCTTCTACAACTACCATTGTCTTTTGTAAAATTAATAATGGTGTTTGAGTTTGCATGTTAAATTTTTCAGTAATCTCAAAGAGTTGGGCTAATAAATTTCCACCAGATATATCTTTAATTGATTGGCCAAAAATTGGTTCTCCAACCGATCTTAGTGCTTGAGCAAACTCCTCTTTAGAGGAATTTTGAGGCACAAGTCCAGCCTGGAAATGTACTTCTGCAACTTTTACATAATCTCTTTGAATGAAGCCATATAAGATTTCTGCTAAAAATTTCCTGTTGTTTTTATCTAATCTTCCCATTATCCCAAAATCTACAGGAATTATATTTCCATCTTTATCAACAAACAAATTTCCTTGATGCATATCTCCATGAAAAAAACCATCCCTTACTGCCTGTTTTAAAAAATGTTGTATAAGATTTTCTGCTAATTTTTTTAAATCAACATTAAAATTTCTAAGTTTTTCTATTTCACGAATCGATATACCTTCTACTTTATCCAACGTTAAAATTTTTTTGGATGTGAAATTCCAATAAATTTTTGGAACATTGAACCCATGGTCATTTTTTGTGTTTTCATATAACTCGTTTGCAGCAGCAGCTTCGAATCTTAAGTCCATTTCTATATTTGTAATCTCTCTTAATAAATGAACCACTTCTGTTAGTTTGAGTCTCTTTGCTTTTGAAAAGGTATTTTCAATTATGTATGCAAAAAACATTAAAGCGTCTAGTTCTTCATTAAATAGTTTTTCAATATTTGGTCTTAAAATTTTTATAGCTACTTCTTGATATTTATCTGCAACTTTAATTTTAGCAATATGCACTTGAGCAATGGATGCTGCAGCAATTGGTTCACTTATTTCAGCAATATTTGCAAACTGATTTTCACCTATTTCTTTTTTTATTATTTTTTTTGCCTCATAAAGATCAAAAGCTGGCACTTTATCTTGAAGTTTTTCTAAATTTTTAGCCATTTCTTCTCCAATGATGTCTGGTCTTGTTGCTAAGAATTGGCCTAATTTAATAAATGTAGTCCCCATATCTTGAAGAGCTACACATAATTTTTCACCTGGTTTTGAATTATTTTCTGAATGTTCATTTTGTCTACCTATTGAAAATAATTTAAAAAATATAGTAAGAGGTAATGGAAGATTATATATTTGATTAACAGTCTCAAAACCTCCAGAAATAGAAAATTTTCGCGCAATTTTAAATAATCTAAAAACTCTATTAAACATCTAAATTTTCCACCCTGAATGAATAGCAGAAATCCCATTAGATAGATTTCTGTACTCTACATTATCAAATCCATTATTTTTCATTATAACTACAAGTTCGTTTTGATTATAAAATTTATCGATGCTTTCAATTAAGTATTCATATGGTTTGGACGAACCTACGACTAATTTACCTAAAAAAGGAATGGCTTTTGAATATTGTCTATAAAATAAATTAAGAATTTCATTTTCTATTTTAGAAAATTCTAAACACATAAAACGACCGCCTGGTTTTAAAACTCTATAAGCTTCTCTAAGAGCTTGATCTATATTTGAAACATTCCTTAAACCATAACTGATAGTATAAAAATCAAAAAAATTGTCAGAAAAAGGTAATTCCTCTGCTTTTGCTTTTACCCATTTTATATTTGTAAACCTTTTTAAGTTTTTTTCCCCCATAGCCCACATCTCTTCATTGGGTTCCACACAAGATATTTTCTCTAGATTTTGATTTCTTTCTGAAAATATTTTTGCAATATCTCCAGTGCCAGATGCTACATCAATTAAATTTTGGCCAATTTGTGGATTCATCCAATCGATTAATTTATTTTTCCAGATCCTATGAATTCCGAGAGACATTAAATCGTTCATTAAGTCATATCTTTTATGTACCTTTGAAAATACAGAATTGACTAATTTTGTTTTATCCTGAATAGTAGTTTTCATTAATAAATTATATGCCAGAATTACCAGAAGTTGAAGTTGTTAAAAGGTCCATTGAGAGTTTTTTAAGAAATTTAACCATTAAAGATATTAAAATTAAAGATGCAAATTTAAGGTATAAAGTAAAAAGACAAGAGATCAATCAAATAATTGGACTAAAGATAAAAAGTATAAAAAGAAGATCTAAATACCTATTATTTTTTTTTGAGAAAGAAATCGTCATGATTTGTCATTTAGGCATGACAGGAAAATTTGTTTTTATTGATCGAAATGAGATAAGAAAAAAAACAAGTTTCTATTTTGAACTTAAAAATATTAAGAATAAACATAATCACATAATTTTCTTTTTGAAGAACAGATCACAATTAATCTACAATGACGTAAGGAAATTTGGTTTTATTAAATTTGATAAAATTAACAATCTTAAATCTAATTCTCATTTAAAGTTATTAGGCCCAGAACCTCTGAAAAAAAAATTTAATTCTAACTACTTTAAAGGTTATATAATTGGAAAAAATAGAAATATTAAAGATTTATTGATGGATCAAAAGTTTGTCTCAGGCTTAGGAAATATTTATGTCAATGAGATACTCTTTAAAAGTAAAATCAATCCACTAAAAAAAGTTATTAAACTTTCAGATTTTGATATAAAAAAAATCTTGAACTCAACAAAGAAAATTTTGAAAAAAGCAGTGAAATTAGGGGGTTCATCAATTAAAGATTTTTCAAGCTCAAGTGGTAAATATGGTTCTTTCCAGGATCATTTTATGGTTTACGGAAGACTTGGAAAAACGTGTTTTAACAATGATTGTAATAGTAAAATTGATAAAATAATAATTTCCGGAAGAGCAAGTTTTTTTTGCTCTAGATGTCAAAAATAATAAAGTTGACCGATATTATACTGGCATATATACAGTGTTAAAAATATGCCAAATACAAAATCAGCAATTAGAAGAGTTAGACGGGTAAAAAAACAAACTCAAATCAATAGAATTAGAAAAAGTAAATATAAAAACGCTATAAAAGAGATGGAGAAACTAATTAATTCTAAAGATAAGGAAAAAGCAAAAAAATATTTCTCAAAATTTCAGTCAATTCTAATGCAGGTTGCTAAATCAGGGATAGTAAGCAAAAAAACTGCTGCTCGCAAAATTTCTAGGCTCTCAAAAAAAATTTGATTAGATTAATCAATTTTAAGTTGTTTAATTTTAAAATTTTTCTCCTTTTTGACTTATAATCCTAAATGTTGTTTCTTTTCAAAGTTGTAAAATATTTTTTTTCAATTTATGGGTCAATACAACCTCATCCTCTTTTTTTTTTCTATTACAACCTGTAGCTAGTTGCAAAATTTTCTCAAAAGTCGTTTAACTTAATTTCTCTAAGAATTAACAACATGGATAAAAATAATTTTAAAAAACAAAACGTTTATATTTCAGAAGAAGAAAAGACCTTAGACTGGAATGAAATTCAAAACTCTTTCAAAAAAACTTTTGGATCAGAGATATATACAAGTTGGTTACAAAAGATCTCACTAGTCAAAGAATATAATGATTATTTAATATTAGGTGTCCCAACTAGATTTTTTAGGGATTGGATAGTTTCTAGATATTTGGATAAAATTTTGAAACAAGTGAAAGAATTCAAACTAAGCCTTTCCAGAATTGAGTTTAAGATTATTGAAGAAAGCAAAAATTCTTCAGATTTAATTAAGATAGATGAGTTAAACAAAGTCACAGAAATTAAAGACTCAATTCTCAATTATAATAGACTTAACCCCAACTTAAATTTTGAAAATTTTGTTAAAGGCAAAAGCAATGAAATAGCTGTGTCCTATTCACAAAAAGTTTGTGAACATATATCACGTTACAATCCTCTATATATTTGCGGTGGCGTAGGATTAGGAAAAACACATCTACTAAATGCAATAGGATTAGAATTACAAGCAGAAAACAACGTTATGTTTATTTCAGCAGAGAGGTTTATGTATCACTTTATAAAATCTATTAAAAAAAATGATATGGTTAACTTTAAGGATTTCTTTAGAAAATCCTCAGTTTTTATAATTGATGATATACAGTTCATAAGGGGAAAAGAAAGCTTACAAGAAGAATTTTTTCACACCTTTAATAGCCTCATGGACAAAGGTTCACAAATAATTATTTCAGCTGATAGGACACCAATGAAGTTAGATAGGGTGCAAGAACGAATAAAATCTAGATTAGCAGGAGGATTAGTTGTAGATATAGAAGTCCCAGATTTAGAGTTAAAAATAAAAATTATTAAAAATAAGATACAAGAGATCCAAAGCCAATTTAAAGAAAATATAAACTTAAACGATGAGGTGATAAATTACATTGCAAATGAAAGCAAGACGAGTATTAGAGAATTAATTGGAATTTTAAATAGAGTTGTTGCTTTTAGTAGAGTTCATAACAAAGATCTTACAGTGAATGATTGTAAAAATATTTTAAAAGATATTTTTAGCCAAATCAAAGTAATAACTGTCGACAAAATTCAAAATGTCGTGTCAAATTATTATAATATTCCTTTAAGTGATATGTTGTCTCAAAGAAGATCAAGGCCTTTAGCAAGACCAAGACAAATTGCAATGTATTTGGCAAAAAAGATGACAACAAGATCTTTACCTGAAATTGGAAGAAGATTTGCTAATCGAGATCATACTACAGTTATTCATGCAGTGAAGACAATTTCTAGATTATCAGAACAAGATGATGAAATGAAAAAAAGCATTGGTCAAATAAAAAGTCTTTTACTGGAATAGTAACGGAAATGCAATTTATTGTTAAAAGAGATAGATTACTTAAATCTTTAAATTTTGTACAAGGCGTAGTAGAGAAAAAAAATACACTTCCAATTTTATCAAATGTTTTATTGCAACTTAAAGACAGTAAGCTTTCTATTATAGCTACTGATCTAGATATTGTATTTTACGATGAAATAGATGATGTTAAAATTTTAACCGAAGGAAGCACAACCACTTCTGCTGCAATACTTTATGATATTTTAAGAAAAATCTCATCTAATTCCGAAATTAACTTTGATCTGAAAACTGAGAATAAATTAAGTTTAAAAAGTGAAAACTCAGACTTTAATTTACTTTGTCTTCAAACTGACAATTTTCCAACTTTTTCTGACATATTTGAAGGAGGTGAAATTTCTTTAAATAATGTCAAATTTTTAAAACTTTTAAACAAAACTAAAATTGCCATTTCTAATGATGATACTAGACATTACTTAAACGGAGTTTTTCTTCATTTAACCGAAGCACATGGTAGAAATTTTTTAACAGGTGTTGCAACTGATAGTCATAGACTTTCTTCAAGTAGTGTAGAAATTGGACAAAATATAGATATTGAACCTATAATTTTACCTAAAAAAACTATATTTCAATTAATTTTATTATTAGAGCAAAGCAATAAAACTATAAAAGTGTCTAACAATAAATCAAAAATAAAATTTGAAATAGATAA
>MDTA01160131.1_pt1 | contig 17088 bp, 18 predicted proteins | sample 811151 | NCBI WGS metagenome assembly MDTA01 (sample SAMN05326648, study PRJNA326480) | marine metagenome | isolation source: seawater | place: Indian Ocean: South | collected 2010
AAGAGAAACAAGAGAAACAAGAGAAACAAGAGGAAAAATCGGTAATTCCAAATGATGTAGTACTAGTAACAGGGTGTGCTGGATTTATTGGTTCTCATGTATGTGAATATCTTCTTAAGCGCGGGATATTTATTTACGGAATTGATAACTTAAATGACTACTACGATGTGAAAATAAAACATGATAATTTAAAAATTCTTAACGAATTTGATAATTTTATTTTCAAACAAGACGATATAACTAGCACAAAAATGATAGAAGAAATAAAACCTAAAAAAATAATTCATTTGGCTGGTATGGCAGGAGTTAGATATAGTATTAAAAATCCCCATCTATACAATAAAGTAAATACGGATGGATTTATACATATTTTACAAGAATGTGTAAAACACAATGTTAAACAAGTCGTATATGCAAGCAGTAGTAGTGTATATGGTCTAAATAAAAAAGTTCCTTTTAGTGAAGACGACAAAATAGAAAGTTGTAATAGTCCATATGCATGTAGCAAAATGGCCATGGAATTATATGCACGTAGTTATAGCCAATTATATAATATATCTTGTATCGGTCTACGATTTTTTACCGTATATGGACCCCGTGGTAGGCCTGATATGGCGCCTTATAAGTTTTTAAATTCAATACTAAAAGGGGAACAATTTGAAAAATACGGCGACGGAACAACAAGTCGTGATTACACCTACATCGATGATATAGTAGAGGGAATCATAGGTGCATTGGAAAATAAAAAAAATATTTTGTCTGGTGTATACAATCTAGGAAATAGCACACCTGTATCTCTAAATCAATTCATTGAAACATGTGAAAAGGTAACTAAAAAAAAGGCACTTTTTATCAACAAAATAATGCAATTAGGCGACGTCCCACATACATACGCTAATATTAGTAAAGCCGCTAGTGATTTAAATTATAAACCAAAAGTTAAATTAGAAGATGGTCTTAGAAAAATGATGGAGAGTATGTTGAATAAAAAAAATGATTTTGTGCACTCAAACTCATAGTTACCATAGTGTAAAATAACTTTAATATCATAAATACAAATAGTCGCTATTAGCACCCCCACGCCGTGTTTTCCACCCTAATTTAAGGGGTTTACATGTAAATACATTTTTTTTAACAAGTTTTTCGTGCCTAATTTTATATATACTTTCAACATATTTATAATGTGGAAGTTCTTGTTTAGTTAATTTAATATCAAAAAAATCTTTAAATATTTCTACGCGACAACCTACCATTTCACAGCGATTTAACTTACATTTTTTTTGTCGTATTGATTTATAAAGTTTTAAATCAATTGATTTCAAATATGTATCAAAATTGGGTATAAAATATCTACCTGTAATTTTTATAATAAAATAAGGATTGTTCTTATAACACAATTGAGAATGATTGAATGCATAGATAATACTATACATTTCCAATAAACCCTTTGATAAATATCTATAGTTAAATATACGAGCAGCATTTACATCATTCACAATATCAAAAGATATGATTTCGAATCTTTCTTTATATTTTTCTTTATGGTCCTTAAGTTCGGGCCAATCATATCCAGAATTCTCAACTAATGTTATATTGAAGTTTGTTAGATCTAACCAGGCCATGATCGATTTAATGTAACAATCCTTTCTTTCTTGTGGTTTATTCTGTTTTATTATAAGCGGACGTTTAATTAGAATATCACCTTTATATTTTTTAGTTATATTTACAGATGTTGTTAAAATAATATGAACATCGTCCATATATATATATATATATATATAGAACTATTAAAACTTAAATTTAATTTATTATGAATAATATATGGAAAAATTAATTACTATAAATCTCTCTTATTACAATCAAGATAAAGAGATACTTTTAAAACATATAGAAAACTGGAAAGAATTTCCCGTTGAAATCAGAGAACAGTTTACCTTTTTTATTATAGATGATTGTTCAAAAATACCAGCAGATAAATTACTGGATAATAATGATAAAAAAGGAATTGATTTACACCTGTATCGTGTTAAGGAAGATCTGTATTGTAACATAGCCGGAGTTAGAAATCTTGGAGCAAAAGAATGTAAAACACCGTATCTTATGATACTCGACATGGATACCGTTGTATCGCCTATCATGGCAAAATCCTTAATAGAAATCGCCAAAAAAAATATAAAAAACCCCGAAGCATTTAAATTCAATAGACGAGGTGGTAAAAAGAACGGCGTAGAGCATCCCGCGGTATGTCTAATACGTAAAGAAGATTATTGGAATTCTGGAGGATGTGAAGAAGATTTAGTTGGACACTATGGATATACAGATCCTTCTTTTTGGCACAGAGCAAGAAAGAAAATAAAAGTAACGACACTAAAAGACATTTACCTATTGTATTACACCGAGGGAGAGGCCAATATTGTAAGAGACACCCGCCACAATAAGGATTTGCACAAGCGCAAAATAAAAACGGGAACTTGGTCGACAGATTATGTCCGGTTTGATTGGGAAAAAAAATATCCTTAGACCAAATACGCAAATAATATTAATATATTACAAACTAATATTATTTTATATGCTATTAATAATTGTAAAATATTCATTAGAACATCTATGGCTGCTTAAATATAGATTATCAATTTTGTCAACATAATCCTGATAATTATCTTTTATTTTTTGTATTTTTTCCATAAATTCTTTTAAATCAACATATTCTTCTCCTGCCATAGAACATATTTCTTTTGCACCCCCACCACCCACACAATACAAAACCGGGAGACCACATGCCATTCCTTCAATATAGTGCATAGCACCAGGTTCGTTTTGTGTAGCAGTAATGTAAATATCATGACTTCTAATAATATCGGCTAGTTCTTTACCAGAACATTGACCTATTATTTTAATATTTTTAGGTTTATAATTTTTATTATAATTTCCAATGTACGTAAATTCAATGTTAGGATAATTAGGAAGTATTTCATCTAGTTTATTGTAAATATGAAATCCTTTTAAATAATTATCAGAGAAATGATGCGTAACCAGCCTTATTTTTTCATCTTTAAAAGGAATGTGATTCAGTGATTCTTGGGGGCGATTCCTATGAAAAATATTTGTATCTATACCATTTAAAATCGATAAAGTCTTTTGCTTTATATTATATTTTTTTAAAAAATAGGACTCCAACCACTTGCTAACAAATATTACGCAATCTGCAGTTTTCATCGCTTTCAAAAGTAAGGGTTCAATATTAATTGATTTTTCACGCTTAATATCACATTCATTTACCCGATGAATAATTTTTACATTTGGATTTTTTTCTTTATAACGAATGATTTCCTCTATTTTATAATTATTGGTTGAATTTTTTCTAGGGTCGATCACAAATATAATATCAATATTAGGATCTAAGGTATAAATCACATTACAACCTTTATTTTCAAGAAATCTTGCCATATTTCTTACAAAAAAAGCACCTCCCCCAGCAGCACCATTTTTTTTAGGTGGCCCTGATTTTAAGGTAAACATAACCTTTTTCATTTGTATAATTAGATATCTATGCTTTAAACTTAATTTATTAATCTATATTTTAATATAAAGATATTATATTAACTTTAATGTAAAGTGTAAATGGAAGTAAATAAATCTTGGATACCTAAATGTATTGATTTTATGAAAAAAATAGAACAAAATAATTATAGTTGGATTATAAGAGAGGATGCAAAAGATGATAAATCTTGTCGATTAGATGCCGCGGCATTGTTCTGTAAACTTGCAAGAATATTTGACAATCACCATCAATTTAATAAGAAAAAAATGGCCGAGGTTATATTGAGTTTTAAAGATGGAAACAACTATTATAAGGATGCACCAAAAAAAAATGATTATTATATAGCAGAAACCCGACAAGCCATGTCTGGACTAGTGAATATTGGCTACACACCAGATAAAATAAACTTAGACCGCGACTATAAAGATGCGGAGAATCTTTACTTTATGAGACAACCAAAGCAATGGGATGATCCATGGAATAATGGAGCTCAACTATCACATTATTTATTTTTCTGTTATAAGAATGGAGAAACCAAAAGAATAGATAATATTTTGAAAAAAATAGAAAAATACCAGCACACAGATGGTTGGTATAATAAGAAGCCTAACAATACAGTAAGAACAAATGGAATCATGAAAGTTTTTACGGGCTTAGACGCTATTAATTATGATTATAAAAAGATAGAACCAATGGTTAAAACCATTGTAGATTCAATTATAAAATGGAATCCAGATAAAGGTGGATGTAATATATATGATTATGTGTATGTTTTAGCAAAATCTATCAGTATAGATTATCGTGTAGAAGAGAGTAAGGAAAAATTAATAAAAATATACAATAAAATATTAACATATCAACAAAAAGATGGCGGATTCAGTTACTCTCCAAAGCAGTCTCGCACAGATATGTATGGTAAAAAAATTCCCAATGGAAAGGGTGTTGGTGATGTGCATGGTACTACTTTACACTGTATGTCATTATGGATTATAGATAAGGCATGTAATCTTAATTTAAATTTAAATACAGTAGTAAGTTAAATTAGGTTTCTATTAATACAACGCCTACTTTTTGTTGTTTCTTGGCTTCATCAAACAAATGACCTCTAAATTCAATAATTTTGAACTTAAAATCATTTTTGTATTTTTTATAGATGTCATTAATTACTCTAGTAACAACCTTTTCTGTTCCATAATCGTCCATTACAATTATTCCATTTTCTTTAATAAGTTCTTTACATTTTATAAAATCATTCATAATAGTCTCGTAGTGATTATGACAACCATCTATAAATGCAACATCATATTTTCTTTTGGATAAAATATCATATTTAAAGTTCAACGAATTAGAATTGTGAAATTCTATCTTTTTTTTAGAATTAAAAGGTATATAGTCGTAAATAATAGAAAGAGATAAGTTTTTAAATTCTACAAAATTAATTGCTGCATTAAACTTCTTTGTTTTTGAAACAATATCTATGGTATCGATTTTATCAATGGATTCTAAAAGAGATACACTATAAGATGCAGTACCCCGTCCAGTTCCAATTTCTAGAAAATTTTTTGCATTGTAATTCTTGCATATTGCATTAATTAAAAAGGGTTGTTCTAAACCAAATTGTTCTATATTTTTTTCATGGTTAGACAAAACATTATTAATATTTATCTCAGATACATCAAGTGGTTTATTATTACCTTTCGAACGTGTTTTTGTAAGTTTATTAATAGTATTAATGTTATCCTTAAACATAGAATAATTGTAATTTATACTATTAAAATAATCTTTTAATGAAACAACTTCCATATATTTTCGTATATATTTTAATATTAAAATTTATACTAATATTAAATGTTTTCTGTTCCTGTATCTGATGGAGAATTAATAGATAAATATACCATACTAGAAATAAAAACGGAAAGAATCAAAGACACAAATAAAAAAGAAAAGGCGAAAAAGGAATTCGACTTATTGAAATATTATGTAGACGAATTATCCACTAGTTATAACATAGTTGAAATAATTGATGAATTAAAAGAAGTGAACAAATCCCTCTGGGATATCGAGGATGATATACGAAAAAAAGAAAAATGCAAGGAATTTGACGATGAATTCATCCAATTGGCTAGAAGTGTATATATAACAAATGATAGACGAGCAGAAGTTAAAAATAAAATTAACAATGCCACTAAAAGTGAAATCGTAGAAGTTAAATCGTATGAAAAGTATCAATAATGGTTTTCATTACCATTTTTTCATCATGATTGTTCATTAATTCAATACATGATGAACACGTTCCATCCCTGAAACAATTATAGTGTTCCCCCTTAACCCATATATCTACAACATTATCATACGTTGTAAATGTAGGATCAAATAAAGGCGCGAAAATAATAACACACTTCTTATTTACCGCATTTGCCGCATGCATTAATCCTCCTTCCGTAGATACAAATAATTTACAATATTTAACAAGAAGACTAGCCTCTCTAAAATTTCGTATCTTACTTGAAACATCTATTGCATTTTTTAGCAATGACTTACCTGGTAAACTCATCTGCACGACCGGACAAACCTTAGAAACATGATCGACTATTTTTTGCCATTTTTTAAGAGGATACTGTTTTTGCTTAAACCAAGATGTTTTTGCATGTGGCTCTATCAATATAAAATCTTTAGGTAATCCAGCCACAATTCCTTTTATGTAACTTTCCTCCTCCTTTGTAAAATACATATAGCACCTTTTTTCTGGAAATTCAAAATTAAAATGCTTACACCGAGATACGATTGTATGTTGTGAAACATTCCATTTATTTTTTGAATATCTCTCAGGCAGCACTTTAAATCCAATGTTAACTTTGATACAAGTATTTTCATCGTATTGAAAAGAAATATATGGGTTATTCTTCCAAACATCACAGCATTGTATATGTTTTCCCTGAATAAAACAGACCTTTTTATTGTGTTTTTTATATATTTCTTTCGCTAGAGATGTCCACATTAAATCACCACCAATACCCATTTGTATATATATACATATTGTTAAATTTAATATTTAATACGTAATCCAATTCATTTTATTATATTTTGACCTTATGTCTAATGTAGAGTATATTTTTTTCTTTTATATAATTTTTTTACATACTTTCGCATATGTTTTTAAATTCTTTAATTTTTTTATCTTCATAGTCTTTTATATAGTCGTTAATATCCTTCTTGTCTTTGATAGTATTTATATTTTTAATCAGTTCTGTTAATTCTCCAAAATGAACATAAGGTTCAAGTTCTATAGTTAATTGTTTGTCAAAACTTGGTTCACTTAGAATTTGGCATTTGCAATGTAAAGCCTTTATAATTCGATGTGTTTCTAAAGCACTATTTTCAAAGGTTGGAATATTAATAACATACCTACATCTCGATAGAATAGAGGTTAGTTTTTTATAATCGGTTAATCGATAATCAAGATCCACAAACCATTTTAATTTTGGATTTATATTTTTAAGTTTATTTATTATAGATTCACGCTTATTCGTTCTCACTCCTGCAAAAAAAATATCAAAACTTTTAGTTTCTATAATATTTTGTTGGATTTGTTTGGGTTCTAAAAAGGTCCATACAAATAATCCCTTGCAATATATTTTGTACTCGTGTTTTAATCTTTGCATGTTACTATACGACCAGTCAAAAACTATAGAATGCTTTAATAATTCTTTGTAAAAGGGTAGATTAAAACACGGTGTATTCAATTGCTCACTCTGTAAAATAATAAATTTGTTGTTATATACTTCTTTTAAAGTGAACAATATCTTTGATGCTTGATGCCCACCAAATATTATTAAAATATCATCATGTTGGGGTTTAAAATTTTTGATTGTATAATAAGGATAGTTTATTTTTTGAGATAAAGAAATGGCCGGCTCTAAAAATATATTGTGAAAACATAATATTTTCATTACAAATAATATAAATAAATATTAAAATGATTAATTTAATATATATTAATAATGGGAAAAAAGGGAGCAAGAGAAAGATTACAAAAAAAATTAGCAATGCGACAGTTGGAAAATTTGCCATTCGTAAGTGTGTGCACACCTACATTTAATCGTCGCCCATTTATTCCAGCAATGATAGAAATTTTTAAACAACAGGATTATCCAAAGGATAAAATGGAATGGATTATTATCGACGATGGTACAGATTGTATAAAAGATTTAATTGATGGTGCAAATATTCCTCAAATAAAATATTTTTATTCTCCAAAAAAAATGGTTTTGGGTAAGAAGCGAAATCTATTACATGAAAAATCATCAGGAGAGATTATTATTTATATGGACGATGATGATTATTATCCCAAAGACCGTGTATCACATGCTGTAGAAACATTAATAAAGAACCCGAATGCTTTATGCTCTGGGTCTAGTGCATTATTTATATATTTTAATCACAATAAGAAAATGTATAAATTTGGACCTTATGGGCCGAATCATGCTACTGCAGGTACGTTTGCATTTAAAAGAAAATTGTTAGAAGATACACGATATGAAGATCATGCTGCACTCGCGGAAGAAAAGGCTTTCTTAAAAAATTATTCGGTTCCTTTTGTTCAACTGGATCCATTAAAAACTATTTTATGTTTTTCGCATTCTCACAATACATTCGACAAAAAAAGATTGCTTGAAAATCCTAATCCTAAATTTATTCATGAGACAAACATGAGTCCAAATAAAATGGTAAAAGATGAAAAATTATTAAAATTTTTTACATTGGATATAGAAGATTATTTATCAAAATATGATCCAGGAAATCCAAAACATAAGCCCGATGTATTAGAGCAAATTAGAGAAAAGGACGCTCACAGAAATGCAAAAAATATACATTCTTATATTGAAGAAATACAAAAGAAAAATATAGAATTGAAAAATTTAGTAGAAGAAAAGGATGAACATATTAAATTTATAGCAAACAAATACAACGAAACAATAATAAGATGCAAGCAACTTGAGGAAAAATTACATATGATACAGAATGAACTGGCAAAAGATTCACAGGAGAATCAGCATGAGTAAGAATAATATTAAACAATTTAAATATAGTGGCTTTGTTTTTATAAATGTTAGACACAATTACAAATTTATTGAAATTGAAAAACTACAGGTTGATGAATAACAAGAAAAATTATAAGGTATATAAAAAATGCCCTTATGATTTGACGGAAATTACTATAGAAAGAAATAATGATAGATTTGAGGTTTCTTTACCCTTATTATCGAATATTCATTATAAAACGAGTTTTGAGGAATTTGACGAACTTTTTCAGTACATTATAAAACATCTTGACTATTTGGAAGAATCCGCCATGGATCATGATAATAACACACGTTCTATTCTTTAATAAAAAACCCCATTATAAAATAATGTTTGAATTACAATCAAGAATAGAAATTACTAATTATATTTTAAACAAATTCATATCTCTATCAAAAATTGTAAATATTGAATCATCTATTTTAGGTTTACTTGTTTTTATGATTCATTGGTTTTTTATTGCCATTCCACTTATTACTATATTGGTTGGTACAATTAACTGGAAATTTTGGATTTCTATATGTATTTGGATATCTATTTATATTTTTCATTTTTATTTTAATGGTTGTATATTAACTAAAATAGAAAGACGTCTTTTTAATGACCGGGAAAAATGGTATGGTCCATGGACTCCTGTGACGGGATTAATATCTCTATTAAAGGGAAATCCCACTAAAGAATTAATGAATAACGTCTTTTTTTGTTGGGGGATATTATTAAGTATTTTTACTTTAATAAGAATATTTTACTACTTTTTTAAAGTTATAAAATTTAATTATATGATAAAAAATTGAAATAAATTTTCTTTATTCATTTCTTTTAATAAAGATGATTTCTGCAGTCTGTGAACATGTTTCCTGTGTATCCGTTTTACCCTCGCAAGTTTTAAAATTATTTGTCATGTATACAGTTTACAGCAGTATTCATTCAGCAGCCGCTTTTATATATTCAAAGTATTGTGCTAATTTTTCTTGGCGAGGAATTATATTGAATCCTCTATTTACAATAACGCCTCAATGCAAGGGTTTGCGCTGGCTGATGTCTTCTACACAAGACGGAATTGTTTCATGGTGGCTTACAGCCGCAACATGGACGATATCAAATATAAATTGGATTACAGGTAGTAAAAGGGATCCTGTAGTACGGTCTTAAAATCGCAAAACATAATTTGTATGATTATTTTTAATAAATGTGCTTAGTTGCTCTTTATATGATTCATTTTTAGAAAGTTGCTCGTAAAACTGTTTTACTTTTTTATTCACCTTGATTTTCATCGGATCAAATGATTTTAAATACAATCCCTTTAATTCCTTTACTCTTGATAGAGCGACATAGGTTTGTCCTGCTTCAAATATATTTGCACCCACATCAATTTCTGCCAGTTCTAATGTAGCTCCCTGAGATTTATGAATGGTTATAGCCCAGGCAAGTGTTAAAGGTATCTGCTTTATACCAATGCCAGGAATCATTTCGCTTTTCCATATATGCTTTTCTATGGTGCGGATACAGCCATTATTGAACTTAACAACGGGATTTCTCATGCTATCAAACTCTTTAACTATTCCCAAACTTCCATTGCATATAGGAGTTTGGCCCTGCATATCTATATTCACCGTACACATAACCTGTGCTCCCCTCTTAAGATATAATTTTTTATCACAACTTGCATTATCCATCATTAATTTCATCTCTCCCTCTAAAATACTTTTGGGGGTTTGTATGTATCGTTCGCGTTCTTGTGTAGATAAAGTAAAATCGGTATCGCTGCATTTTTCCAAATCGTATTCATTACACTCTTCTGGTATTGAATCTAATGAATTCGTATTGATTTTTTCAACCATTCTTTTAACCGGAAGAAGTATCGTTGGGATTATTTCACTTGTTTCATCCCTAGAAATATTTACGCGTTCTTCCAATGCAGAACATGAGTTCCTGGATATGTTGCCTTTTCTTATTTGATTTAATATTTTTGCGTAACGAGCATCTTTTTGTCTAAAAATTTTAGTTAATTCTATCTGACATTCTGGTTCAAATGTTTCATTCCATATTGGCGATTCAAAACAAAAAGTATTGCTTTCGTCCCTTGAACTTACTGGTGGCAATTGGAAAAAATCCCCTGAAAATACCACTTGTATTCCTCCAAATGGTAGAGGATTGTTCCTTACCTTTTTTGCGATCATGTCTAATAGTTCTATAATTTTTTGCGACATCATACTGACTTCATCAACTATTAGAATATCCACCTTTCTCCAGTTCTTTTTTTTACGCGAATTTAAAGAAATGTGTGTGGCAATTTTTGCATTATCTTCTTTTGCTAGACCAATGCCTCCCCACGAATGAATTGTTTTAGCCCCACAATTTAGTAAAACCGCAGCACATCCCGTTAAAGCACATACATCAACTTTTTTTTCATTACGTATTCCATCACGAATCATATGGCGTATCAAATAAGATTTTCCTGTACCACCTGCCCCCGTCATAAATAGATTTTTACCTTGATTATATTTATGTAATAAAAATTTTTGCTCACTTGATAATTCAATTCCTAAGGTGTCCATGTTAAATATATTTTTGCAGTGTGCTTTTAATTCAATTTTATAAATATATATCGATAAAAATTGAAAAAAAATAATTAAACTAAAATACTTATCATATGACATCTATGGAAAATAAAGATTGCGCTATATGTTGCGAAACTTTAAATAACAGTACGCGAAAGCGTGTCCCTTGTGTAACAAATAATTGTGACATTGCGTATTGTAAATCATGTGTTCGTACATACTTGCTTGGAAATAACAAGGAGCCTCATTGTATGAAATGTAAATCCGCATGGGGACAAGAACATCTGGTGAAACATCTCAATCGTTCCTTCTGTAATAAGGAATATAAAGAACATCGTAAAAGTGTATTAGTTGATATAGAAATGAGTAAAATGCCTGAAACCATGAATGCGGCCAATCGGCAAAAAGAAATAAATAAAATACGGAAAAGACACGCGGAACATCAAAAAGAAATAGCAAATTTAACCCAATTACTTAACGAATTCAAAAAGACTTCTCGGGAAATGGTAACACGTATTGCAAATCTGGAATCAGGGCGTGCTTCAATACCAAAGAAGAAATTTATTATGCCATGTTCCGTATCGAATTGTCGCGGATTTCTGTCTTCCGCCTACAAATGTGAAATATGTGAAACATATACTTGCAGCGACTGTCTTTGCCCGATAGGAGAAACCCGCAACAATGAACAACACACTTGCAACCCTAATGAACTTGAAAATGCAAAATATATCAAGGATACATGCAAGGCCTGTCCTGGTATGTGCGGGGAATTCATTTATAAAATAGATGGGTGTGACCAAATGTGGTGCACCACTTGTCATACGGCTTTTAGTTGGAGAACTGGAGAAATAGAAAGGGGTGTTATACATAATCCGCATTATTATCAGGCGATGCAAAATGGCGTGGGCGTGGCACCGCGGGCACCCGGCGACGTTGTTTGTGGCGGACTTCCTGATATTTATTATGCGATTTCAAATCCGTATAAAAAATTTATGCGGCAACTAATTCTTTTGAAAACTCCTGAATTCAACACGTGTAACTTTAAAAATGTGAAAGAAATTTGGCTTAAGATTAAAGAATTATCTACCTTCGAGCATGATCATGAATTTTGCGACGTGAAGGAAAAATTACAAATAGATAATAAAGATATGGTAGTGATGGCACAATATCTATACTATTATGTCCAGATTGAATTGGTTCATAAGGAAATATGTAATTTACACCTTCTTATCAATCACATTAATCAAGTAACTCTTCTCGACGTAAGAACAAAAATAGCCTTACTAGAAAATAATGAACCGGTGCGCGTAGATTATATTTTGAATATCATTACTAAAGAAAAGTTAGCAGAGGAAGTTTACCGCAAAGAACAAATCAAACAGAAATTACAAGAAGAACTTTATATACTTGAATTGCTTAGTGCATGTGGAATTGACTTATTTCGTTTTATTCTTGATTCTATCGAATCGATTAGACAATTATTTCCATTGCTTTCAAGTGGAAATTTGAATACATCTTCGGAAGCATTGTCCCAGTATCCGGAATTATCACAGGTTACGAATATATTTGACCGTATAACTGTGAAAATGAATGAATTCAAGGCCTTGTGTAATTATTGCAACAAAGAATTTGCCAAAATAAGTACTATTTTTAACAAGGTTTCCTTTCATATACAAAGGGATCACCCTACGAGAAAAATCATCGGTACTGACAGACACTCTAGAAATCTTATTTTAAGAAATTTATTTGTAAATGACGACCTTCCAATTGTAATGGCAATCAATCATGTTTCGATATGTTACGCGTTTATGGTAAAAAATAATATTATAAAAACAGAGCCCAGGTATACGAATAGACTGCTTTTTGATATAGAAATGAATCATTTCACATTTGATTCATTTGTTTTTACAACAGGAAAGTTTAAAAAACCCGAGGATTGTAAAGAAGAATCGTTTAGAAAACCGCATCGTATTCAATACACCTAAGTTATATATCAAATCTATCTTTAAACACCGTGAATAAATAAGAAGTAATATCATTTTTTTCCACACGATAATCCTTAATTTTTTTATAAGGCACCTTTATAATTCCTTGTCCTCGTTTAATGTGATCCGCACCATAGAAACAAACTTTGTCTAAGAATTCAAATACTTTTTCTACGGCATCTTCTAATTCATCGCGGTCTATACGATATTTGCTTTTATATATATAGCGATTATAGTTTCCCTGTTGATATATTTTTATTTTTTTATCATAAAACTTATTGTGAATCAAACCGATCCCCATAATTCTACCACCAGGAGATAGATTTAACATTTCCAATACAATAACATATTTTTCATATGATATTGCGGGAGATATCATCTTTGGTGCTCCATAAATGCAACCATTTAATTTATTTTCGCGCCGATAGGCACAATTCTCTTCCCAGGTTTCAATATTAAATCGTGTTGCACATAATTCTACAGACATTTATGAATTAAATCCTAGAGTGATTTTAGAGTTCAATTTTATTTTTTCCAAATCTCTCGAACTTTCTTTCGCACAAATATATAAAATGAATGCACATCCTTTTAAAAATGAACTGTTTCACTCTAACACTCCAGTTCCTTTAGAATGGATATACATCATTAAAAATGACTCTTTTCTTTCTACCTTTTATCGCATATCTTCATTATTTTATTCAATATCCGGTATTTTCGTTTTATTATTAAATAAAACCCTGAAAAGACATGATAAAGGTTTTTGGTGGAATACCATGGGATTACTATTGATTCTACAGGGTATATTAAGTTACACAGCAGACGTTGAAAATTTAGGAAGAAACTCCGTATGGGAAGACTTAGATATCTATTTGGCTACAACACTCACTTTTATAGGAGGACCTGTTGTTATCTTTAGAAGTATAATAGGGTATGCAAAATATCCCACTTCATTTATATTTACTTGGTTTTGGTTTGTATCTATATCTTTATTGTGTAAGTATTTATCGAGCAGAGCACTAGACGTTAAATCTGTTAACGATTATATGTTTTTTCATGGATTATGGCACTTGTTACCAGTTTATGCAATGATTGTCATTTTCTTTTTTTTAGTGAGATCAAAGGAGTCATAAAATCTCTCGAGAAATCTCTGAAGAAATCTACTTCAAAACTATCTTCACTGAAGTTCCACCTCACTTTGCAAAAGTTCCCTCGTATATTTCTCGAGAGATTTTATGCAATCTATAAAATTGAAATGTTTTTTTAAAGACAATAAAAACCATATATCATGGTACCCACTACAGATTTTGATTCGAATTTTAATCCCGAAAATATTCGCCTACTGGCTGGAAAGGGATTGGAATGGATGAAAAAAAAGTATTCAAAAACATCCATTAATGGTGCAGATGCTACCAATGAATTTATAAATTTTAAAGATACTTATGATAGGTCCAATGATGATGAGGGACAAGAATATACACAGTTGTTATGTCTAGCAATTTCAATAATAAACCAAACAAAAACGATTAATGATGAAATACGCGATAAATTAATAACAAACCTTGTTAAAGAGTATGCAGAGAATATATAAAAATAAACTTCATTTATGATTTTATAAAAATCATTCCACACATTTTTTTTTGTCGAAATAAAGATCTTTGTTATAATCTAATATCTTATATTGTTTTTTGTGCAAGGTGTTTACATAAAATCTCTCCAAACTGTTCAATTCAAAGTAATCCATCATAGTTTCATCGTTGATTTCTAAAGGTAGATTCGGCAAGTTGGAGAGATTTGGAATGAATTCAAAAGCATATTTTTCTAGGTATTTCATTCTGTATCTTGTGGATTCGAAAATATATTTTGCCAGATTAGTATTGAGAAATTCAAATACTTTTTCAAATTCATCATTGGTTTTATCCTGAATCACGAACTTATCGCGGTTACATATACCAAATTCACCTGCTTTATCATAATATGGAAATCCATACATTCCGTGTGCTAATACTAACTTTGGCTTATTGTAATATGCACAGGGTTCATTGGAATACCTCATAACCAGTTCAGGGACTACTCCATTGAGTATACAGGTTTTGATAGCAGGATACTTATATTCATTCGTTTTTTCGAGAGATAATTGTACGGAACGCCTCGGATCATTTGTTTTTTTAACGGTTAAACTCCCATACTTTATAACATATATCATAAGTTTTTTAATTATACTTGCCCCATAAACGGGTATGGGTTTATCAGGATAAAGTGTATAATTAATATAATTTCCCATATTATTATCATATAATTTTAGTTGATTATCTTGGGTGATATTCTGTAATAAAAAATAACAACAGGGAGTTTGTGCTTCTCCATTGAAGATTTGATTTGTTTTATTTCCGGACAATGTGTGTAATTTATGGATTTTATAGGAGGTAAGCAGGTGGTACATTTTGGCTTTGTCGGGTTTCATCCAAATACTCGGCGTAATCGCAAGCAAATATCCCGATGGTTTTAAAATACTTATACTCTTACGAATAAAGTCGGTCCATATTGTTTTTCCATCATTCTTTTTGTTTTTTACTTGATTGGTAGGAACCTTTTTGATAGAGTTGCAATTGAAAGGCGGATTACCTATGATCACGTCCATATTGGATATTTCATTCGTTATTGTAATATAATTCTTAATATAGATATTTGCCTTTGAACCGAAAAACGCAATCAAATCTAATTCGTATATTTCATTGATTTCTATCATATAAATCATCTTTTCTATGATATGACTTTTTCTTTCATCTATGTTTGGAATGACAGATTGGAGAGATTTCATTAAAATATGAAATAAGAAAATAGAAAATACACCATTACCACAACCAATATCAAGCCATTTTAAATTTTGGTTCTTGAAAATCTCTGTAGGAAGCAGTTCAAACATTCTTTCTACAAAATATACAGGCGTATTTACCTCACCATACTTTTCTTTGAAATTAGAATCCATTCTTAAATTTATTTACTATAAAAAATAAATAAATTTAAAACCCTTTATTTTCTAAATAATATCAAAAAATTATCTTTCGGTGCGACCCCTTTTTCTTCTTCTTCTTCTTCTTCTTCTTCCCTTTCTAGTTCCTCTTGAATTAATTCTTGATGGGGACGGCACTAACTTAGTAGTCGTTTTTTGCAGAGAACCTTGCATGGCTTTACTTTTTTCTGCAGCCACAGAGAATAAACTGTGTCGTTCTCGTCCTCTTTTTAATAATTGATTTGTACATTCCTTGGTAAGATAAAAAGCATATTTTTGATTATAATTTGGATTATTATCCCTCCTTGTAGCACCACCGGCAGTTCTTATTTGTAACATTTTGTTTGTTCCGGTTATTGTTCCTCCCCTATGAGATTTATTATAAATTATATGATAAAAATCTTCTTTTAATTTTTTATACACTTCTGGATGAGTTTCTGCACTAACCACGATTGGTTCTAAAAATGTAGCGGTTTCTCCCTTATCAGGACTATATTTTCCTTGTCTTTTTTTAGATGGAGCACTGTCTCTAATATAAGGAATAAATATGATATTTTGTATTTTTTTATAGATAAAACTGTTTTCCCATCTAACCAATGTCTTAGGTACTCGATTATCACGGATCGCATCCAGAACAGGTTTCTTAATCATGGTTATCTTTGTAGTATCTTTTGCATTTAAAGAACCCGCTTTAAATGATTTTGAGGATACGGTTAATCCCTTAGCATCACCAGTCATGGGTAATGCGCCAGATCTAGTCATGAAATCACATAATTTATCATCTGGTGGTAATCCGCACTTTGTTTCTATCATAGAACCAAACTCTCCTTTATTTTTTGGATTTTTTCTTGTATATTCTTGTCCCTTAACTTTTTCAAGTAATAAGTTTATATAATCTTCTCCTTGAAT